>JGI12210J13797_10032854_pt1 | contig 15031 bp, 14 predicted proteins | sample ElkSlonscriptome_3_FD_13797 | JGI IMG/M metagenome (IMG submission 13797)
TTTTTACTCATTATTACAGGGAGAAATCAGTTTCGATTGTCAGTAGATAAACTTTCAAGAAGAGGCAGTTCATGCATATAACAGAGGGTATAATAACTGGTACCCCAGCAGTTTTATACACTGCTGCCGGAATAGCTTTAGTGGGTTACGGGACAAAGAAAATGAAAAAATTCGCGATACAGTTTCCCGAAAAACGTCCCCTTCTCGGCATGGCCGGTGCTCTGATTTTTTTCATTTCTTTACTTCCCATTCCTGCATTTACCGGAACGTGTTCTCATCCCTGCGGCACTCCATTTATTGCTATACTTTTTGGACCAGCTATTGCCATAGCCTTGACGGGTGGCAGTCTTTTGCTGCAGGCCGCTTTTTTCGCCCACGGTGGTTTTGGAACCTGGGGAGCTAATGTGGTGGCGCTTGGCTTTTTTGGTTGTGTTGCAGGCTGGACAGTCTTTACTGTATTTAGAAAAATCGGCTTTCCCCTCTGGGCTGCCGGCTTTGCCGGAGGTCTGGTAGGCGATGTGGTTGTTTACGCTGCTTCCGGTCTCATCCTGGCAGGTCAGCTGACTCACGCCCCCACCCCGCAATATTCATTCATTGGTTATTTGACAGTTATTTATGCAACATACCTGCCAACCCAATTACCCATTGCCATCAGTGAAATGGTAATTACCGGACTGGCTATCCATTATATCTGCAAGCAGAGGCCCGAGGTTCTGGTCGACCTTGGACTTGTTAAAAATGCTTTGGCACCACCCAGAACCAGCTCAAAGCTTAGTCCGTTGTCAATCGTGCTCCTCTCAACTCTGCTGCTAAGCACAGGTGACCATGCATTTGCTGCCGGTGAACGGAAATTACCGCCAAGTCAATATACTGCATCACAAATGCATCTTCCTGAAGCTGCAAATTCATTCAGCGGTATGGACGAGGCGGTTAATGAAAAATTGGCTGAAGATGCCGGCTTAACCCCCAAAGACCCCCTTATAAATACTGAAGCGATGGGTGATTTGTGGAATGGTCTTCTCCTTATAGCCGGTGGTGCTTGCGGTTTTATTATCGGAAGATGGTGGCACCTCATCGCCAAAAGAGGAGCCTCATAAAACAATCGAGGTATTGCTCTTGAATTTCAATCTCGACATCCAGATACAGGACTATCATGAGTGCGGGGCCTCAAGTGGTTTCCACAGTCTGGATGCACGCCTGAAACTCATCCTTCTTTGCACTGCCATAACACTCAACATATATTTTGCCAAACTGTGGCTCTCTGTCGCTCTCTTTCTTATCGGGACAACAATAGCCGCCTGGTCACGCATTCCGATACGCCTCTTTCTTATCTTTTTTATTATCCCTGCCTGGTCTACTTTTGTGGTTGTGGGTGGTTTCAGTGCCGGTTTTGGTACCACCCCGCTTTTGAGCCTGGGCCCTGTTACCTTTTACCGGGAAGGCCTGAACCTTGGATTGGCTGCTGCTGCTCGAATTGGATGTGATATGTCATGGATGGCTGTTGTTTTTCTGACAACACCATTCAACAGGCTTTTAAAAGCACTTAAATGGTTTCGAGTTCCAGAGATTCTCCTTGACAGCATCGCCATGGGATATCGCTATACATCTTTGGTGATGCAGGAGTTTACTACAATGAAAAATTCAGCACGGACAAGAGGAGGTTTTCAAAACTACAGACATGCGCTGCAGAGCACAGGGAGAATCGTGGCACAGGTAATCTTGAGAGCCTATGACAGAGCAATACGAATTCAAGAGGCGATGGTCAGTCGGGGTGCTTATGCAAGCAGCACCGATAGCAAGGATACTAAAAGCGATACTAACACAGAGGAAGAATGTCCAAACCTGTGTGATGTCACTCCCGAATATAAACATCCTCACACCCCTGTGGTTTCCTGCTCAAATCTTGCCTATACCTATGGTGCTGAAGCAGCGCTCCATGACCTGACGTTTACCGTGCAAAAAAAGGAAGTGGTTGTCCTCTGTGGCCCTAACGGTGCTGGTAAGACAACCCTGCTCAAACTGTTGAGTGGTATTCTCCCACCCACGGAGGGTGAAATCTATCTATTAGGGGAACTGCTTGATAAAAAGATGCGAAACCAGACATACCAGCATGTCGGTTTTCTCTGCCAGGATCCAAATGATCAGCTCTTTTGTACGCATGTTCGCGAGGATATCAGCTATGGCCCGGTAAACCTGAACCTGCCAGCGGAATCGGTCACCCAACTGGTCAACACGGCAATGGAATTAATGGAAGTGTCCGATTTGGCTGATTGTCCAATCCATAGACTCAGCTACGGTCAAATGAAACGGGTCGGTCTGGCCGGACTTATTGCCATGACCCCTCCCCTGCTGTTATTGGATGAACCATCAGCCAACCTTGATCCTGCATCTATGCATCAACTCATCCATCATCTTCGTCATCTGAACAGCCATCACGGTTACACTTTTATCATAGTGACCCACGACATGAACCTTGCCGCCCAGATCGCCGACAGGATTATCGTCTTAGATAACGGTAAAATCGTAGCGGATAATACACCTCGGGTAATTTTGACCGATGAAAAGCTGTTAAAAAGATCGCGACTTGAGCCACCTATATTAATAAAGATGTTTCAACAGTTATTAGACGAATCTGTGGATCGTACTGAAATACCATTAACTATCGATGAAGGTCTTACGTTTTTAAAAGATAAAATCAAAGTTCCGGAGCACTAGGAATTTCAAACTCTTTGCCGATGCCACTTACCTTGGCACCCCAATCCCATAGCCTGGGTAGAGACAATGCAACATTTTCAAGCAAACACCGCCTGCACTGAGAGTTTAGTCAAAAGAGCCAATGATTTCATGGCGCTCGTCCAGGATCTTCCGGTGGCCATCTATCGGTGCAATCCTGATCCTGAGTTCGAAATTATTTTCATCAACGATGGGATTGAGGATATTTCAGGATACCCCTCCTCGTATTTTGAGCAAAACAATCGACAATTCTATTACAAGATTATACATCCTGATGATCTTAAGCTCGTGAAACAGACTTTGCAGGATCTGGTTCTGCAAGGGAAACCTTTTGATATTCAGTATCGTATTCTACGCGCAAGTGGATCTGTATGCTGGGTAAATCAGAAAGGTCAACCGGCAGCCGAAAACGCTGGACAAACGAAATATATCATTGGTGCCATTTTCGATATAACTGAAAACAAGAGAGCTCTCGAAACATTGCGGCTTAATGAAGCGAGGCTGAGTGTGTTGCTTGATCTCAGTCAAATGACCGACGCCCCATTGAATGAAATAACAAGTTTCGCCCTCGAGGAGGCTATTCGCTTAACGCAAAGTAAAGTTGGCTATCTGGCTTTTGCCAACGAAGATGAAACCTCCCTGCGCATGTACTCCTGGTCTGCAGATGCCATCAAAGGATGCGATATCAAGCATAAACAAACAACCTACAGTGTGAACAAAATGGGTCTTTGGGGCGAGGCAATGCGGCAGCGAAAACCTGTTATCACCAATGACTACAATGCCCCTAACCCCTTTAAAAAAGGCCAACCGAAAGGACACGTGGCAATTTCTAGGCATATGAATGTGCCGGTTCTTGACCAGGGGAAAATTGTTATCATCGCAGGCGTAGGCAACAAGGAAAGCCCTTATGACGATTCCGATGTCCGGCAGTTGATTCTGCTAATGGAAGGAATGTGGCATATTCTGCGCAGAAAACAAATTGCAGAAGAGTTAAAAGAAAGCGAAGAAAAATATCGTAGTGTCTTTGAAAATTCCGGTTCACCCTCGGTTATTGTAGATGAAGACTTTACTATCTCCATGGCAAACGCAAAGTTTGAACAGCTTATTGGATATTCCAGGGAAGAAATCGAAAACAAGATGAAGTTTTCCGACTTCATTGCAGATGAAGATCTCGACAAGGTGAAAAGCTATCATGCGGAATTAAAAAAGAATGATGACCAGGTTCAAACAACATATGAATGTAAAATAGTCGATCGCTGTGCAACCAATAAAAACATCGCCATCAAGCTGGGAATACTCCCTGATATGAATAGATGTATAGCTTCTTTTTTCGATATCACCCAATCTAAAAGAGCAGAAGCAATCCTCAGGGACAAAGAAGCAACACTTCGCCGTGAAAACATCCTGCTCAAATCCTCTGTCCAGAAACGTTACGGTTTTGGCAAGATCGTCGGCAAGAGTCAGGCGATGCAGGCGGTTTACAATTTAATCGTGGAGGCGGCGAACTCCGATGCCAATGTTATCGTCTACGGAGAATCGGGGACCGGCAAAGAACTGGTTTCCAGAGCCATTCATGAAATGAGCACTCGCAGGAAAGAAAATTTTGTCTCGGTCAACTGCGGGGCCATCCCCTATCATTTGTTGGAAAGCGAGTTTTTCGGCTATAAAAAAGGAGCATTTACGGGAGCTCACGCAGACAAAAAAGGCTTCATGGATCTTGCCGATAACGGTATCTTATTTCTCGATGAAATCGGCGAGATTGATCTGCATATGCAGATAAAGCTTCTGCGTGCTATTGAGGGAAACGGCTTCACTCCTGTGGGAGGCTCTACAATCATCAAACCTAATGTTCGTATTATCTCGGCGACAAGTCGAAACCTTGCAGAACAAGTGAAAGAAGGCAAGATGCGCGAGGACTTTTTTTACCGGATACACATTATTCCGATTAATCTTCCACCCTTAAGAAACCGAAAGGATGACATCCCTTTATTAATTCAACATTTTCTAAAAATATTTAAATATGATGACAGGAAAACCTCCGCACTTACCCCCCAGGTCATGAAGGCACTACAGGAGTATGACTGGCCGGGGAATATCAGAGAACTGCAAAACGCTCTGCAAAGACTGATGACGATCAAGCATCTTGATTTAGATGTTATACTGGATAACTTTATAGTTGAGACCGATGAGCAATTCCCGTTACCAAAAAACTCTTCCTCAGAAAAAGGATTAAAATCACTTATAAGAGTTTATGAAAAACAGCTGATCCTCACCGCCTTGAAAAAAAACAGATGGCATCGACTAAAAAGTGCCTCTGATCTGAACATCAATCGAAAAACTTTATTTAAAAAGATGAAGCAGCACGGGATCGATTGACCACGCAATGTCCACGTTTGGCCCCATCTCTCCGTGATCCTCTCTGAGAGCCCATCCGCAGATTATTCTCAAGCGAAAAGGGGCTGTTTGACCCCTATCATATTTTCCTGTTTTCTGCAAAACGAATACTTACAACCATATTTTTTCTGCATATTCATACAGTTGCTCCCCGAGGCTCTATATGGCGCAGTCTTTGCAGTACCACATTGTGGGATTAAGCTTTAATCGGGACCGGGATGAACGTGTCTAGTTGGAGAGCAAAATTCGATGGCTCAGTAAAAAAATATAGGGTGCCTTATGAAAATAACACAGATAGCCGGTTTTTTGGGTTGTGGCAAGACAACGTTTTTATTGAAACTCTCTCAAGTCCTGGCCAGCGATAACGAAAGAAAAATAGCACTGGTCGTCAATGAAATAGGTGAAATTCCTGTAGACGGTAAAATCATGGAAGAAAGCGGCATGCAGGTGAAGGATATCGGCGGGGGCTGTATCTGCTGCGAGGTGGCCTCCACCTTCGCAAAAACCCTCACCCAGCTCTATAAATCCTACAAGCCCGATCATGTTCTTGTCGAACCTACAGGTGTTGCAGTACCCCATCAGGTAAAGCTGGCTGCAAGGATGGGAGGAAGAGATGCAAAAATTTCCCTTGGCCCTGCTATTGTATTATTTGATGCAACCCGCCCGGCAGAACTTCTCGATATGGATATGCTTGGCCAGCTTGTTACCACACAGTTAAAGGACGCGGATATTATAGCAATCAGCAAGGTAGATGCTGTTGAAGAAGGTGCCATTGGCGACTCAGCGGAGCGTATCCGTAAATATAATTCCAAGGCTGATATCGTTAACCTGTCCTCGTTCAAGGACCTTGGTATAGATGTACTTGCAGAGCACATTATAGACTGGAAGGAGTAAGAGCATGGACACTGAGAATAACACGGATCCTGGTTGTTATACGGAACACGGCGTTACCGGCTATGGAGTGGCGGCCAAATTGAGCCGGCAGGAAGCCATGGATAGTGCGTTTGTACAAGCAATGGCAAAGGAAATGATGATGTTCATTGCAGAAAAATGCATGCATTCCGGAGCCAAATGCATAGGTCACATCAAGTGCCATATCCGCACAGAAGGGGGGACAATCAAGGCTGACACCATAGGAGTTGGCCACGGCACCTACTCTACGGGCAAATTGGATCATGCTGTAAAAGACCTGTATATCGCCATAAACAGCATAATTCAGGGCATAAAAGAAGATGCCGTTCAAAGTGCCACTCTCGATGGTCTTCATGAGGTAGCCGAAGGCAGAGGAGTGGCAGTCGTCAAAGAAAAAGAACACTCCTATTTTGATGAGTTCGATTTTGTCGCATCTAAGCAGGAATATATCAAACAACTTGAAAAACAATTGTCTGAAGATGAGTAATCCTGAAAAAACGACAACTGTTTTTATGGTCCTCACTCGAAACCAAAAGGAAAGGGATGAGAATTGTCAGTATATCAGGAACACGGGGCAGCGGTAAGACAACTGTTATCAAAGAGCTTATTTCGGCTCTTGCAGCCCGTGGGAGACGATCTGCCGTTATAGTCAATGAGGATGGTGAAACACCCTACGATGAAGACTTTATCAGCAGTCGAAAAATTGTTGTGGAGCATCTGCGTGGAGGCTGACTCGGCTGTACCCTGGCTGCCAGTCTGGTCCAGCTGAAAAAGAAACTCAAGAAAGCCATTGATCCGGATGTTCTTTTCCTCGAACCTTCTGAAATGATCGTTACCAGGGAACTCCGCGACGTTGTGAAAATGGGTCTTAGAGATATTGACTACGATATCGGTCCCTTTGTTACTTTGATAGACGGTCCTTCTTTTTCCTTTCAATGGGAAGAAAGATCGAAATTGCTTCTTGGCCAGGTAGAAAATGCAGACAGAGTCGCCATAAGCCGTACAGACAAGATCGAATCCAGCGAGATCGAGCAGATTCGTGGGATTATAAAAATTCCTGACAACAAATTGCTTCTACTGAGAAGAGATAACAGCTCCGCTACAGAAGAGTTGGTAGAGCAGATACTATCTTCGGACCACGAGGATTAAACTTGGCGTAATTGAGGGCCATTCCATCACCAAAAACAACACAGGAGGCATACTATGTCAATGACATCATTAGAAAGAGTGGGAACTGTTCTGCAGGGTGGAATACCTGATCGTGTACCAGCCGCCCCCCTTGTCTGCGGCGCGTCCCGCCGGGTATACGGATGTACTTATGCGGAGTGGTCACAGGATGGTGAGCTCATGGCAAAATCCATGCTCCAGGCCCATGATCTCATAGGTTTCGACGGCTTCCTCGGGCTGGTCGACCTGTCTGTTGAAGCGGCCGACCTTGGTCAGGCAATGGTCTATCCCATGGAAGACACGGCTCATCCGGATTACGATAACCCATTTATCACAAGCCCTGATGACTATTCCAAGATCGAAAGGATAGATGTTGCAAAAGCTCCCCGCATGCAGGAGGTGATCAAATACATGGATATTTTGTGTAATGAAAAGGCAGCTGACAATCCCATTATGGGCTTTGTTTATGGGCCTCTGGGTATCCTCAACATGATGCGCGGTGCGGAAAATCTTTTCAAAGATTGCTATAAGCACCCCGAAGCCGTTATCGCCGCAGAAGAGATCATTACCGAAGTTCTGATAGATTACATCAGGGCCCTGGCCAAAACAGGTGTCCATGCAATTGTTCTCGATACGCTTTTTGCTTCCCAATCGATCATGAGCAAAAAGATGTGGGTGAAAATGGAGTCCGCATTCTGCAAACGCCTTGCCGATGAAATCCGTGCCAACGATATGATGGTTATGGTGCATAATTGTGGCAACGGCATCTACTTTGATGTTCAGATCGAAGCAATGGATCCGGTAGCCATCTCGTTTGCCTACGAGCCGGATGACTGTGAGACTATGGCGGATGCAAAAGAGAAATGGGGCAAGAAAACCTGCCTGTGCGGCTACGCCAGTCCTGCAACGTACGCATTCCTGGGAACGCCTGAGGAAATGCTGATGGAATGCAAGAAAGAGATTGAGGAGCTTGGTAAGGATGGTGGATTTATCCTGGCGACAGGATGCGAATTTCCACCAAACGGTTCCCTGCTGAATGCAATGGCCATGATGGAAGCCGTGGAACTTTACGGAAAATATTAACATTTATCAGTTTCGTAAAAAGCTACGAAAGCTAACGGGACAAGCTCGTAACTTGTTGATTTAGCGTGCTGCACCTGCAGGTTTTGGGACTTTTGACGACGCCATCACATTTCAATATGCAGGCCTGATGATCGTGAAAATCCCGGGCCTGCTCTCCGTTTGCTGATCAACCTATCTTGAATCCAGCAAGAAATGGCTACTGAAAACTCAAACTATACTCCCCTGGAGGCTCCGCGTGCAAAACGTTCAACCTCAAACACATAACCGCCAAAATGCCAATGGGATAGCCATTGAGGATTACCACATCACCTCAGAACCATTTTATATATCCACTGCAGATGAAATCAGTCTTTTTGAATCGGCCTACAGGCTGAAGATACCAGTTCTGCTAAAAGGTCCAACCGGCTGCGGCAAAACCAGATTTTTAGAATACATGGCGTGGAAACTTTCACGGCCGCTTGTCACTATCGCCTGTCATGAGGATTTAACAGCCTCCGATCTGGTCGGCAGGTACCTGCTCAAAGACAATGAGACAGTCTGGCAAAATGGCCCGTTAAGCCTGGCCGTCAAACACGGAGCCATCTGCTATCTTGACGAGGCCGTGGAAGCGAGAAAAGATACTACTGTGGTCATACATCCCCTGACGGACAACAGAAGGATACTACCACAGGAGAAGCGTGGATTGCTGTTGGAATCCCATCCTGATTTTCTCATTGTCATGTCCTACAACCCCGGCTACCAGAGTGTTATGAAGGACCTCAAGCACTCAACCCGACAAAGATTCTTGGCAATTGATTTCACCTATCCGCCCAGCGATGAAGAAAAGGCAATAATAGTTGAAGAAGGCCAAGTCGATGAGGATACGGCCAAACGACTGGTCAAGTTGGGTGAAATGGTTCGTAATCTGCGGCAACAGGGTCTTGAAGAGGGCATCAGCACTCGTTTATTAGTGTATGCAGGCCGACTTATTTCAGATGGAGTACCACCAAGAGCCGCCTGTGAGGCTGCCGTAACAAGAGCGATGACCGATGACCTGGAAATACAGGAGGCAATTGCCGAAATAATAGCTGGAATTTTCTGAACAATATGAATATTCAGGACTTTCATCAGGGGGAAGCTGGGGACACCAGTGATACCGAACTGATGTTCAAAACTGCCAGAGCGGCTGTTGCCCATCTGCGATCTCGCACTTCCAAGGGCTTCTTGGTTGAAGTTGAACGAGAAATCCGGGAGGTTGAGAGATCAACCGATAAAGATATCATACTCGCTGAAGCAAGAAAAATTTGCGAGTTGAACTGGGCTTTGGTATTGCCCTTTTTCAATGCTACACGAAAAGTTCCAGCCAGTGAGGATTTAATTCTCAAATTCTCAAATTTGGTTCAACAATTAGCAGGTCATGATATTGATGTGGCCGTTACCTTCCTCGAACGAACCCCAAATGCTCTGGAAAGTTTCGAACACCACCAGGACTTGATAACATGGGGAAGGCAGGGGTTGGATACCTTCCACAAGGCTACGAACAACAGAAAAATATGGAAAGCAGTTAACGCATATTTTATCGAGGCTTCTCAAGCAAACTGCGGTTATCCCCTCGAAAGGTGGAGTTTCTTCCTTGAACAGGCAATACGCATTGCAGCGGTTTCGGTCGATGCGACGGTGGGTTTTATTAGCCACGGCAACCGTGTCTGCCTTTTGCTGACTGAAGCTGAAACCATTCGCTGGATCGATAAAGGGCTTGAGAACAGTGCTTCCGGACAGGAATTGGTCAATTATTTCAACGGCACCTCTTTGAAAGCGATAGAAACAAGCGACTGCCTTATTTCCGGAGTCCCTCTGAGAAGCAAGCGTAACACCCTGGCAATTATCTGTGAAGCTTTTCTTGGATATCCAGTCAAAATCCAATCAAATACTGTCTTACTTGGTTGTAAAGGTTTTAGCGGAGGTGCTGCAACGGATGGTCGAACTATATTTTTACCGGAAATCGCCCCGAATTTCGCGTTGTATAAGCTTATGGCTCTTCATCAGGCTATGCTGCTGCAAAGACACCCTTTTACCAGTCTGGACGGGCTGATTCTTTCCGATCCTGCACAGATACATCTCGACGCCGATGAACGCTTAATACATCAGCTCCCCGGTCTTCTTCATGATATGAATGAATATTCCGAGGATCATCACATCGATCAACATCCGGAAAAGCTCCAGAGAACCGGCCCCGTACCAAAACCATGGTGGGGCGATATTCTCCCGGATCTCATGAGAGAAACAGATGAAACCATTACCCTGGTAAAGGAGAAGGCTGCCGATCAATATGGAGACATTCCACCTGAACTCCTGGAGGGATTGCTTTCCACCTTGATGGCGGGAGGTGAAAGAGAGCCGAATGCGCTGTGGAAACTTCTTGGCGAGATGCTCGACAATATTGAGTTTCCCTCCCCTGAAGCAGAAGAACTGCAAGAAAGTGTAAAAACTTTTTTTTACAAGGAATGGGACCAGACTACGGGCGATTACAAAATCGACTGGTGCCAGGTCAGGCAGAGAATAGCCAAAGAACACCCCAACGACTTTGTCCAGCACATCCAGGAGCGTCTTCGCGGTATCATCTTGTTAATACGCAAACAGTTCATGAAATTGAAACCGGAGCTGTTTCGCAAATACAGGGCGCAACCTACTGGCGATTCTCTTGACCTTGATGCTTTAGTACAGGCGTTGACAGATATGCGTTCCGGTGCGGCAATGTCGGAAAATGTATATATTCGCCGCGATAAAAGAATCCGGGACGTATCGGTTTTTTTTCTCGTCGATTTGAGTGGTTCAACCGAAGATGAGGTAAATGGTCGAAAGGTCATCGATATTCAAAAAGAGTCGATGGTAATCATGGCCGAGGCTCTGGATGTTCTCGGCGATCCGTATGCTATTTATGGATTTAGTTCCGAGGGCCGATTCCGGGTTGATATGTTCAACGTCAAAGATTTCAATGAACCGTATGACGAAAAGGTTCAATACCGACTCGGAAATTTACAGCCTCTTGGTCTCACCCGTATGGGTACAGTGGTACGGCATGCAACATATAAACTCGATGAAGTTCCGGCAGCCATTAAACTGTTGGTAATTCTCACCGATGGACGCCCTTATGATATGGAATACGGTAATCTTGAATATGCAATTTCCGACACCAAAAAAGCTATCCAGGAGGCGCGTGCCCAAAATATTCATCCCTTCATAATTACATCGGACCAAAAAGGCAGCGACTATCTGCAGATGATCTCCCCCCAGACCGAATGTGTTATTTTACCAAAGGTGGAACTGTTGCCGACGTTGCTTCCTGCCCTTTATCGAAGACTGACAGGATAACAGAATCTACAGGGAAGAGGTGAATACTATGGAAAACTCTCTCCAGGTACTGGTGACAAAAGCTGTTGAACTTGGCGCCGCAGAAGCAAAAATTATTGATACGGAGGCTATTGTTTTTGATTCCCGTTCCTTTTTAAAATGCAGATTCGGCTGTAATCGGTGGGGAAGATATTGGACCTGTCCTCCATATCTGGATATCTCTCCGGAAAAATTCCAGGATGCCTTCGACCAGTACAGCAAAGCAATAATCATCAAGACGACGGATGCCCGCCAGGGTCAGGATATTTCGGTGAAGGTTGAAAAAGAAGCCATGCTTTCCCGCCAATGCATGCATGCCTTTGCCATGGCTCTTTGCGTCTGGTGCGAGGAATGTGCTCATCCTGAGCCATGCAGGTTCCCGCACATGGCACGTCCATCTATGGATGCATACGGGATAGATATTGGGAAAACTGTAGAACCGTTAGGGCTGAAAGTGGAATTCGACAAGAAAGGAGATCTTTTACCCTGCTGGTACAGTATGGTTCTTTTAGAGTAGTGGCATGACCGTCTCTAGTTTCCATCCTGAAACGGCCCTTTTCCCTATCTATTCGTTGTTCTCAAAATTTAATCCTTGGAGGTACGCGTAGACTCCGATACCAAATATATACATGTTGTTAAATCTATCGAACGCCTTGATTTAAAACAAAATGCCTCGTTTCAGGATGAAAACTAACCATATAAAGTTTGAAACAGAAGTTCAGCCATATCTACGATACGGGGGCTGGTCCGGCAGGTCAGCCCACAATCAAATTGATACAATCTGTTTTTATCAACAGCTCGAAGTGTCTGCCACTCTTTATCGGCTTGAAGCCTTGTAAGATAGCTCTTATCCGAACCGCAAATAAAAATCATTTCGGCATCCCATTTTTTGAATTGGGAGAACGTGACTTTGGGATATGGTGCATCAGGTAGTGGGTTGACGTTGATTCCTCCGGCACGGGCAATAACGTCATATTGAAACGATTGCGGTCCGGCCACAATCAACTCATCTTCTTCGATATCAAGGACTCGCGAGACAGTCCGGCGTTGCTTTGGAGAAATCAAGGCAACGGCCTTGTCCAGTTTTTCTAAACGGCGCAGCAGGCCATTAACCAGGGACTGCGCAGCATCCTCCACACCAAGCAAATCGCCAAGACGCAATATATCGGCAAGTACGTCCCCTATGGTTATCGGATATAATAATTCACATTTAATACGCAGGTTTGTAAAATCAGAGGCCAGACGCCGATGGGCGGTTTCGAGCCCCAGTACCAAGTCTGGAGATAGCGCCTGTAGACCTTGCATATCCGGATCAAACCATGAACAGACATGAGATTTACTGTTCACTTCATAAGGAAAATCACAGGCATCGGTGACACCGACCACCAACTCCCCGGCGCCCAGGGCAAAAACCGTTTCAGTGATGGATGGAGTAAGACATACTACCCTTTTATAGCTCATACGAGGACATCTCCCATAAACGAATCTGACAAGACCCTGAAATTTATAGGTATCCTGCTTCCCAATTGCCTTCTAGAAAGCGTACGAACAATGTTACTCGGAATCAGAAGTTGATTGGTTTGCAACATAAAGGGCTTGTCGAATAACTTTTTCCAACATGTCACAGGACCCCTTGGTTTCTTCCAGCCGAAGACCTAGATCTTCGGAAATTTTTTGTGCTTTAAGACGCAATTCTTCATTTTCATCGCACGATGGAATATCGATATATAGAGCTCTTGAAAATCCATCCAACATGCGACGGGCCAGTTGAAGCGGATCAATATTTTTATGACCGATTCGGCTCAGTTGTAATTCAAGGAAGACAAATTCGGTGCCCATGCGTGTCCAGCCAGGAGAGAGAAACCACGTGCCCGGGATGTTTTTTATTTCTTTTTCATATCGTTTCTGCCCCAGTAAAACACCTATGCAATCCTCGGCTTCCGGAAGCAGTACCGGCACCTTGAAATTTTTCCCCAGTCGATCCAGGGACTGGCATCGTCCATATCCCAAAACAATGACATCCACATGCTCCTGAAGAACTATTATCTGTCGGCGGACTTCAGCCAGCAATTCTTCAGGATCGATATGAAGCCCATAGGGCATCTCCTTCATGTGGCTGATTTGCGGAATCTTTCCGGCAAGGGTCTGTATCTCACTCTTCAAGGTCTCGCAATATATAATGCCGATGCTCATGTATATGGTCTCTTTATCCTGCCACCGTAAAAAACCATTCCCTGCTGGAGCAGTGTATAGAGCCACTTCAGGTAAATAAAGCACCATACTCTTCCAAGAATATCTAACTCACTCAAATCTTCTCCCGGCAAACTCTCGTTCCCCCGCATTCGTGCCTCTTATTCTCCATCAATGGCTCCAGTAACTTGGTGAAGAACAGGGAAGCAATACTTCCTCCACCAATAGGTGCAAGGATATAGACGAGAAGATAACCATGATTGTTATCCGGCCATGCTGCCTTCCCCCATCCCACAAGTACAGCAAATATTCTCGGGGAAAAATCTCTCGCAGGATTGAGACCAGCCTGGGTTAAGGGGGCAATGATTGCAATGATCACCGCCAGTGCTAAGCCAATGAATAGCGGAGCTAATAAATCATTTGGCCGGCCCAGATTGCACCCTTCGGTTATTGCGAGAATGAAAAAAACCAATGCAAAAGTTCCAACAGCTTCTGCCAATGCAGCTGTTGTCATTGACACAGACACATTGGAGCCTGCTCCCGGATTCGGGTAAAAATCAGTAAAAATCATGGCTGTTTTTATAGATTCAGCACTCCCTCTAACTATTTCATGGTTTTTTTCGTATTGGGCTATAGAGGCCGAAAAGAGTAAATACAAGACGAATGCAGCCAGAAATGCACCGAGCATTTGGGCAACAATATATACAGGCAATTTTTTAATCGACATTCTCTTGCTGATAACCATGGCAATACTGACTGCGGGATTCAGATGAGCGCAGGATAGATGTCGCGTTGCGTATATGGCTATGGTGACCGCAAAACCCCAGAGAGCAGCCACTTGGAAAAGCCCACCGTGAGAAGAGACAAGCACCGAAACTGCAACTGAACCGCAACCAAAAAAAACGAGAATAAACGTTCCCAGGAATTCGCCGACAAAAAAACCTGTATACATCATGAGCGTGTCTGGCACATCAGTCGTTGATGGGACAGCTAAATGCGGAGGCGAAGCGGTGAAGTCAGGGTTTTGGGGTGGCTGTTGGCGGGTCATTTCTATGACTCCTCGAGAAAATACGTGCTATAAAAAATCATCTACGTAAATATCTGGAAAGTTTTACAAAAATATGTCAATTTTTTTCATCCTTACTTTCTGTAGAGAGTAACAAAGCGGAGGCACAAGGGTATA
>JGI12210J13797_10131768_pt1 | contig 15030 bp, 12 predicted proteins | sample ElkSlonscriptome_3_FD_13797 | JGI IMG/M metagenome (IMG submission 13797)
ACTGGGACGGTCACCCCGAGTTCAAGGTTCTGTGTGCAGGCGAGGCCTTCCCGCCAGAGCTGACGGCCCCGCTCTTGAAGCTCACCGGAGAGGTCTGGAACATGTACGGCCCCACCGAAGCCACCGTCTACGCGACCGGTGTGCGCATGACCGATCCCGACGCACCAGTGACGATCGGTCGCCCGGTGCCGAATGCGGGTGCCTACGTCCTCGACGCGAAGGACCGCTTGGTCCCCCCCGGCGTCCATGGCGAGCTCTGCATCGGCGGCGCGGGACTGGCCACCGGGTACAAGGGGCGTCCCGACATGACCGCGGAGCGCTTCGTCGACAACCCCGTCGCCGGCGCTCCCCATCCCCGCATCTACCGCACGGGTGACGAGGTCACCTGGCGCCGAGACGGCATTCTCATCTACATCGGCCGTCTCGACGACCAGGTGAAGCTCCGTGGCTATCGCATCGAGCTGGGCGAAATCGAGAGCCTCCTCGTTCAACACTCCGCTGTGCGTCAAGCCGCTGCAGTGGTGGTCGAACCGAAGGCGGGCGATCAGCGCCTCATCGCCTACGTCGGGCTCGATACGCCCATCGACGACGGTGCCCTCCGCCAGCATCTTTCCCGCTCGGTGCCGGGCTACATGATCCCCAGTCGCTTCGAGCGCCTCGACGACTTCCCGCTCACCCCCAGCGGCAAAGTCGACAAGAAGGCCTTGCGAGCGCGACCGCTCGACGCACCCGAGCCGCATAAGGCCCGAGTCGAGCAACCCCGTACCGAGCAGGAGCGCCTTCTCGTCCGCGAATTCGCGAGCCTCCTCGAGGTCGAGGAAGCCGCGGTCGGTGTCTACGACAACTTCTTCGACCTCGGGGGACACTCCCTCCTCGCGATGAAGTTGATCCAGGCCGTCAAGGCGCAGACCGGGGAGACGCTGACACTGAAGGTCTTGCTGCTCGAGCCCATTGAACGACTCGCCATCATGCTCCCCGGTGGGGACGCACCGCGAACCTCAGAACCCACAGAGACGTCGGAGCCGAGTCCGTACAGCATCCCCGAGCCGCCTCCGTCGCTCGGCCACCCGGAAGAGAGGCCTTCCGTCACCTCGGGGCCGTCGAGCCGCGAGGAGCGACAAGTCCAATCCTTCTTCTTTGGACCGCGCTACGGACACTTTCATCCTCCACCCGGACATCTACGTGGCGCCGTGCTCATCTGCCCCCCCGTGATGCAGGAGTACATGCGAACCCACTGGTCGCTGCGTCGATTGGCCGTACGTCTTCAGCGCAAGGGCTTTGCGGTGCTTCGCTTCGACTATCGCGGATGTGGCGATGCCCTGGGCCATGCACGCGACGCCACCGTCGCCGGCTGGATCGAAGATGTCCAAGCGGCCATCGATGAGCTCCGGGAGCGCAGTGGCGCTTCCGAAGTCTCCGCCATCGGACTGCGCCTCGGCGCTTCACTCGCGGCTCTCGCTGCGGACCGCCCAGGCCGCATCTCCCGTCTCGCGCTCTGGGACCCGGTAATCGACAGCACCGACAACCTCGAGCGACTGCGCGCCATGCACCGCGCAACCATGGTCGACCCCATGCGCTATTCGCTCGTGGCGCGGACGAAGCGCGACCTGCTCGCACGCATTGGACGTGCTGTTCGTCCCGCGGATGAGGAGCTCATCGGCTTCGCTCTCCCCCACCGCCTCGCCGATGGGCTGCGCGCCATCGATCTCGTGTCCCAGGCCCCGGCGACGCACTCCGTATTCGTCGCGCGCTCCCATTCCATCGTCGGCATGCACGACCTTCACACCCAATGGGCCCGGCAAGGCGTCGAGGTTCGAGACGAGGTCTTCAACGAAGCATGCGACTGGTATGACGTGACGCGCATCGAAGACGCGCTTCTGGCGCAGAAGATCCCTGGCGCCATCCTCGAATTCATCGACGGAGGCACAGAGTGACGACGGAGCGTGCCATCCGCATTGGGCCAGATCACAAGCTCTGCGGTGTTTGGGCGCAGCCCGAGGCCGAGCGCCATCCCGACTTGGCCGTTCTCTTTCTCAATGCCGGGCTACTTCACAAAGTGGGGCCCTATCGCATGAACGTCGACTTGGGTCGGCGTCTCGCGGCAGACGGCGTGGCGAGCCTTCGCTTCGACTTCGGGGGCCTCGGGGATAGCCCCACGACCTACCCTAGGCTCGACTATGCCGATCGCTTCCGATTAGAGCTTTCGGCCATCATGGACCAGCTGGAGGAGGAAGGCCGGAAGCGCTTCGTGGTGTTCGGCCTGTGCAGCGGTGCCGTGAATGCCCACCGAGCAGCCACTTTCGACAACCGTGTAGCGGGCGTCGTCGCCCTCGACGGCTTCGCTTGGCCCACGACGGGCTTCTACGTTCGGCACTACGGCCCACGCGCTCTGCAACCTTCACGTTGGGTCAAGTTCGCGGGCCGAAAGCTGCCAGCTCTTACCGCGCCTTCCGAAGAACCAGAGCGCCCCGTGCTCTTCGAAGAGGACTTTCCCGAACGGGCCGAGGTGGCGAAGGACATGCGACGCCTCGTACGTCGTGGCTGCCGCATGCTCTACATCTACACCGGTGGTGTCGAGGAGTACCTGAACTATCGCGGGCAACTCGAGGACGGCTTCCGCGACGTCGACTTCGAGGGCCTGCTCGACGTCGAGTANTACCCCGACGCAGACCACACCTACACCGCCCTCGTTCACCGTCGCCGCATGTTCGCGTGCGTTCAGACCTGGCTCCGTCGCACCTTTTCGTGAACGAGCTGCCGCTCCCGCGGCTAGCCATGAAAGAGCCGAAGTCTTGGGTGCGCGCGAAGACCCACGCCGCTGCGTCGCGCGTCCGGCACCCCAAGAACCTGGCCGGGCTCACGCGCACGTCCGTGAACATCTCCCGCATTCCGCCGGGTAGGGAGAGCTTCGTGCCCCACGCCCATCTCTTCCAGGAGGAATGGGTCTACGTCGAGAGCGGAGCGGGTCAGGCCCTCATCGGAGAAGAAAGTGGCTCGACGACGACTGATCATCCGCCTTGTGATGCTGCGGTCATCGGGGAAGAGCCCCTCGAGGGAGCAGCTTCTGCGGCGCCTCGACGGAGAGGCTCCGCGACTTGTCAGCAACCACCAGGATGGGTGCAGGCGCCGGCGCGCATGGTGGCCGAACCCGTGCCGATGCCGCACCAATCGGGCATGACCGCGGGAAAACCTCCATCGATGTAGGGGCTGTCGCCGTCCTCGAGCCAGTAGGGATGATCGAGGATGAACTGCCACATCATGGCGAATGGCGTCTCGCCCGAGGGTACGTCGAAGGGCGGCTGAGCATGGCCGCAGTTGTGCACGCACTCGACGAAAAAGTGACCATCTTGGGTCAGGCCGGACTCGAGATCCTGGGATAGCGACTGGAAGCTCAAGACGCTGGCGCAAGTGTCGGAGGGACCGCCCCAGAGCACCACCGCCGGCATGGTATGCGCGGGCGTCGACCAGCCCTGAATCACGCCCCCCGTGCCACCGGACAGAGATACGAACGAGGAGAGGTGCTCCCCTCGCCCTCCTGCGAGCACGCTGCCGGTGAAGAGCGCTCCCGCGCTTACGCCAGCGCTGGACACGCAGTCTTCGTTGACGTCGAACTGCTCGGCTACGCAAGCGAGCATGTCGTCGAAGAAGGTCAGCTCCTCGGCCCGTCGGCCGCCGCTGCTGATCACGTCCATCGGCCAGGTGAACTGCACGTCGCCCTTCTTCTCGGGGACCACGGCCACGAAGCGATAGGCATCGGCTGCGGTCTGAACATCGCCCTGCTCGATGAAGTCGGTCGCGTCACCGCCCAACCAATGCCACAGAAAGACGACCGGTAGCCGCTCACCAGAGGTGATTTGGCTGGGCACCACGAGCCTGAACTCTCGGGTATTGCCGTCGGTGGAGATCGTGTTGAGCCCAGGCTGAAGGGTGGGGCACGTGCCGTCATAGGTCGGCAAGGCTGGCGGCGTCTGCCCGTTGGCCGGTCGCTGGTCGTGGCAGCCGAGGGCGCCCGGGGTCGCTCCACCCGAGCCGCTCGTGGTCGTGGTCGTGGCGCTACCGTCGCCTCCAGCACCCACCCCTACCGCGGTGTCGCCTCCCGAGCCGGCACCGCCGGTGGTTGCGCCGGAGGTGCTCGCGCCGGTCTCAACCACCTCGGGCGAGGTGGAGCAACCAGAGATGGAGAACCCGACCGTCAGGACCAGCGCCAGACCCCAGCTCAGAGAAGAGCGTCGCATGGCCTCGAAGGTATCAGCCCGACGCCTCAAACGATCTGAATCCTCAGAGCTGGAAGCGGACCGCGTCGCGAACCTGGCCGAAGAAGTCGAGGTCGACAGGGTCGTCGTGCTTGCCGGTGACACGTTCGTAGAGCGACAGACCCAGACCGGTCGCCATGAGGTAGCCGAGCACTGCCCCTGCCTTGAGAGGGCGATCGCGACGACGTGCGAATTGGTCTCCCATGAAGTCGCGCCAGTTGGCAGTGGTCAGCTGATCGAAGCCGATGGTGATGTTTGGCTCTTCCATCCAGGTCACGTGCCACCAGTGGCATGGGAAGAAGAGTGCTTCGCCCGCATGAAGGGTGATCTCGATCGGCTTCGCCTTCTCGAACAGCGGCCAGCGGTCGTAGTCGGGGTGCACCGGATTCTCGATGAGCGACTCATCCGGAACCTCCGGGTTGGGATACATGTAGGGCGACTGATCGGGCGGATAGAGGAAGAAGCGCTTCTTGCCATAGATCTGCACCAGCCAGCTGAAGAGATGGTGGACGTCGTAATGGAGGTGCGGAAATCCCGACCCGGGCCCACCGATGAAGAGGTCCATGAAGTGGGCCTCCTGCGGAAAGTGCGACGGGAAGAGCGGGTTGCGGATGCGGTCCGGGCGTGCGTGATCAAAGACCGGAGTCACGTCGGGGACGAGCTCGGGAAAGTCGGTAGGGATGTCGACGTTCCTCAAATAGGGAGCCGGACGCTCCTCCGTCGAAGACATCACTTCTCCGATGAAGGCCCCCATCTTGCGAGGCGTGTCGCCATCGACCTTGATGTCCTTGTCCTCGAATCGCTCGCGAAAGAAGTCCGGTGTCCAGTTCAGCGCGCCCCAGCCATCGGCCGCGTCGGTGAGAATCACGGGCAGGTGGGGTGCCTGGTACTCGCGTCGAAACTCCTCGACGGAGAGGCCTGAGCGTCGCTCGATCTGCATGCTGACCGATGAGACTAACGCCCTTGGCGAGCGAGGGGAATGCAGGCCTCGCCTCCCGCCGAAATCGTGCACGAAGCCGAGAGCGGGGAAGAGCCCACTGCGGCCGACGTAGGTTGTCTACCGTGGCATACGTTGGTGGGGATGGGGATACTGTACAGGTAAAGGTCGGTCTCGTGGGACACCCGGGTCCTGGGGTGGTGCAGACACTTCGGTCGACCCATGCGCGTTTGGCACACGATACCCGAGGACCTCTTCGTCACGGCGTCCTCCGCACCGGCCGCTTTGCGTCGTTTTGCCACTGGCCCTTGGGCCGCGCGCGCGTGAAGGGGCGTATCCTGCAAGTCGAGTTCGTGGGTGGAGACGTCGCTCAAACCGACGAGCTGGCGCTGTTGCTGAGCGATACCGACGCCGTGGTGATCATGGGCCACGACCCCGATTCGTTACGCCACCACGAGACCCGCGCGGAACGCGCCCTCGCCTCCCGTCGCTGCCTTCCAGCAGTGCCCAGGGTCTACGGCCTCGAGCCAGGCTCAGGTGGAGATGCCACCGCGATGCGACAAGAGGCCGCCGGGGCGCTCGACATCGACGTGGCCGACATCGAAGAGGAGCTCACCCTCGCCCTCCGCATGGCGACCGAGATCGCTCTGCGCGCCATCACTCGGCCAAGTCGCCGTCGCGCACGCGCACGACTCTGAGCCCGTAGACGCTCGCAGTCGCTACTTGCCAGCCATCTTGGCGAGACCAACTGCGGTCTGCATCTCGGCGAGGCTCACGTGGCGGTCCCCCTTGAGCATGTTGCCCTCGGCCTCGAAAACGATGGGCTGGATCACCTGCACCCTCACCGAGCCCATCTTGGTGCTGGTCGCGTCCATGATGGCTTCGTTGATCTCGTCGGCGTCCGCACGGGCTTGAGCCGTGTCGGCGCTCTGGCCTTCGACATGCAGGTCGGCATCACCATTGTCCTGGAAGGTGATGGTCGCTTCGGCGAAAGCCAGGGTCTCGGGGATGGGCGGCGTCCCCTTGGGATGGCCGAGCGTCTTGCGGGGCTCGCTCACGAACGCGTAAACCGCCTCGGCACCTTGGGGCTCGGGAAGACCTGGGGAGGCCATCAAGGTTCGGGTCTGCTCTCTCAGCTGGGGAGCCGTGATGACGAGCAAGGTCGGGGTGACGGCGGCGACCAGGCTACGGCGCTCCTCCACGACCACCACCGCTGCCGGATAGGGCTCTTCGTCGAGCCACTGCCCCTCCTCACCACTCCTGTCGACCATCGTCTGCATAGCCTGCTTCAGCCGTTCCGGCTCGACGTGATGCTCGAGCACGGCCATCACCGCCTCAGGATCGCGCGCCGACTTGGCGGCGAAGAAGACGCGGTCGACGTCGTCGAGAGGGGTGATTCCCGTGCCCTCGAGCACCTTCGTCTGCGCTTCCGCCAATGCGATCAGCTCGGGGGCCAACGGATGCGACCGCACGCGTGACACGTGCAGGAGACCGCGGATCCTCGCTCCGGTCGCCGCGACCGCCCGCTCGTGCGCGTCCGGCGTGGGCGGCGGCAGTGTCGAAGCCCCACCTGCCGGCTCCGGGCTGCCTCCGGGCTTGGGCGTGGTGGGTTCGGGGGTCGCGCCCCCGCAAGCCACGAGGCCGATCTGAGACGTGAGCAGGGCGAGCAAGGAGCGTCGTCGGAGCACAATCGCAGCCTAGGCCGGGTGCCGACGATTCGCTACTCGGAGGCGCCACGCAGCAAATTCCCGAGGCCGAGGCACCTGCTTTTGGATTATTTTGGGAGGACATTGTGCGCCGAGGTGAGACCATCGCCCCCACTCAGGTGAAGATGCGCTCAACTACACTGCTTTCCGTCGTCGCCCTCATCTCTCTCGGCTGCAGCATCGAGGGCAGATTAGGCGGTCCGGGACTGGATCCAGAAGCGCACCGTGGGAACGGCGGCGACGAGGAGACGCCGCTCCCTGGCGGCGGTGGTGGCACGAGCATGGGGGGGAGTGAGGGCTCGGAAGAGGAGCCCGGCCCCGGCGAGATCCCCCATGCCGGAGGCGGATCGCAGGGACCCGACGGCCAGGGCGGCGCTTTGGGCAGCGGCGGCCAAGGTGCCGGCGGCGGCGCTCAGGCGCTGCCCAACCAAGTCTGCTACCCGGGAGAGAACCAGGACGACACGACCTGCTTCCCGACCATCCTGCAGGATGCGAGCTTCCCTTCGGGCTACAGCTACCCGTCCACGTCGAGCCCCGCCTACGCAGCGCCGACACGGTTCATCGATCTGAGCGGCTATGGCGCGAGCATCAAGCTTGCGCCCAACTTCAGCCTCGGTGAGCTGATGCAGGAGTGGAAGGGGCGCTACGCCATCTACGAGCCCCACATGGTGGTCAAGCTGCAGTCGATGCGGGACCAATCCGGCGGTGCTCTCAGCGTCAACAGCGGCTATCGCAGCCCCGGCTACAACGCGGGCGTCGACGGCGCGACCTACTCCCGCCACATGTACGGCGACGCCGCCGACATGGCGAGCTCCGTGGTCTCCCTGAACGCGATGAAGGGTCTGTGCGAAGGGCTCAACGCCGACTACATCGGCATGTACACCTCGCACATCCACTGTGACTGGCGCTACACGGCCAAGGATCCCGCCTTCTCCAATACGACCGCACCTTTCTCCGCCGCTCCGGTCGCCCCCGCGCACGACGCCAGCTTCTCTGCTGCCGCCGACGGCACCTTCCACGCCGACATCACGGGCTTCGAGGAGGGCGAAGCCTATCGCGAATGGACGGCTTTCGATGCCAACGGCGAGATCGTCGAGGTGGTCGCGAGTCAAACTTACCGCCCACCGTCGCGAGCACGGAGCGTCGAGGTCATGGTCGGGGGACAGCTCACGATCTCCGTAGCCGACGTCTCTGCACCATCGATGTGGCAGGCCAGCGCCGGGGCCCGAGTTCGCCTCGAGACCCTGCCCACCGAAGATCTCGAGCACGAGCGCTGAGCCCGACCCGTCGGGGCTCTTGCCGAGCTCAGACCATCTGCTCGGGGGTCTTGGCTCGCTCCTTGGGGCGCAGGTTTCCGAGCAAACGAGCACCGAGGTTCCAACGCAGCAGCCCCACCATGATGGCGAGAATGAGCACGAGCCCCACACCGGCGAGCCTCGCGTCGTACTCGGTGGCGCGAAAGACGTTGCTCTCGCCGATGGCCACGGGCGCGCGCGGCTCGTAGGGCAAGGCGTACCGCTCAGCGAGGATCTTCACCCGGCTGATGTGGATGATGGGGATGTCGCGCTTCGAGAAGCGGAGCATCACGGAGTCGGCGAGGTTGGGCGCGCGGGGTGTCTTGCGGTTGAGACCCGCCTTGAATTGCTTCTTCCCGACGTGGGTGCCCACCGATGCCGAACCACCGCCTACGTTGATGTAGGCGCGGATCTCCCGGTCGCCCGCGACCTCGTCGAAAACCGCCATGCGCTGATCGATGGAGTCAGCAAGCGAGCGCACCTCGAGCTTGCGCACGTCGTTCCGCTTCATCGCCGCGTCGAGGATCCCACGGCCCGCCTTGGTGATACCGACGCCGAGGTCGTCGATGCCACCCTGCGAGGCGGCCGACACCTTGAAGGGGATGAGCCCCTCTTCGCGGAGCGTCCGCTCCATGTCGAGCCAGAGGTAGTCGACGTGATTGGCGCCCCACTCCGAGGAGGAGGTGCTCGCGATGATGATGGGCTTGGCCCCGAGGGTGTGCAGCGCGGCGTAGGTGGATAGGTTGAGCGATGGGAAAGAACCACTGACGCCCACCGCCACCGTATCGCCCTCTTCGACCCCGGCCTCGACGAGCAAGTGAAAGACCACCGCCGCGAAGTTGGGGTTGGTGCTCGTGAGCTTGGCCGAAAGGAAGCCCGTGTTCGAGGTCACCGGCGTCAGGCTCTCCCCGATCATGCCGGTCAGGGCCGGGTCGACCGCCGGGTCGATGAAGTGACCCAAACGCTCCTTCTCCGCCTTGATGGCATCCATGCCCTGGCGTGAGAGCCGCGCAGCCGCGATCTTGTCGCCGTAGCGCTTCTGCTTACGCACCACCGGCATCTTCTCGACCGCGACGAAGGTCACCAGGGCGACGAGCGCGACCAAGGCGAGTGCCGTGGCCGAGATGCCGGGAGGACGCCAGTAGAGCTTCTTCACGTGCCGTACTCCAATCCCACCACCAAGATGAGAATGAGACGAACCACCACCGAGGCGGTGGCCATGGCCGCTAGGGTCTCGATCACCCCCTGCCGGTCGAGCCAGATCGCGATGAGACCGGGAATGATGAAACCGATCACTTGCACTGCGTCGCCCTCTGGCGTGGCCGAGTAGCCACCGAGGGCCGACCGCAGCACCGCCCCCACGAGGTAGCCGATGAGAATCATCATCACGGTGCGGCGTCGCCCGTAGATGAGCGTGAAGGAGGACAGCGCACGCACGATGGCGAACGCCGCGAAGCCCGCCCCTACGGTCGCCACCACGTCGAATGGGCGGTTGAGGCTGAGCGCGAGGTAGCCGGGCACGATCATACCCCCGGCGGCGAGGCTGAAGAACTCGCTGAACAGGAGGCTGACCACGAGCCCGATACCTACGGAGAGGGTCAGGAGATCCACGTCAAGCAGCCTCCGGCTCGGCGCGATTTCGAAAGTAGCTCACCAGCTCGAGGCCTCCGCCTCCGATATTCCCCATGCCCATGACGAGGGCCGAGGTGCCGCAGAGTGCCACCACCCGCTCGAAGATCTGCTCGGTGGAGAAACCCTCCGCGAAGACGAGCTTGCTGGGGTCGAGGCCAGCGTTCACCGCGGCGTCGGCGAAGAGAAAGGTTCCACTGCCCATGAGGACCACGTAGTCGACCCCAGGCAGCTCCTCGTCCGCCACACCCCAGCTTCGAAAGGCCGCGCCCAGCAGCTGAGATCGATCGGGACGATCGGCCCGACAGTTCATCAGCGCCACGCATCGTCCCACGGGGCCGGCGCGACGGGTCGCCATCGCCCAAATCTGCCGGGTCGAGATGGGATCGTTGGCGGCGAAGCCATTGACGAAGACGATCTCGCGGCCGAAGAAGCGAAGGCGTCGCTCGATGGTGGCTCCCGGATCTGGTGTGGCCTCGGTCATGCCTTTCAGCGCGACGTCCCGCGCGACGCCGACGTCTTCGCAGACCTTGAGCGCGAGGGCCACGTTGTCGCTGTGCTCCGTGTATCGAAACGACCGCAGGGCCTCGGCCGCCGCCTCGTCACCCAGCTCGTCCTCGAGGCTGCCCACCGCCACGACCTCCGACTTCCGGTCCTCGGCCGCCCCTCGCAGGATGTCGAGGCGATCTCGTTCGGAAGTGTAGAGCTTGCCACCCACCGGCGTCGTGCCGGCCAAAGCTCGCGCCACGTCGTCGGGTCCGGGGCCCATGACGTCGAGATGATCGGGGCGCGCGTTGGTGATGACCCCATGGGTGGAGCGCACCAACCGCAGCTCGCAAAGCGACTGGAGCCGAGGCTGCAGGGCCATGCATTCGATCACGAGGGCCTCCGCCTCGCAGGCGGCAGCTACGGCCACGATGCGTCGCTGCTCGATGATGTTGGCGCCTGCCGGTCGGTAGATGGGCACCTCGCGCCCGTCGGGGAGGATGAAGCGCGCGGTCGTCCCGGTGGTCTTGGCGCATGTGCGGATGCCCCCGGCCCGAAGACCGGCCGCGATCATGCGGGTGACGCTGCTCTTGCCCCGGGTTCCGTTGACGTGAACCCGCACGCCGATCCCATCCAACCGTCGGCGATGAACGGCGAGCTCGGCGACGCCGAGCCCTGCGAGGGCAGCGGCCATGCCGGAGAGGAGTCCCAGACCCGTGAGCACGGGCGGCACGATAGCCTCCTCGGCGACCGCCATCGAGTTTTGCGGTCCGTCGAGCGAGTACCGGAGGGGGTCCATCGGTGCGGACGGTGGTAGAACGGGGTGGGGACATGAAGACTGTCGTGGAGATGAGGCTGTGGCTGGGGTTGCTCGTGGTTTGGGTCTTGGCTTGCGGGAGCGGCGGCCCGACGTCGGCCAGGGCCCCCAAACCGAGTAAGGTCACCACCGAGAAGGGCGACCAGACCGGCGACGGGCCGGCCATCGGAGAGTCCACGCGCGTGGCAAGCGCCAAGCTCATCGAGCGTCGCCACAAGAATGCGCTCGCATCCGACACTCTCGACGAGACCGGCCACAGCGCCGCCCCACCCAAGACATCGGCCGAGATCTACAAGACTGTGGCTCCGGCGACGGTGGTGGTTCGGGTTGGTGGCGGCTTCGGCAGCGGGATCATCGTCGACCCCAAGGGATGGATCCTCACGAACCACCACGTCATCGACAGCGGCGAGACCGACGACTTCAAACACAAGGCCACCGTTCTCATGGGTACGCTCAACCCGAAGACGGGGGCCATGGAGCGGCAAAGCAAGGAGTATGAGGCCTACGTCTACAAGTACGACAAGCTCCGCGACATCGCCCTGCTCAAGTTGTCCGACCCTCCGAAGGCCCCCCTTCCCTTTGTGAAGGTCGCCAAGCAGTCGCCCGTCCCCGGGTCCGACGTGGTCGCGCTCGGTCACGCAGGAGCGGGCATGCTCTGGGCCTTGAAGAGCGGCCAGATCTCCGCGCTCGGGAAGCTGAGCGAGACCCTGGCGCAGCTCGCCTCGTTCAAAGACGACGATGACGGCCGCGAGATGGCCAAGCGCTTCAAGGAGTTCGTCGACAAGAAGAACCTCGGTCTCGTCATCCAGTCGACCTGCAACATCCTCCCGGGCGACAGCGGCGGCCCCCTCCTGAACGACCGCGGTGAGCTCGTCGGGCTCAATGTCTTCGCCCGCATCGACCGCTCCACGGGCGGCTTGCTGAGCTTTCACGTCCATCGCGATGAGCTTCGCAAGTTTGCCGACGCACGCCCCAAGACGCCCTCCCAAATGATCCCCGACCCCTGGGAAGACGGTGGCGGCGACCTCATGTACGAAGACGCCGATCTCGATGGCAAAGTCGACGTCCTCATGATGGTCGGCCGCAAGCCATGTAGTTTTTGCCCTCCGCAGAGCAAGGCCGCCTTCATCGACGCCGACCAGGACTCCTACGAAGGTCGTAAGAAGCTCCCCGACCTCGAAGAGGTCTACGACATGAAGGACTTCGATGCAGAGCTCGTCTACCTCGAGCTCGATGATGATGCCTTCATCTGGTACGACCGCGACGACGACGGGAGCTACGACCTGCTCCTACACGACGAAGGAGCCCGTGGCTCAGGCACGAAGGCCTTCTCCCTGGACGCGGATGGCGTCGCGACCGAGAACGAAGCGCTCTCAGGGGGCAAGCCCTTCCAGGTCGAGCTCTTCAAAGACGCCGCTTTGCGCGAGCGCATCGCTCGGGTCACCCGTGCCGCCTTTCCCGAGCGCCTGACGGACGCGCCGGTGGGTTCCGCCGCCGACAGCCTCCCCAACCCCATGCCCCTATCCGGTCGGGGCATCCTCAAAGACCTCGATCTCTCCGGGACCAACGACGCCGTCGACGTCACGACGGCCTTCAGCAAGCGCCTGCTCGTCGATGCAGACGAGAGCTTCGTACCGGGCATGGAGAACAAGTTCGCGGTCAAGGACGTCGAGCGCAGCCAGCTCGACGCAGAGGTCGTGATCGTCAGCCAAGGCAAGCAAATGTGGGTCTTCTACGACCAAGACGACGACGGCCAATCCGATCTCGTCCTGCATGCGCCTGGCGCGCGCCTCTACGCCGCCAAGGAAGCCTTCGCCCTCGACGCCAGCGGCAAGAAGACCCCAGCGCGTCAACACGTGGGTCGCATGCTGGTGCGGCCGGGTCTGCTAAAAAAGGGCGTCCCGCGGGCAGGCCTCGGCAAGATGGTCGGCAAGGGAATCATCTCGATCCTCAGCGCCGAGCTCGCAGACGGGATCGATAGCTTTCCCCATCCCGTGGAGGACCATCGCGGCACCGGAATTCAGATCAAGGACCTGAAGAAGCACCCCAAGGTCGTGGTTTCGATCAGCGGCTACGGTAGCGATGGCTACTTGCTCGACCTCGACCGCTCCAGTGGCCTCTTCGGTCCGGTCGACAAGATCGACATCAAGAAGCGGGTCACCGACGGCCGTTTCGACCCCGAGGTCGCCTATTTTCAGCGCAACGGTCTCGCGTGGATGTTCTACGACACCGACGACGACAAGACCTGGGATGTCGTCCTCGTCGCCACCGACCTGCATTCGGGCAAGGTGGCCGCCGGCTACCGCATCGAAGACAACACCGTCACCTACGACGAGGCGCTCACCCAAGGCGCCTTCGTGCGCCCCAGCCTGATGAAGAAGCAGGGCCTCGCAGCCAAGCTGCGCAGCCTAGGGCCAGAGCTCTTCTCGTCGTCACTGATGGAATGAGCTAGCTTCGACACCATGTGGCGCTGGGCTATTCTCGCCTCTCTCGCTGCGCTCGTGGCGGTGGCCTGCGTCGAGGTTCGCCTGGTGCCCGGTGGCTCGTCGAGCTCCACGTCGGGCGCTGGCGGAGCCCCGACCAGCAGCAGCGCCATGGGCGGCCTCGGTGGAGCGGGGGGAGCTGGAGGCGGCACCGCGAGCTGCAGCTGCGATGCGCTCGACGTCGTGCTGGTCATCGACAACACCAGCTCCATCGAGAACAACATCTTCGAGCTCGTGAGCGTCTTCCTCCAGCTCGACGAGTACGTGCAGCAGATCTCCGAACGTGCCTGCAGCTTCCACTACGGGGTCATCACCGCCAAAGCCAAAGACGACCAACCCGATCCTGAGTGCCACCAACTCGGCAGCCTCTCCTACACCAACGCCGACAACGAGGAGTGCATCCCGGGCCGACGCTTTGCGACGGAGCAAGATCCGTTGCTGGATGTAGTCGCCTGCTTCGCCACCCCAGGTGCAGAGAACGACGGGAACGAACGGCTGCTGGAGTCCCTCGTCAATGGGATATCCGACCCCAGCTTCACCGACCCCGGGGGCTGCAACGTCGACTTCTTTCGACCCAATGCGCCTCTCATCGTCCTCATGCTGACCGACATCGACGACGTCGGGTCGGACATCGACGACGACTTCCAGCCCGATATGCCTTCGGATTGGCACGACGCGCTCGTCGCCGCCCGCGGCGGTGACCCTAGCAAGGTCGCCGCCCTCGGACTCATTCCCCCAGCGTCGGGTGATGACTGCGAGGGCGGCTTTGCGCCACGATTGCACAGCTTCCTCAGCGCCTTCCCCGACGGACTGCACAACAGCGCCAACGTTTGCGACACCAACACGACGGAGGTGCGTGACAAAGTGCTCGGCCTCGCCGACCAGGTCTGTCCCATTCCGTGAGGGTCTTCAGGCTCGTCGCTGCACCTCGCCCACCGCGGCGATGAGCTCGCGCGGCTTGACCGGAGCCGAGACGACCTGAGCCGCCCCCGGAGCCCCCCGTCCGATGAGGATGATGGGCGGGGCCTTCGCGCCGTGCATCTCGTGCGCCTGCGCGATGAAGTCGTCCGCGCTCACAGCCGGGAGTGCGCTGTCGGCCACGACGAGGTCGGGCGGATGCTGCATGAGCATCCCCAGCGCAACGTAGCCATCGGTGGTCGTCATCACTTCTTCACCATGGCGAGCGAGGATGGATGCCAAGCGCTTCGCGGTGCGTTCGTCGCGATGAACGATGAGCAGCCGATCGAGGGGTCGACGTACCTCGGGCTCACGGTCGACTCCGGTCCGGCGACGTCGGTAGTTGATGCTCACCGCCTGCGAGATCACCGGCTCGAGCGCTCGCTGGACGGCGAGGTAGGCGTCATCTCCGAGGAGGTCACCCACGGAGTCTCGGAGGGCACCTCCGACGAAGCGCTCGAAGCCCA
>JGI12210J13797_11209656_pt1 | contig 15020 bp, 13 predicted proteins | sample ElkSlonscriptome_3_FD_13797 | JGI IMG/M metagenome (IMG submission 13797)
AGTAAGGATACTCTACTTTGTTTCGCCTCCCTTTTCGTTGGACCTGCGCCCGAATCTTTTCCCCTGCCGAGAATTCCGCTTTTTCAGGATGTCCAAAATCAGATTTCGAGTGCCGTTCTTGTCCAGCGACCAGCCGGGAGCGACCAGTTCTTCGGGATGGGGGTCACCTGTGATCCGTTGAATCACCATTTCCGGCGGCAGAAGTTCGAGGAAATCACAGACCCATTCCGCATACTCGGCCTGTTCCAGAGGCCGGTACCGGCCGGCGCGGTATTCCCTCTCCAGCGGCGTTCCTTTGACCACATACAGGAGGTGGACCTTGACCCCGTGAATGCCCAGGTCGGCGATTTTTTGCGCAGTTTCTAATATATGGGACCGATCTTCTCCGGGAAGCCCCAGAATGACATGGGCGCAGATTTGAATGCCTCGTCCCTTGGTGAGCGCCACCGCTCGTTCAAAGGCGGCGAAGTCATGTCCGCGATTGATTCGATGCAGGGTTTCGTCATGGACAGACTGAAGCCCGTATTCCAGCCAGATCAGATAATTCCGGGCGTATTCCTCCAGAAGCCCCAATACCGCCTGGTCCACACAATCGGGCCGGGTGCCGATGGAGAGCCCCACCACGCCCTCGATGGCGGTAAGGGCTTCGTCGTACATCGATTTCAGGACCGGCAGCGGTCCATAGGTGTTGGAAAAGGATTGAAAATAGACCAGGAACTTTTCGGCCTTGTACCGCCGGGCGATGTAATCCCGGCTGTCTTGAAGCTGCCGGGTGATACTGAGCCCATCGGCAAAAGCGCCGGAGCCGGAGCCTTTCGGGTTACAATAGATACACCCGCCGGTGGACAGGGTGCCGTCGCGATTCGGGCAGGTCAGCCCGGCATCCACGGTGATTTTTTGGACCCGTTCTCCGAATCGGTCCCGCAGATAGGTATTGAGGTCGAAAAAACGCTGCGTCATAAAAAAAACAAAAAGGGGAAAGCCCCGCAGGACCCTCCCCTTGGTGGTTCGAAAAAAAATCAGATATCAGGACCGCTCAGTGTACTCGGCATAGGCCATGGCCACCGTCCGGTAGAACAGATGCGCCAATTTGGAATACGGCACATAGGCGAACAAAGTCCAGACAAACACCAGGTGGATAAAGTAGATGGTGTAGGACAATCCGGCGGCGCCGCCCAGACGGGTCATTTCGGCCAACATACCGGTGACGCCCAAAAGCAGGGCCAGACCGACCAGAAACCAATCCTTATAGGCCGAGGTCTGTTGGGTGGCGGTCAACCGGTCCTTAATCATCAAGGCCGCCCCGATGATCAGAGCCACGCCGGCGATGTTGGCCAGCCATTTGACCGGGTTCAACTGGGAATAGGGCCCGTGAATGCCGAAGCCGTACAGGGTGATGAAAAAGATGTTGGTGACGATGAACAGCCCGATAAACCCGTAAAAGACCATCATATGGGAAGTGGCGCGATCGGCGTTTTCTCCGCACTGGGAAAATTTCTTGTGCTTGAGAATGTCCGGAATCGCCCGACCCAATGCCTCGATGAACCCCTTGGGATCGATCTTTTGCTTATCGGTCTTGCCGCTCTTGAGCGCCTCTTCATGAATATCGCCGACAAACCGTTTGAGGCCGAGGGCGAACACCCCGAGGGCGAAAAAGAAGGTCGGGATCATGATCAGGTCCACCAGCCAGGTGGAGAAAAATTTGGCATGAACGATTTCTTCCCCGGCCGGAGAAAAGTTCAGCCAGTGGATGCCGAACATCTTCAACAGAATGCCCACCACCAGAAAGAGCACCACCGGAATCGCCAGAAGCACCGGCAGTTTCTTGGGATCATTCACCATCTTGCCCAATTTCTTGGGGACCGCATACTCCTGGATGGCATAGGTGCGAAGGGCCGCCAGCACATCCCCGGGTTTGGCCTCCCGGGGGCACCGGGTGGTGCAGTCGCCGCAGTTGTGACAAAGCCAGATGTCGGCGTTTTTGATGACCGCATCTTTCATTCCCCAGGAAGCGGCGATCATTTCCTTTCGGGGGAAGGGTTTGTTGTCCGGCGAAATGGGACAAGCCACCGAACAGGTCGCACATTGATAACACTTCTTCAGGTCTTCCGCCCCGAGCAAACCCACTTCCTTGATAAATTCCAGATCGGGGTCAACCATGTATGTTTCCGTCATTTCAATTCCTCCATTCATTCAGGGGTCAGATTCAGCGACCGGGGAAAATTCTCAGTCCCCGGCGCTGTCCACCGATTCTTCGATTCGCGTGATGGTTAGAATCCCTTGAACGGGTTCGGACCGATTTCGTCAATGGATGCCACAAACTCGTTAATCATCGTGGGCAGTTTATCATATTCGTCGATGGCCACCTCGAACTGGGCCACGCGTTCGGTCTCCAGAGCCAGACTTGCCAGGGCCTCACCGATCTTTTTCATACGGATACTGGCCAGCTCACTGCCCTTGACCATGTGGCACTGATAATCATCCCCATGCTTGCAGCCCAGCAGGAACACGCCGTCCATTCCCTGGGAAAGGGCATCCTTGATCCAGATCACGTTGACCGACCCCAGGCACCGGACCGGAATAAACCGAACATCGGCGGAATAGGAAAGGCCGTTGAGACCGGTGATATCCAGTGCCGGGTAGGCGTCGTTTTCACAGACCAGGCCCAGAATTCGCAGGGGCGGCTCGGTGTAATCATCCTCGGACGGGACCTGAACCGATTTGAGCATGGAGCCGACGCTGTCGATGCTGAAATCGGCGAAGTTGATGATCCGCTCCGGACAGGCGCCCATGCAGGTACCGCAACGCCGGCATCGGGCCGGATTGGGTTTGGGCGTACCCTTGGCATCGTCGTCGATGGCGCCGAAGGGGCATTCATCCGTACACCGTTTGCACTGGGTACATCGTTGAAAGAAGAAATCGGGGAAAGTCATATCCCCGGATCGCGGATGGACCGCCACGCCGCGGCTGGTCGACACGAGGCACTGAATGGCCTTAAGTGCGGCGCCGGTGGCGTCTTCCATCGACTCCTCCATAGTCATGCTTCGCCGCACCGGACCGGCGGCATAGATGCCGGTTCGCTGGGTCTCATAGGGAAAGCAGATGAAGTTGGAATCGGAGTACCCTTTGAACAGGCCCACATCCCGAAACGAGGGTCCCTGCCGATAGGCCAGATTGACCACCGGTTCGTGGGCGGTGGCCGGAACCATGCCGGTGCCCAGCACCACCATGTCGGCCTTCACCTTGATCTTGTCGCCGAGCAGGGTATCTTCGGCTTCTACAAAGACGCCGTCGCCGTTTTTGGAAACGCTCGCCACCGACCCCTTGGACATGAAAATGCCGGGATCATTCTGAGCACTCCGGTAGAAGCTTTCGGTCAGGCCGGGGGTGCGCATGTGCTGATAGAAAATAAAGGACTTGCCGTCTTCATAATCTTCCCGAACGTATTTGGCCTGCTTCAGGGCCACCAGACTGGTTACGGCGCCCGCATAATCGAAGTCGACATCCGATTTTTCCAGGCCCGGGCTCTGGATAAAGACCACCGACTTGGCGGCTTTGCCGTCGGAGGGCCGAACCACCGGCCCCTTGGCCGCGATTTCTTCAAACTGGTGGTTGGTGACCACATCCGGAATATCGCCGAAACCCAGATGTGAGAACTCGCCCTCTTTGGGCTTGTAGGGGGTCCACCCGGCCGCCAGCACTACCGCGCCGAAGTGTTCGCCGTTGGGGTCGAGGGTCAGAATGTCCCGTCGGCCCTTGTTGTATTCCATATATTTTTCATGAAGCGCTTCGGCGTCGAGTTCTTTGCCGTTTTCGTCGACCGCCATCTCTTCCGGCAGCGGATAGGGCACGTCGAACTCGATTTTTTCGCCCGGCTTCTTGAAGGTGACGGTGAAATTACCGGGCTCTCCGGCGATTCGGGCCACGACCGCATTGGTCTTGACGGAAATCTTGGAAAATTTTTCCAGTTCGTCGATTTTGGACTGAATAACCGGCGGAACCAGGGTTTCATGGGGCTCCTCAAAAGGGAGCTGCTTACGAATCTTGGCCGCGTATCCGCCCAGATGTTTCTCTTTTTCGACGATGGTCACTTCGTAGCCGGCCTTGGCCGCATCGACGGCAGCGGAAATTCCGGTGATGCCGCCGCCGATGACCAGAATCTTGCGGGTGAAATTTTCCACCTCGTAGGGTTCCGGCAGCTTTACCTTTTCCACCCGGGCCAGACTCATGCGAAGATAGTCTTCGCCCATCATCTGAACCCGATCGAAATTGTCTTCGTCCTCTTTTTCCTCATCGGTCAGCTTGGGATATTCGGACCGCGGATGAGACCAGACCACCCCTTCACGGATGTTGCACCGATCCGTGATACACCCTTCAAACCGGAAGGTGTCGAAAAACACCCGCCTTGAGCAGGCGGCCAGCACAATCGTATTGGTACCGTCGCCCACATCTTTTTTGATCAGTTCGACCCCTGCCTCCCCACAGAACTGAGGATGGGTCTTCACGGAATATCCCTCTTCCTCGGCCACACCGGACAACGCCGCAATATCCAGGGACTCCCCGATTCCACAACCTTCACAGATATACACACCGTACTTTTTATCCATGGATAAACCTCCTCGTATCAGTCATCAGTTACCGGTCAACTACCGCACCCCGCCCCGCATTGCAGGAAAGGGACACGGTTGCCGGCGATCTGATCCCTGTTTACCTGTTCATCACCGACTGTATCGCTTTCAGGGCCATACCGGTGGCTTGTTGATTGGACGTCATCACGTCGGCCGGTTTTGCGGCGCACCCGGACCCGAACATTCCTCCCTTGTCGAAATCATTGAGGATAAACCCGTCCCCGTTGTACTTTACATCGGCCGGCAGTTTAAAATTGGCCGCGGTGGGCTGCATACCGGTGGCCAACACCACCAGGTCGGCATCCTGGTGGACCTTTTCTCCGGTGACGGCGTTTTCGGCCGTGACGGTGATCTTTCGGGTGTCGGGATTTTCACTGACCTCAGCCACCTTGCCTTTGATCAGGAAGATGTTTTCATCGGCCTTGATCTCCTGATAGAATTTTTCATATCGATTGCCGGGGGTCCGGATATCGATATAGAAGATATAGATCTTGGCGTCGGGATACTGAGCCCGCACATAGGTGGCCTGCTTCAGCGAGGCCATGCAGCAGATGTAGGAGCAGTAAGGAAGATGGTTGGCGTCCCGGGACCCGGCGCACTGGACGAAGACAACGCTTTCGGGGGCCTTGTCGTCGGCCGGACACAGAATTTTGCCCTTGGTAGGGCCGTTGGTGGCCGCCAGCCGCTCCATCTGCATATTGGTGATGATGTTCTGATATCGGCCGTAGCCGAGGTTGTCGATTCGGGAGGCGTCATAGGGTTCCCAACCGGTGGCCCAGACCACCGACCCGACGTTCAGGTTGATGGTTTTAGGTTCCATATCGAGATCCACGGCCCCGTATTTACAAGACTCTTTAGCCCGTTTGGCATCCTCGGTGCCGATGATTCTGGGGGAGATCACATACCGGGCCGGGAAAGCCATTTCAAAGGGAAGGTAGGCCGCCTTGACCCGTTTCATGCCGAAATCGAACTCACCGGGGATCTCCGTCTGAACCGCCTTGCCGCATTCTCCGCAGCAGGTACAGTTGGCATTGACATAGCGGGGGTTCAGCTTGACCGCCACATCGTAGTTGCCGGAAGAACCGGAGACGTTCTCCACTTCGGCCATGGTGAAGATTTTGATGTTTTGATTGTCTTTTATGCGTCTGAAGTTAATCTCGAGTCCACAAGTAGGAGGACATAGCTTGGGGAAATATTGATTCAGCTGCGCCACTCTTCCACCCAAGTACGGATTTTTTTCGACCAAGAATACCTCGTACCCCACCTCGGCGGCTTCAATGGCCGTGGTCAAGCCGGCCATACCACCGCCAACCACCAAAATGCTTCCGCTAGCAGGGGCTTGTTTGTCTACTGTCATGCTATCCCTCCGTGCATCATGATTTGTAATTGAAAATGAATCGCAGGTTCCATGTCCACTATCGGGCATACGCCTTCAGGCAGCATCCCCTACCGCCGACACTGGCGGGCATTTACGTCAAGATATTTAAAAACTTTTTACGGCAGTCGTGATCCCTGGAAAAGCTTTTAAATATCCTGACGTCGCCTCAAAGGATACCGCCCGAAGGGGAAATGGGTCGTACCGAAAAGCCTCTACGTAATAAAAACCTCCAGGCGTCCAAGACGCCTGGAGGTAATTACTATCCGACTAGATCAGCATCACGCCAATCATTCACAGATCAGGCCTCGAACAGGCATTAATCAGGGATGATCTTGACGTAATCTCTCTTGAAGGTCTCCCACTCACCCTTAGCCGGATCATACTTGGAGTTGGTGAAGCAGAACCAGTTCTCGTCGTCCTGACCCGGGTAGTCGGCTTGATAGTAGAAGCCGGGGTAGCGGGTTTCTTTCCGGAACTGGATGTGCCGCAGATGGGACTCCACGGTCCAGATTCGGTGATAGATTTCCCATGCTCTCATCAGCTCATGCAGGTCGCCGGAGGCCAGTTTTTCGCAGTCTTCCCGCATGGTGGCCAGCAGGTCCATAACGACTTCGAGGTTCTTGCTGGTGGTCTGATAGTAGGTGGCGGTACCGGCGCCATACTCATGGGTGGCCTTCATCAGCCGGTACATCATCCCGTTCGGTTTGAGGTAGGCGGGGTTGACGTCTTCGGCGGTGGTGTATTCCACGTTGTCCAGATAGACCCGAACCGATTTGTATACCATATCGACCAGCTCTTCCTTGGACTGCTTCAGGGTCGGGGTGTAGCCCGCGTTGTCCCGGACAAACCGAGCCATGGCTTTGGCGGTCATACGACCCTCGGCATGGGAACCGGAAGAGAACTTGTGGCCGGAGCCGCCGACGCCGTCACCGGAGGTGAAAAGGCCGTTGACGGTGGTCATCCGGTTGTAGACCTTGCCGTTGTATTTGACCTTGTAAGAATCGGGCACCCAGTCGAAATCGGGGCCGGAGGTCCAGAGACCGCAGCAGCCGGAGTGAGAACCCAGCAGGTAGGGTTCGGTCGGCATTACCTCGGAGTTCTTCTTTTCGGGCTCGGTGTTGGTTGCGCACCAGAGGTTGGCCTGGCCGCAGGTCATGTCAAGAAAGTCTTCCCAGGCCTCGGATTCGAGGTGCTTGAGCTCTTTCTTGTCCATGGTCTTTCCGAGTTCGGCCAGAGCGGTGACGGTGTCCATGATGATCGGGCCTCGGCCTTCTTTCATCTCGAACAGCATCAGATGGTTCCGCAGACAGGTCGGGGTGATGGCGGCGGTTCCGTAGGGCGCGTAATTCTCAAGTTCTGCCTTGGCGGCGTCGCTGGCGGCAAAGTTTTCGCCCAGACCGTTGAGGGCCTTGGCCTTGAACAGCAGGAACCAAGCGCCGACCGGGCCGTATCCGTCTTTAAAACGGGCCGGGGTGAACCGGTTTTCCATCATGGTAAGCTCGGCGCCGACTTTCATGCACAGGGTATAGGTGGAGCCGGAATTCCATACCGGATACCAGGCACGACCTTTTCCCTCGCCGACCGAACGGGGTTGATAGATGTTGACTGCGCCGCCGCAGGCCACCATCATGGTGTTGGCTTTGATGATATAAACTTTGTTTTCACGGACGGAGAAACCGACCGCACCGGCAATGCGGTTTTCTTCGTTGGCATCCAGGAGAAGCTCGACGATGAAGACCCGCTCCAGGATGTTGTCTTCGCCCAGTGCTTTCTTGGCTGCTTCGGCGACGATTCTCTTGTAGGACTCGCCGTTGATCATGATCTGCCATTTACCGGTACGGACCGGTTTGGCGCCTGATTTCAGGGTGCCCAGTTTCTGGCCTTTTTTACCGTCGAGGTTTTTGCCTTCATCGGTTTTCTTCCAGACCGGCAATCCCCATTCCTCGAACAGGTGAACCGAATCATCGACATGGCAGCCCAGATCGAAAATCAGGTCTTCGCGGACGATACCCATCAGGTCGTTGCGGACCATTCGGACATAGTCATCAGGGGTGTTGTCGCCGATGTAGGTGTTGATGGCGGACAGACCCTGGGCAACAGCGCCGCTTCGCTCCATGGCGGCTTTGTCGACCAGAAGGACCTTCTTGTCACCGGCCCATTTCTTAACCTCGAAAGCGGTACCACAGGCAGCCATGCCGCCGCCGACGATCAGGATATCAACTTCGCGCTCTTCAACTTCCGGATCCCTTACGGCCTTGAGTTCACCCTTCGGTTTATTCGGTAATGCCATACGACTTCCTCCTTAAGATAAGGTTCAGCTTTTGTTAATAATATCTGAATTTCAATTCTCTATGTGTCATCCGATCGCTCGGGGACGGTTCCGTTTTGCGCTTAACTCAAGAAGTTAAACTCAGACGGTCGCGATCGGTTTCGGGATCTCATAGCCGTCCGTTTCTTCCGTGCTGAGCAGCTCGCTGTCGAGGTCTTTGCCCTGCAGGTCGGCGTATGCATTGGATTCGCCTTCGGGGGTGGTCCGGATGGGGAACTTGAATCGTTTGATGGTACCGTTTCTGAACTTACAGGTCCACATGACATCTTCGGTACCCATCATCGGCATGATGCTGCTTCCTAGCGGCACGAAGTCGGCGTAGCCGCGCACTTCGATCGCCTGGGTGGGGCAGATTTTTACGCAAGAAAAGCATTCCCAGCACTGATCCGGCTCCTGATTGTAGGCCTTCATTGAATTAGGTTCCAGGACCATCAGATCATTGGGGCAGATGTACATACAAGCGGTCTTTTCGCCACCTTTACAGCCATCACACTTTTCATTGATTACGAAACTTGGCATTGACAATACCTCCTACGTTCACTTTGATTTTTTAAGGTTCCAAACTCGCTTTACTGTTTCTCGCGTTCGATCTAAGCCGTTTACACCTCCCTTCCTCAGAATTTTATATTCAGCACGCCCTTTTTTGACCTTGGGCAGGTTTCGTTTCTTCCCTCATCAATCATGCCGAAATTAGCCAAAGTGTCATGCTATGCTAAATCGACGACATTGTAAATAGTTTTCTGCATTTCCACATATTTTTTCAGGTACTGCACGACCTTTATGTAAACCCCGAGCTGGTTCCATACGGGTATTGCCCACCCGGTCGGCATCAAGCGGATCTGGAAGAATCCGTCTCATACGGACCGCCGAACCGAAAGCCGAATGAGCATATTTCCTATCGTATTCTCGTTGGGCAACTGGTCATCGGAATAATTGAATTCTTGAATCAGGGCCTGCCGGACCCCCTTGGCCGTGACCTTGCCCTGGGGGAAATAGACGTCGTAGGCCGCATTCAGGTTTCCGTAGGGGTCGACAATGGACCGAATGTCCTCTCCCAGCTGTGGAAATTTTTCTTCCGTCCGCTTATTGCCTCGAGCGGCATAATTGTCGATACATCGTATTCGGGTTTCCATTTCCCGAATCCCTTTTTTTACCGTATCCCGGCCCCAGCCGAATTCCCGCTCCGCCTTTCGGGCGTTCCCTTCCAGAAGTTCCAGAGTGACCTCTGCGATGAACTCCCGTTTCTGAACGCCTCTCAATTTCTTGGCCGTGTTTTTGATAATGGATTTGACAGCGTCCGTTATTTCACTCAAAGCTACGGTCTCTTCCGCATGATCTGTTTTTAAAAGGGCGTATGACATAACCAACCGTTGCCTCTGGTGATTGCCGGAAGGGATCAGGGCACCCTTCATTGGGTAAACTATTTTCCGACGGATTCGGTCTAACACCGTTTGTTTGCCTTGTCAATACATTTTGAAAGGCCTTTCAGGACTCCGTATTTGAAGGATTCCGCCCCGCGGATAGGATACCCAAACCGGAATCACCCGGGGTCCGAAACAGACCGCGGCCGAACCGCAAAAATCCGACCGTTTTCGGTTGACAAACCGCCGTATCGGCTCGCATATTGAGGTCCGACCTGAATACCGAAACCACCAAAGGAATAGATATGGAAAACGAAATGATCCCCCTGTCCGATGGGGACCGGTTCGCTTTTTGTTGTTCACCCGAGGTCTCCTGCTTCAACGAATGCTGCAGAGACCTGAACCAGTTTCTCACCCCCTATGATGTTTTGTGCCTGAAAAATCACCTGGGGCTCCGCTCCGATGTCTTTCTGGACCGGTACACCACCCAGCATATCGGACCGGAAACCGGCCTGCCGGTGGTGGTCCTTAAACAGGAATCGGCCACCGAATTCAAATGCCCCTTCGTCACCTTGAAAGGATGCAGCGTCTATGAAGCCCGGCCCGCCTCCTGTCGGACCTATCCCCTGGCCCGGCTCGCCTCCCGTTCACCGGAAACCGGCCGAATTCAGGAACAGTATGTGCTGCTCAAAGAACCCCACTGCCGGGGCTTTGACGCGGAAAACCGGCCCACCGCCCGGGAATGGGTTCAGGACCAGGGACTCGAACCGTATAATGAAATGAACGATCTTCTGATGGAGATCATCGGTCTGAAGCGTCGACGTCATCCCGAACCGCTGGATATGAAGGAGCGGCGCCTGTTCCGCATCGCATGTTATGATCTGGACGCATTTCGCAGCCAGGTGTTCGAAAAGGGAGAACTTCAGGAGATGAACCCGCCGCCGGAATGGGTAAAAGCGGCCCGGGAAGACGATGCCGCATTGCTTCGGCTTTCCTTGAAATGGGTAAAGCGGGCGCTTTTCGGAGAACCTCGGCAATGAAAATTCAAGGAAGGGTCGCCCTGGTCCTCGGCGCCGTCAAGGGCATCGGCAAAGGAATCGCCCTGGATTTGGCCCGATCCGGCGGCCGGGTTGCGCTCACCTATTATGACTGGGAGGAGAGCCTGGAGGCGTTGCGTCGGGACCTGGCGGATACCGGCGCCGAGCATCTCATTCAGAAGATCAACCTCCTCGACACGGATGCGATTCCGGTTCTCATCGACACCGTCATTCAACGGTTCGGCCGGCTGGACATTCTGATCAACAACATCGAGCGGGGCGGGTGGCCGGTGGTCCACGGCAGCTACAACCGGCCCCAGTGGGACCTGGAGATGGCCACCACCCTGCGTGCCAAGCAATGGGTATTCGAGTCGGCCCTTCCCCACCTCAAGGCCGCCGGTGAAGGGGCGGTGATCAATCTCTCCTCGGTGGCCGGAATCGTGGGCAGATCCGGACCGGCCGGGTATATCTTCAACGAAGGGTATGCCGCGGCCAACCGGGGAATTTCACTGCTGACGGAAACCTGGGCCCGAATGGGCGCCCCCGAGGTGCGGGTGAACGAACTCATGCTCGGCATTATCGACACCCGACACGGCCCGGGGACCCGGGGATGGGACCTGCTGAGCCCCGACCAGCGCCGGGCCGTGCGCGACCATACCCTTCTGGAACGGACCGGCACGGTGGAGGACGTAATTCGGTCGGTGCGGTTCGTGCTTCAAGATGCGCCGTTTATGACCGGGACGGTACTGCGCATCGACGGCGGCTATGTTCTCGGCGGAGACCGGGTGCCTTCGATGCCCCAAGGAGCGGAAAAGATTTCGGAGGATTATCTCGGCTTGAAATAATCGGAGGGAATTTTCCAGAGATAAAACCGAATCCACTCAAATCCGAGCTTGAGCAGTTCCAGGTCGCTTCTTCGGAATTTTCTTTGAAGGTCTTTTTTGATTTTGAACCGCTTCAGAAATGTGGAGCCGAAGACGAACTCCCGAAAGGCGTCGATGTTGTAAGCGGCCATGAAGGCCATTTTGGCCCGTGGCCCGTCGGGGCCTTCCATCCCCCAGGGGTTATTCAGAAACAGGCTTCGAATCCGGGCCCACTCCGCCGTCATCCGATTGTATAATTTCGCCTCCTGGTCGTCGGCCCAGGTATCGAGGGTCCAGCCCGTCTCCTCATTTTGACCGAGACAAAAATCGGGGGGTCTGAAAAAATGGACCGGAATCGGCTCGGCCCCTTCCTCGCCGTACATCAGGCCCTGTTCCACCGGAAAGGTTCGGCAGGTGTCGGGCCGGTCCTCGTAGACCGAACATCCCGGGTCCGTTAAAAAGGGGCAGGTATGCTCCGCATTGTCGGCCATTCGGAGCAGCACGTCCGGGAAATGGCTGCCTTCTCGAAGCACCACCTCCACGTATTCTTCCAGAAATTGAGACGAAGAAATTTCCAGGCGATTTTTCAACCGAACCACGTCATAGGGGTACAAAAACAGGTTGAGATTGCGGCAGCAGCGGTTGAAACAGCCGATTCCCGGATGGCAGGAAAAACAGAAGGTTTCGCCCGCTGTCAGCCGTTGCCCGGGGAGTCGGTCGATTTGGGCCGGATCTATTTTTTTCATAAATCGTTGAATCGAGGAATTATAAGGTTTCGACCATCTCCGCGATGGTCATTTTAATCCTTTGGGTGATATCGGCGGTCTGCTTCAGATCGGCTTCAATCCGGGCCATTTCCATGTAAAACGGGGTTCGGTCGAAGGGCAGATAGGCATTCCCTTCGGTCTGACGGGAGAATGCGTCGCATCCCGGGCCGTAGCTGACCTCTCCTCCGGGCCGGTGAAGCTCATGGGCGGGACCGTGCAGACGGCAGATCATGGGCCGATGCGGGTAGACCAGACAGAGCCCCTCCGCATTCAGCGGACACATCAGCCGAATCGACCCGCCGGTTTTCTCCAGAGCTGCGGTCTCGCAACGCACCTCGGCGGCCCGTTGTCGAATCTCCCGGCGCAGGTCCGGAGTGAGATAGTGAAACCCTTGCCGAAGGTAGAGGTACTCGATATGGGTGTGGTGATAAAACCGGGTCAGGCAGCAATTGTCCACACACCCGGTGCAATGAAAACCGTAGCCCTCGGCCACCGTCTCATAGGCCGCATCCATGTCCGCAAATAATTTTTGCAGTTTTTCCAGAAACGGTGCGGCGACTTGATCGGGAACGGTAATCATCGGATGTTTTTACACCAGTGGAGAGGGAAAAAAGAGTTTCGCATACAGGTTCATGGCGTACCGGTCGGTCATACTGGCGATAAAATCACAGACCACCCGTTCATAGGGCTCCTCGCCGTGGAGAAGGTGCGCCATTTCAAGATGAGCCAGTTCCTGTTCCAAGAAGGACGCATCCTCCAGAAGAAAATGGTACAGTTCGGAAAGGATCTTTTTGGCTTTGACAAATTCCTTGTGCACCCGCTCGGCCCGATATACATTCTCATACAGAAATTGGCGCAGGGCGGTCATGGCGGCATAGACCTCACTACTCATTTTGAGAATCAGTTCGCCGTCTTCCACGGTGCTGTAGAAGATCAGGTCCCGCATCATGGTCGTGGCCCGTTCCGGATGGGTTCGACCGATGATGCGCATGCAGTCTTCCGGCACCTGATCTTCCCGAATCACCCGGCTTCGAATGGCATCCTCCAGATCGTGGTTGAGATAGGCCATGATATCCGCCCACCGCACGATCCGCCCTTCGACGGTGCCGGGTTTCCGGTCGGGATGATCCGACACGATATCGCCGTATCCCTTGGAGTGTTTCAGGATGCCGTCCCGAACTTCATAGGTGAGATTCAGCCCCCGGCCCCGGTTCTCCAGCAGGTCCACCACTCTCAGGCTCTGCTCGAAATGGGCGAAGCTGTGGGAGAAAATCTCCTTGAGGGCGATTTCTCCGCCGTGTCCGAAAGGGGTATGGCCCAGGTCGTGGCCCAGAGAGATGGCCTCAGCCAGATCTTCATTCAGGTACATGGCCCGAGCGATGGTGCGGGCAATCTGCGCCACCTCCAGGGTATGGGTCAGCCGGGTCCGGTATTGGTCCCCCAAAGGAGAGAGAAACACCTGGGTTTTGTATTTCAGACGGCGAAAGGCGTTGCTGTAGACGATCCGGTCCCGGTCGAGCTGAAACACCGTCCGAACCGAACGAAGCGGTTCCGGATGGGCCCGACCCCTGGATTCGGCGCTCAGACACCCGTGGGGTGACATGAACCGCCTTTCCCGATCTTCAAAATTCTCACGAATGGACATGCGTCTATTTACATAATGGAAAATCAGCTAAAAAAACGGCTAAAACAAGCAGTTATTGTAGCGTCCTCTGTATCCGAATGTAAAGGCAAATTATTTTAGAAGGAAAGCACGGATGAAAAAAAAGACGGAAGGGCATCACCTGGTACTCGGCACCCTGACGGATCTGCTCACCGGGCGCTCCCTCGAAGACACCCATGACGAGCGGTACCGACAAAAACTGGCCCGGCTGTTGCTCACGGACAAGGGGTATTCCAAAGAAGACATTATTTCGCGCCGGGAACTCACGGCCGAGGCCGGCGACCGGCAGGGCCTGCTTCGGGTGGATTTTCTGATTCGACCCGCAACGCAGATCGGAATGATCATCAAATACGGTCCCGGCTCCCTGGTGACCCGCCATCGACCGGCTTTGGCCATTTCCCGACTGGTCGCCCCTTACCAGGTTCCCCTTGCGGTCGCCGCCAACGGGGAAGACGCCGATATTCTGGACGGCGCCACCGGAAAAGTCCGGGCCTCGGGGCTGGCGGCGATCCCTTCCAGATCCGAACTTCTGAGGTTTATGGAAACGGCCGATTTCACCCCCATATCCGACAAACGGGCCGAGATGGAAAACCGCATCCTGTATACCTACGAAATCGACGGGGCCTGCCCGTGCGACACCACCATCTGCCGGATTTAGGCGGTGGCTTTGCAACGGCCGATTCCGATAAAACTGGGAGATCCAGGGGATGTAGGGAATACAGGGGGGATCAAATGGGGGGCGCGATGGTCACCAGCACCCGCAGATCGCCCTTGGCGCGAATCCCATGCGGTTCGCTGATATCCGCGATCAGCACGTCGCCGGTATTGGCCGGAAACGCGGCGCCGTCTTTGCCCAGAAACTCTCCCTCGCCTTCGAGGACGGTGATATTCACCTGTCCGTCGATTTCATGGGAATGAATGGGCAACTCCTGGCCGGCCTTGAAATTGAAATTGACCACCTTCATATAGGGCGAGTCATGGACCAGAAATTTAT
>JGI12210J13797_10858491_pt1 | contig 15011 bp, 7 predicted proteins | sample ElkSlonscriptome_3_FD_13797 | JGI IMG/M metagenome (IMG submission 13797)
GGTTGTCGAGGCGAACCCCGAAGGCTTCCGCGCCGTTCCGGATGAGGGCCGTCCATTCCGAGGATCCGATCTCCATGGGGGTGCGGCGGCTTATACCTCCGGCTCTCTGGCCGGGGTCCGGGGCTTGTCCTTGTCGTCGAAATCCATGTAGATGAGGATGTCGCTGCTGCTGGAGACCACCTTGGCGTTGGGATACCGCTTCTTGAAAACATGGAGCATGGCGGAATTTTCCCGAAGGGTGGTGGCGATGAACCCGCTGTAGTCGTTGTCCCGGGCGATGATCTCGAGCTGCTCCAGAAGGTAAGAGGCGATCCCCATGCCCTGGTAATCCTCCCTTACCACGAAGGCGACCTCCGCTCTTTCCGCTTCGGCATCGGCATAGGAGCCGATGGCGATCAGCTCCTTGTGGCGCTTGCGGTGAACCAGCCCGACGATGGACATATTGCGCTTGTAATCGACGCTGGCATATTGTTTCTGAAGCACTTCGTGGGAAAAGATCTTCATCTTATAAAAAAAGCGGTAATAGATGGTCTTTTCCTGAAGGGAGTAGAAAAAATTGCGGTAGGCGAATTCATCCGATGGAAATAGGGGACGAAACAGCACGGTTTTGCCGTTTTTGAGCTCCCGGGTGGTTTTGTATCCCTCCAGAAAAATGAGATCCTCGGTGGAGGGCGGCAGCTGGTCGGCGAAGATGAAGCGCCGCTTTTTGGCTTCTTCCACCAGTTCTTCCCGAAACTTGGGATGGGCGATCTGGACCAGTTCCATCACCCGTTGATAGATGGACTTGCCCTGAAGCTCCGCGATGCCGTATTCGGTGATGACGATATCCACGTCGGCCCGGGTGGTGGCCACCCCGGCCCCTTCGCTGAGGCTGGGCACGATGCGGGAGACCCGGCCGTTCCGGGCCGTAGAGGGTAGGGCGATAATGGAGAACCCGCCTTTGGACATGGCGCTGCCTCGTAAAAAATCGACCTGATCCCCGATCCCGCTGTAGAATTTGTTGCCGATGGAATCGGAGCAGACCTGGCCGGTCAGGTCCACCTCCAGGGCCGAACTGATGGAGATCAGGTTGTCGTTTCGGGCGATGACGGTGGGATCATTGACATAGTCCGAGGACCGGAAATAGAACATCGGGTTGTTGTTCACGAATTCATACAGCTCCTGAGAGCCCATCACCAGAGAGGCCACCACCCGCCCGGGAATGAGGGTCTTTTTCTTATTGGTGATCACCTTTTTTTTGAGCAGGGGAAGAAGCCCGTCGGTGATGACCTGGGTGTGGATGCCCAGGTCCCTTTTTTTGTCCAGGTACGGCAGGATTTCATTGGGCAGATGGCCGAAGCCGATCTGAAGGGTGGCCTCGTCTTCCACCACTTCCGACACGAAATGGCCGATTCGCCGGGTGATTTCATTCTGCTTTCGGGTCGACAGGGATTCCACAATAGGTTCCTCATGGAGGACCACATAATCGATTTCATCGATGTGGACGAAGCTGTCTCCCCAGGTCTTGGGCATTCGGGGGTTGACCTGGGCGATGACGATGTTGGCCGACTCCATGCCCGAGCGGGTGATATCCACCGACACCCCGAGGCTGCAATACCCGAATTTGTCCGGCGGGCTTACCTGAATCAGGGCCACATCGAGGCCGATGCGCTTGCTGTAAAAAAGGGTCGGAATCTGAGATAGATAGGTGGGCAAATAATCGAGTTTGCCTTCGGAGGCGGCCTTTCGCAGGGCACGGCTGATGAAGAAGAGCTTGAGGGAAAACCGCCTCAGAAAGGAGTCCTCCTCGATAAACTGCGAAAAGGTGGAGGAGAGCATCTGGTACACCATGATATCCTGCATGTTCAGGTCCTGAACCATGGTTTTGATCAGGTGCTGGGGTTCTCCGCATCCGGTGCCGACAAAGACCCGGCTGCCTCGTTTGATTTTGGATACGGCGGTTTCGGCGCTGACGACTTTTTTCGGGCAATATTGTTTCAGATCCATTGGGTTCTCCTTGCGCAAGAGTAGAATGGGATTCATATCCTCCATATCGATCGATTAGTCAACAAGCAACCACACCCCGCTGGGGCCCAATACCGACTCGGCCGTTATTCGGGGATGGAATTTTTTTCTTTTTCAATGGAACCATGGCTGATCCGGCTTGACACATGAAGCTGATTTATTTAAACTACCAAATTTTAGACAAAAATTATTCGTATACCCTCACGACGAACCCTTTTTTTCGGAATAGAGATTGAGTGTCTGATTCAACTGAAAATGCGAGAACCGCCGGATGGTGGGAGCCGGGCGAAACAGCGCCTGAAACCGGCGCTTCAGCCGTTCGACGGGCCATCCTGGATGTGAACCGGCCGGTGGTTCTGATCCGCCGCAACGGCGTCCTGGCGGTAGGCAAGGGCGGTCGGGTGGTTCTCGGTGAAGCGCCCTCCGGCGGCGCCCATCTGTATCCGGTCTGCGCCTACGTTCCTCCGCTTCACCCCGGGAACCTGGGGGACCCGACCTTTCGAAAACGCTATCATCTTCAATATGCCTACGTGGCCGGGGCCATGGCCAACGGTATCACCTCGGTGGAGATGGTCGAGGCCGCGGGCCGGGCCGGCATGATCGGTTTTTTCGGGGCCGCGGGTCTGTCTCCGGAAGAGATCGAATCCGCTGTGGACCGGCTTCAGCAGCGCCTGGAGGGCCGTCCCTTCGGGTCCAACCTGATCCACAGCCCTGCCGAACCCGAGCATGAAGCCGGGGTGGTGGATCTTTATCTGAGAAAAGGGGTGCGGCTGGTCAGCGCCTCTGCCTATTTAGGGCTCACCCTTCCCCTGGTCGAATATCGGGTCAAAGGGATTTATCGGGACGACGACGGAAACATCATCTGCCCCAACAAGGTGATCGCCAAGGTCTCCCGCATCGAGGTGGCCGAGAAGTTTTTCGCCCCGCCTCCGGATAAGCTTCTGAAAAAACTGCTTAATGCGGGAAAGATCACCGCTGAAGAGGCCGAGTTGGCCAAATCCATCCCGATGGCGGAGGACCTGACCGCTGAAGCCGATTCCGGGGGCCACACCGACAACCGACCCGCCATCGCCCTCTTGCCCACCATGATCGCAGGCCGGGATCGGGCCATGGCTCAGTACGGTTATCAAAATCTCATCTGCATCGGCCTGGGGGGCGGAATTTCCACACCGGAATCCGCGGCCGCGGCTTTTGCCATGGGGGCGGCCTATGTGCTGACCGGGTCGGTCAATCAGGCCTGCGTGGAGGCCGGCACCTCCCGAGAGGTCTGTGTCATGCTCTCCGAGGCGGGTCAGGCGGACATCACCATGGCCCCGGCCGCGGATATGTTCGAAATGGGGGTCAAGGTTCAGGTCCTGAAACGGGGGACCATGTTCGCCCTTCGGGCCGCCAAGCTGTATGAACTTTATACCGGCCATGACCGGTACGAAGATATTCCCGAAAAACAGCGGGAAACGCTGGAACGGGATCTCCTTCGGTGCGGCTTTCAGGATGCCTGGAATCAGACCCGGTCTTTTTTTATGAAGCGCGACCCGAAACAGGTCGAGCGGGCCGACCGGGACCCCAAGCACAAAATGGCCCTGGTGTTTCGATCCTACCTGGGGCAATCCTCAAGGTGGGCCGCCGTCGGAGATCCGACCCGAAAAATCGACTACCAGGTCTGGTGCGGGCCCTCCCTGGGCGCCTTCAACGAATGGGTCCGCGGCAGTTTTCTGGAAAAGCCCGAAAACCGGCGAACCGTCACCGTGGCCATGAATCTTCTCTACGGCGCGGCCCTGGTTACCCGGGTCAACTGGATTCGATACCAGGGGGTGGTCCTGGACCATGAAGCGGTCCGTTTCAGCCCTATGGAATTGTCTGACATCAACACCGCACTTGAAGCACAAACCGGATAACAAGGGAATACCATTGGAACACCACTCGCACTCCAGAGAAGGCAATGTGCCCGTCGCCATCATCGGCATCGGCTGTCTGTTTCCCAAAGCCTCGGGCCTGAAAGACTATTGGCGGCTGATCTCTCACGGTCAGGACGCCATCACCGAGGTGCCGGAGACCCACTGGTCGGCCGCCGATTATTTCGATCCCGACCCCAAACGGCCCGACAGCGTGTATTGCACCCGGGGCGGGTATCTCTCTCCGGTGACCTTTGATCCTTCGGAGTTCGGGATTCCCCCGAGTTCCCTGGAGGCGACCGATACCTCTCAGTTGCTGGGTCTATTGGCGGCAAAAGCCGCCCTGGAGGATGCCGGATACGGCAACGGCCGAGACTTCAATCGGGAAAAAACCAGCGTCATTTTAGGGGTGACCGGCACCCAGGAACTGGTGATTCCGCTGGGGGCGCGGCTGGGCCATCCCCACTGGCGCCGGGCATTGAAGGAAGCCGGGATCTCCCCGGACAAAGCCGAAGAGGTGATTCAGCGGATTTCAGATGCCTATGTGCCCTGGCAGGAAAGCTCCTTTCCGGGCCTTCTGGGGAATGTGGTGGCGGGCCGGATTTCCAACCGGCTCAATCTCGGGGGCACCAATTGTGCGGTGGATGCGGCCTGCGCCAGTTCCATGAGCGCCATGCACCTGGCCCTGATGGAGCTTCAGGCCGGCCGGTCCGACATGGTGGTGACCGGCGGGGTGGATACCCTCAACGATATTTTTATGCACATGTGTTTTTCCAAAACCCCCATTCTCTCACCCACCGGGGATGTTCGTCCTTTTTCCGCCCGGGCCGACGGTTCCCTGCTGGGGGAAGGGGTCGGACTTCTGGTTTTAAAACGGCTCGAAGATGCGGAAAAAGACGGGGACCGGGTTTACGCCGTTATCAAAGCCCTGGGCTCTTCCAGCGACGGCCGCTCCAACAGCATTTATGCGCCCCATGCCGAGGGGCAGATGAAGGCCCTTCGCAGGGCCTATGAAGCCGCCCATGTGGACCCCGAAACGGTGGACCTGATCGAGGCTCACGGCACCGGCACCCGGGTCGGCGACATGGTTGAGTTCACCGCCTTACGAGGAGTGTTCGAGGGAGAAGGCGACGAGTCGGAAAACGGCCGCCCTAAAAACTGGTGCGCCGTGGGGTCGGTCAAATCGATGATCGGCCACACCAAAGCCGCCGCCGGCGCCGCCGGTCTGATCAAGACGGTTTTGTCCCTTCACCACAAAATACTACCCCCGACCTTGAAGATCGAATCCCCCGATCCCAAGCTCAAAATCGAGGAGAGTCCTTTTTATTTAAGCACCCGTACCCGGCCCTGGATCACCGGCGGGGATCATCCCCGACGCGCCGGAGTGAGTTCTTTCGGATTCGGGGGAAGCAATTTCCATACGGTGCTGGAGGAATACCAGCCCGAAAAAGAAGCGGTTTCCTGGGACGGCGCCGTTGAAATTCTGGCCCTCTCCGGGGATACCCGGCAGGAGGTGGCGGCCCGGCTTGAAAAACTGAAGCAGGAGGTCGAGGCGGGAATCATCGATGAGGACCTCTCCTTCAAAGCCGCCGAAACCCGAAAGGAATTTTCTTCGGGTGCGCCGCACCGGCTTCTGATGGTCCTGGAAAAAACCCTGGACCGGTTCGACGATTTCACCGACCTTCTCTCCAACGCCCTGGACGCGGTCAAAAACAATATCAAAGAGGAGACCCGCATCCTCAAAAACATCTTCTACGCAGGGCCGGTCCAGGCAGGGCAGCTGGCTTTTGTTTTCCCCGGTCAGGGAAGTCAATATGTGGATATGGGTCGGGACCTGGCCTGCCGCTTTCCCGAAGCCGTGCATGTGCTGGAACGAGCCGACGGAAGAGACAAGACCCGGCGTCTGAGTGATCTGATCTATCCCCGGCCCATTCAAATTTCAGAAGAAAAAACCGAACAGGAGAACCGGCTGCGAAGCACCGATGCGGCCCAACCGGCCATCGGCGCCGTCAATATGTTCATGACCAAAATTCTGAACCGGTTCGGTATTCAGCCGGATGCGGTTTGCGGCCACAGCTTCGGGGAGCTTTGCGCCCTCTGGGCCGCCGGTTGGATCGATACCGATACCCTTTTCGATCTCGCCTTTCTTCGGGGACGGCTCATGGCCGAGGCCGGAACCGCGCATCCGGGCGCCATGACTGCGGTCAAGGCCCCCTTGGAGGAGATCGACCGCCTGATTCGGTCCGAAAACCTGGATGTGGTGCTGGCCAACCGGAATTCCCCCGATCAGGGGGTACTTTCCGGGAGTGAAGCGGCCATTCAAAAAGCGGAAGCGGCCTGTCGAGAGAAGGGGTTCGGCGTCAGGCGGCTGCCGGTTTCCGCCGCCTTTCACAGCCGCATGATGACCGATGCGGCCCGGCCCTTTGCGGAAGCGGTAAAAGCAGTCGCTGTAACCCCCACCGATATTCCCGTGTTTTCCAATGCCGCCGGAACTTCATACCCTACAGACCCCGACGCCGCCAAAACCGTGCTGGGGGAACAGGTCCTTTCGCCGGTGGATTTCGTCAATGAAATCAAGAATATGTTTGAATCCGGGGTGCGGACCTTCGTGGAGGTGGGCCCCAAATCGGTGCTGACCGGCCTGGTCAAAAATATTCTCAAGGGGCTTCCTTTTCATGCGATTCCGGTGGACCTTTCGGGCGGACGACGTTTCGGAATCACCGACCTGGCGCGTCTGTTGTGCCATCTTGCCGTGCTCGGGCATGCGGTGGACCTGCAAAAGTGGGAAGGTCCCGCACCGCCCACGAGAAAACCCCGCATGCGGATTCCGTTGACCGGCGCCAATTACCGGTCTCCCTCCAAAGTTCCCGAATCGGCCCCGGCCGTTCAGAAACCCCCTCTTTCGGCCGAAAAAGAAGAAAAATCTGCGAACCGAACCCTTTCCAATCCGGAGAATCGATCAAGATCGGTGGACCCCGTTTCGATTCCACCGAAAACGCCCAAAAACCACCAACAGGATGTGTATCCTGCAAAAAGAGCTCTCGCGGAACCCGCCGTCACGAACAACCCTCGAACGGCGACGGTTCCTGCCGGAGAATATAAGAGGAACATGAAAAAAACAGATAATCCCACGCCCAACCCGAATCAATCCGCTTTTGTGGCGGATGCCTTCCGGGCGGTCCAGGAAGGGCTGAAATCGATGCAGGCCCTGCAGATGCAGACCGCGGAAACCCACAAGAGATTTCTGGAATCTCAAACCCAGGCGGGCCGCACCCTTCAGGATATGATTGAGTCCACTCAACGGCTGGCCGAAGCATCCATGGGCATGCAAGGCGGGCTTCAGCCACAGCGAATTCCCGGGCCCCAGGTTCCGGAATTCCAAGGGGATGCGCCAAAGACCCGAAATGAAAAGCCGGGGCCGCCCTATTCGGCTTCCGCCGGACGGATGGACTTTCCGGCGCCGGCCCGGACCGAAACCCCGACCCGCACCCGGACCCCGGCCCCTGAATCGAGGCAGGCTGTGTCTGAACCCGCCCATCCGCCTGTCCATCCGACCAATCATTCACCCAACCATCCGCCCAATCATCCGATGGAACGGCGATCCTCTCAGGCTCAGGTTCCGACCCCCGCCGCCGAATCGAAACCGACGGTTGATTCAAATCGGGCTCGAATCGAGGAAATTCTTCTGGAGGTGGTGAGTGAACTGACCGGCTACCCGGCGGAGATGCTCGCGCTGGACATGGACATCGAGGCGGACCTGGGGATCGATTCCATCAAGCGGGTGGAAATTCTGTCCTCCTTTGAAGAAAAAATGCCCGAGCTGCCGCCGGTCTCTCCCGAGATCATGGGTACCCTCAAGACCCTGGGACAGGTGGTCGAATATCTGATCGGAGAGGGGGCCGGCGGCCCGGGTACCGAAACGGCTAAACAGCCTTCGGCCCCCGCCGCATCTTCCGAAACATCCGCTTCCAATGCTGCGGGAAACCGGGAGCGAGTGGAAGGGACCCTGTTGGAGGTGGTGAGTGAGCTGACCGGCTATCCGGCGGAAATGCTCGCGCTGGACATGGACATCGAAGCGGACCTGGGGATCGATTCCATCAAGCGGGTGGAGATTCTGTCTTCCTTTGAAGAAAAAATGCCCGAACTGCCGCCGGTCTCTCCGGAGATGATGGGGACCCTCAAGACCCTGGGCCAGATCGTGGATTATATTTCGGAGTCCTCCGGAACGGATCCGGTTCAAGAGAGTGGGGGGGAAGCCTCTTCCGCTCAGACGGCGGATATCCCAACCGAAATCGAAACCTCGAAACCCTCCGGTACCGCGTCGGCCATTGAGGGGATTCTGTTGGAGGTGGTGAGCGAATTGACCGGATATCCGTCGGAGATGTTGGCCTTGGACATGGACATCGAAGCGGACCTGGGAATCGATTCCATCAAACGGGTGGAGATCTTATCCTCTTTTGAAGAAAAGATGCCGGAACTACCGCCGGTTTCCCCGGAGATGATGGGGACCCTCAAGACCTTGGGCCAGATCGTCGAATATCTGTTGGAGACCTCGGGAGGAAGCCTTGCGTCGGACAAAGCGGCTTCTTCAACCCCTGCTGCCCCCCCGGGTCCGGAAACGGCCCCCGAAGCGGATACTCCACCGAGTCGGGTTGAAAGACGGGTCATCAATCCGATTCGTAGTCCGCTGAAGGCGACCCATACGATCGAAATCCCGGGCGATCGACCGGTTTTCATCACCAAGGATTCCACAGGTCTCGGAGCGGCGCTCGCCGAAGCATTGAAAGACAAGGGGATGCAGGTAGTGTTGGATTCCCCGGAGAAGCTCCTGGAAGTCGACCTATCTGCGGCCGGAGGAATGGTGATTCTGGCTGATGCCTGGAAAGACAAGAAAGATAAATTTCTTAAATCCGCTTTTGAGCTGGCCCGAAAAGCGGCACCCGGCCTTCTGGATTCGGCATCTGAAAAGGGAGCCTGTTTTGCCACGGTCAGTCGAATGGACGGCCGCTTCGGGTTTTCAGAAAACGGATTTGAAAACAGCTATCACGGCGGATTGGCCGGTCTGAGCAAAACCGCATCCGTGGAGTGGGACGGCGTTTGTTGCAGTGCCATCGATCTGGATTCCCACTGGAACGATCCCAAGGCGACCGCCGCGGCTTTGGCTGCCGAAATTCTGTATTCAGGGGCGGTGGAGGTCGGTCTGGACGCCGAATCCCGGTGGGAATTGATGCTTTCCGATTCTGAATACCCTGAAGGGAAAATTCTCCTTCAGACCGGAGACGTGGTTATCGTGACCGGCGGCGCCCGCGGGGTGACCGCCGCCGCCACGATCGCCCTGGCTCGGGAGGCCGGTCCCCTGACCCTGGTTCTGCTGGGGCGTTCACCCCTGCCGGAACCCGAACCGGAGTGGCTGGCCTCGCTGACCGATGAAGCCGTCATGAAGAAGGCCATTCTGGAACACGAATTTCAAGACCGTTCCGCTACACCGGCGGAGTTGGAGACCGCCTTCAGGAAGCGACAGGCCGGCCGGGAGATACTGGAAAACATCCACCGGCTACGTTCCGCCGGTTCCGAGGTCCTCTACCATTCCGTGGATGTTCGGGATGCGGCCGCCGTGGAAACGGTCATTCAGGATATTCGAAAAACCCATGGATCGGTGAAAGCGGTGATTCACGGGGCCGGTGCGCTGGCCGATCGGTTCATCGTAGACAAGACTCCGGAACAGTTTTCCCGTGTATTCGACACCAAGGTATTTGGAATGGAGGCGCTGCTGGCGGCGGTGGCGGATGATCCGCTTCAATACCTGGTTTTCTTTTCCTCCGTTGCCGCCCGCATGGGCAACCAGGGCCAGGTCGACTACGCCATGGCCAATGAGGTGCTCAACAAACAGGCCCGGCTGGAATCTTTAAAGCGGCCGGACTGCCGAGTGATCTCCTTCAACTGGGGGCCCTGGGACGGCGGCATGGTGACCCCTTCCCTGCGCAGGGAATTCGAGCGGCAGGGGGTTCAACTGATACCGCCGGCGGCCGGGGCCCGGTGCATGGTGGATGAAATGCGAGGGGATGCCCGGGGACCCGTGGAGGTGGTGATCGGCGCCGGGTTGATGCCGGCCCGGGATCACCACCTTACCCCACCCGAGGTCCAATCTCGGCCGCACTCGGTGCCGCGGGCCTTGACCCTCTCTTTTCAGCGGGAACTCGATCTGGAGCAGTACCCGATTCTCTCCGCCCATATTCTGGGTGGGAAAGCCCTGGTTCCGTTTTCCCTCATGACCGAATGGATCGGGCATGGGGCGCTTCATGAAAACCCGGGTCTTTTTCTTCACGGCCTGGATGACATCCGGCTTTTGAAGGAGGTGGAAATCCATCGGGGCTCCAAACGGCTGATTCGGCTACTGGCGGGCAAGGCCAAGCGAAAAGGCGGGATGTATGAAGCCGAGGTAGAAGTCAGAGACGGTTTCAAGGGCAAGGACGACCGGGTCCATTTCAGCGCACGGGCCATTCTGACCGATATGCCGCCTCAGAATCCGCCGGATTTCTCGTCTTCTCTGGATATCCATACCAAAACCTACAGCCGGCCCATGGACGAAATTTACGATGCGGTGCTTTACCAAGGGGTGGACCTTCGGGGGATACGTGAAATCGTGAGCTGTTCTTCCAAAGGCGTGGTGGCCCGACTCGCACCGGCGCCCTCACCGGACCGCTGGATGGCCGAACCCCTGCGAAGCCGCTGGATCGGTGATCCGCTGGTCCTCGATTCGGCCTTTCAGATGGCCATCCTCTGGTGCTACGAAGAAAAAGGGGCGCTCTCACTCCCCAGTGCCGGTACCTCTTACCGCCAGTACCGGCAGCAATTCCCCGCCGACGGGGTGATTGCGGTGCTGGAGGTTCAAGAAGCGGATAACCGACGGATGGTGGGCGATTTCACATTCCTGGACAGTCAAGGCGCGGTGGTGGCCCGGCTGGAAGGGTATGAAGCGGTCATGGATGAATCTCTGGTCAAGATGTTGAAGGCGTCCTGATCGACAGGCCACCCCAGGATGTTTCCCCGGCCCGGGAAGCTGTTTGACCGAAGGCGAGTTCTTGCCGGGCCCGGGAATATATTCCGGGGTGGCCGAACGGTGGTAGTCATGGCCGAAGAGCTGTTTGGCTCCGGTCGGTCCCGATTGGCTCTCAGGGCGAGGCCATGTCGATAAAGCATCCCCCGTTGTCCTCATCCCCGGAACCGCTTGCGCCGGGAGGTGACGGAGTGCCGGCTTTCCCCGGACCCGAAAGCACCCGAAGGATTCCGTTGAATTCGGCATCCCGGTCGGCCTTGCCGCCGTCGGCCGCCATCAGGGTGACACGGGTTCGGTCCTGGTTGAACATGGCCGCGGACCCGAAATCGAACCACCCGTCTTCTTCGGTATAGCCGAACCAGGAGAACCCCGCCTCCGCCGGATCGGAAAGATAGAAGGTGATCGATGCGCCGGTGCCGGGTTCCTCGGTCTTTACCGCCGCCTCGGTCAATCCGTAGATCAGGCTTTGGGGACGATTGGTCGTCACCTGAATTTCCGCGGGGTCGAGTCCGCGAAGGCTGACCAGTCGACCCCCGTCCACGGCAATGCCCATTTCGGCGGTCAGGATCGGTGTAAATGTGAGAACATCGGGCGGAAAACCGGTGATGCCGTTGTCTTCGATCCGGACCGAAAAGGTTTCTGAAACATCCCCGCCGTCCCCGTTTTCAACGGTGAGTCGAAAAACCAATAGTGCCCCCTCGGTACCCACGATCGGGGCCACAAAAGAGGGCCGTTTGGCGTGTCCGTCGGAAAGGGCGGCCGAAGGTCCGGATATCTGATCCCAGGCATAGCGCACCGCTTCTTCTTCAAACGTCGGTGCATTCAGAAAAACCGTACTTCCTTCGGGAAAGGTTCCGATGGGTTCGCCGATATCTCGCACGGTCACCGCCACTTCGTCGGTATCCGCCGCATCGCGGCTGTCGACCACGGTGAGCGAAAAGGACAACCGGTCGCCACCCGCCGCTACCTCCGGGGCTGAAAAGGTGGCGACAGGGGTATCGGCGCCTTCCAGATCGACCGCCGGACCGGCGGTCTGTGTCCAGTTATAGTCGACGGGCCGGTTTTCGGGACCATCCGGGTCCTCTGAATTGGAGCCGTCCAGCATCACCTGCCGGTATTCATCTACCGCGAGGTCCGGCCCCGCATCGGCCGTCGGGGGTTCATTGGGGCCGGCGGTAACGGCCACCGTGATCTCAATCGAATCCTGATCGGTCAAGGGACCCGGTGTGCCGGTATTCCCGAGGTCATCGCTTTCCATCATCAAAACGACCTCTCCGTGCCAGTCCGGCGGGGGATCATACCGCAGGCCTTCCAGTTCCACGTTGACCGCACCCCGGGTCCCGGTGATGGTGAGGGCGCCGGTTCCGTTCATTTCCACCAGAGCATCGGAATCTCCTTCCACCGTGAGGCTCCCGCGGGAAACGCTGAGGGTTACCCTCAGATTCCCGCCGTTCAGGTCCGGGTCGCTGACGATCAGCGCATTGCCGTTCAGGGCGGAAAAAGTCAGGGGAATATTGCGCGGGGTGACCTGGGGACCGGGGACGGTGTTGACGGGGGGATCGTTTACCGATTCCGTGTCATCCTCGGAGGCTCCGTCTTCGGCGGGCGAATCCGGATCCGGAACGGCCGGGGGCCCTGCGGCTACCCGTCCCCCCGGGGGCCACGCACACAGTAAAATGAGGAACAATAAAATAAAAAAACGGCGGCCCCGGGGGAATCGGTAGGGAAGCTTCATTTCGGCCTTTGGGTTTGGGGGGTTACTCCATGACCAACAGCACGACCCGGCGGTTCTGAGCACGGTTGCTTTTGGTGTCATTGGGCTCCAGGGGTTTGGATTCTCCGTAAGAGATCGTGCTCATTCGATGCAGCGGAATGTTATGGTCGGTGTTGAGGTATTTTCGAACCGAATCGGCCCGGTCTTGTCCGAGTTCCAGATTGTATTCGGCGGAGCCGACATGATCGGTATGCCCTTGAATTTCGATGAAGACCGCCTCGTTGCCGGCGATAAGGTCCTGGGCAAAGGCATCCAGGGCGGCTTTGGCTTCATCCGACAATGTGCTCTTCTTGTACCCGAAATGGACCGATTCATCGGTTAAGGTGACTTCATACAGGAGTTTTCCCTTCGCCAGTTTTTTGGCTTCCCCGGCCCTTTTCAGGGCCTCGTCGATGAGGTTCATCTTTCGGGCAAGCCTTTCCTGCCGGGCCTGGGTCTCGGATTTCAGGGAATCGATCTCCTGCCGGTTTTTTTGGATGCCTTGCCGAACATCATCCATATTTTGCCGGACCCTGCCGATTTCCGCAGTCAGGGCCTGATTGAGCTGGTCATCCACATACCCCTTGCTGGCGCATCCGGCCGTCAGCCAAACAAAACAGGTGGTCAGAATACACATCCACAAAGACGATCGTTTCATCTCTCTCCTCCGAACAGGGCCGCGGGTTGCATCCGGAAAATTCAGGCCCGTGAGCGGTTACGATACCGAGGGTCGGCTTCTGAGCAATTCATTGGCCGCAACGATGTCGTAGGCGCGGTTCGGGTCGAATCCGCCGGACTTTTTATCATAGACGGCGGTTGCCTCCTTGATGGCCCGGTAAGGCACCCAACCGTGATCTTCCCACATTTTTTCATCATCCTGATTCCACATTCGAAAACTGACGTCGGGCCCGGTTCGCCGAACGTACATTCGAATGCGTTTGTTCCCGGGGAAAGGATAATAGTATAGACCCCTCTCATCTCGCATCGTAAAATTCCCCTTTTTCCCTTGCGATCTTTTTCACCCGAAGCAGTCCCGGGCTGTTGTGCAGGTACATCAAAGCGGTCCGGCATTCCATATCCATAAAGTATTTCTCCAAATCATCGAACAGGACCGGTCGGTCCGGCCAGGTAAATTTTTTCTTGCCTGCCTCGAACCCTCGCCAAACCTCATTCAGGTGGGGATTTCGTCCGAATACCTCGTCACGGGCCGCATCACAGAGAAACATTTCGCAGACGACCGGTTTGACCCGCCACATGCAGCCCTCTTCGGTCAAATAAATGCATTTGAATCCGTTGTTTTCTCTATTCAGGATCGCCGTCAGATGGTCGATATCCGCGGGTTCGGAGACCAGGAGATTGACCACCACATCCCCGAAAAAGGTGATGATGCCGTCTTTCGAGCAGCAGGCGCTGAGCTGGTTTTGGTAACAAGTTCGAGAGCAGATATCGCTGAAGTTTTCGGTCAGAAATGTTTCCACTTGGCGCCGAAAATGGAGATAATCATCGATTCGGGTCCGAAGTCGCTCTATTTCATGGGGCGGCAAGGCAAGAAGATGTCGGCGTACCGCTTCTATGGATTCCAGTTGTTCGGCTTGGTAGCTGTTCATAGCAAGCTTTAAATAGGCAAATAATGATTGCATGTCAAGTAGATACACAATATATTTAAAGGATGAAAACACCTGCCGAATGTTATTTTCACTCATCAGCGCGACAGGCCCTGATCCTCTGGGGTCTGGTTTTATGGATACTCAATCCGAGTCTCAGCGGCGCGTATCCGCTGGACGCGGAACCCTTTACCGGCATCGCCCGCCTGGAAGGCTATCGCCTGGCCCAGGAGGGAAAGGCCCGGGCCCGCATTCAGCCGCCGGGTGCCCTGCTGCCTCTCAATGCGGTGGACCTGCGGCTGAAAAATTATCCCGACCTGACCCTGCCGCCGCCGGACCCCCGCTTTACGGCGAAGATTAAAGGCCTGCTGGGCAGAGAAGCGGATCGCTACGGCATCGCGGTTTTGGATGTGACCGACCCTGAAAATCCCCGGTATGCCGAACACCGGTCGGAAGTGGACCATAACCCGGGCAGCATCGGCAAACTGGTGGTGGCCATCGGGGTATTTCAGGCCCTGGCAAACATTTATCCGGATGATATCGCGGCCCGTCAGTACGTATTGCGGGCGTCCCTGATCAAAGCGGATGATTTCATTCAGACCGATCATCACAAGGTGCCGCTCTGGAACGCCGACACCGGGAAGATGCGCTACCGCCCGCTTCGAATCGGGGACACCGCCAATTTTTATACCTATCTCGAC
>JGI12210J13797_10037115_pt1 | contig 15010 bp, 15 predicted proteins | sample ElkSlonscriptome_3_FD_13797 | JGI IMG/M metagenome (IMG submission 13797)
CCGATCTTCGGCCAACAAGCGGGACGCTTGTTCTACTTTTAATATATCCCCAACCCTTAACGGTCGACCCTCAAGACCCCCCAGCTGACTCGGCACATAGGTCGACCGACTGCCCATCACCTCAGGAATATCAAAGCCGCCTGCTACGGCGACGTACGCGCGATACCCTTTTTCCAAGGGTTGGAACTTCACTGATTCCCCCGCCGAAACGTCCAAGGTGTGGAAATGGTCAGCATAAACCACCGCAAGCTTCGCCGCGCCGCTGAATTCCAGCACAGGCATCGTTCCCGTGCATTCCAGTACCGCGGAGTTGGTATCATTTCCCAGCAATGCATTCGCCGTCTTCATCGCATTTCGATCCATGGCCCCGCCCGGCGGAAGACCGTAGCGAAGAAATCCAGGGCGCCCGGCATCCTGCACCGTGGTGTACATGCCGGGTTCGATGACTTTGATGCTGTCGGTAGGGACAGACCGCCGGGCGGTCCTAGGCGCGCTCGGCGATCGCGCCCTACCCGCAGGCACAAACCGCACCTCATCCCCCGCCTCGAATAGAAATGGCTTTTCGGCATCAGGATCAAACAGCTTCAGATCCGTTCGCCCGATGATATTCCAGCCGCCGGGGCTGGCGATGGGATAGATGCCGGTTTGATTTCCCGCAATACCGATCGAACCGGCGGGAACACGGACACGCGGTGTTTCGAGGCGCGGTGTTGCGAGCGTTGGCTTCAACCCACCTAAATAAGCAAAGCCCGGTGAAAAGCCGAGCATATAAACCCGATACGTTGGGTCCGAATGCAAACGAATGACGTCTTCTTTAGAACAGCCGCTAAGCTCCGCGACCCGCCCAAGATCTTCCCCGTCATAAACAACCGGGACCTCGATGTATCGCGGCTCGGGCAGATCCGCCAATGAAAGTTCCAACGATTGGATATGCCCCTTCAGTTGATCGAATGAAACAACCGCCGGATCAAAATCGACCTTCAGTTCGGCATAACAGGGAACAAGCTCCTGGATACCTTCAAATTCATCGAGCACCAGCTGTAGCGCGCGGATTTTCCGGTGTGTCGATGTTGAGATTCGCGGCGGGAGTTTGGCCAGCAGGGCCCGTTCACCCAAAGGCCAAAAACTGAACTCCAATTTTCCAGCGGGCTGTACCAACATCTTTTGCTGTTCAAAAAAGTTCCGGAGCTTGGAAACAAATTGTATGGCCGATGGGTTGTCTCCATGCACGCAAATGGAGTCGACTGGCAGCCCGGCCTCGCCACGAACCAGTCGTACGGCCTGATTCAGACATTCGCTCTCATCGTAAATTACCGCACCGGGTTCTGATCGGGGTTTGAGTCGGCCGTCATCCGTATACGCGCGGTCGGCAAATACTTCATGAATCGCCACGAGCCCGGCATCCTCGGCGGCGCGCGCGGTTTCTGCATTAGAAAAGACGATAAAGCGAAGTTCTGGATCGATTTCAACGATGGTTTTTGAAACGGCCAGCGAACGGTCGTAGTCGAAGGCCAAATCGTTATAGAGCGCGCCATGCAGTTTGACGTGCTCAACCTCCGCGCCCTCTTCAGCGGCGATCCGTTTCAGCAGCAGGATCTGATCACGAATGAGATCGCATAGTTCCAAGGTTTGGAACTTCATGGAAAGACGACCGAAATTTTCAGGATCTGGATATCCGGGGTGAGCACCAATGGCTACGCCATGCTGCTTCGCGAGTCGTATGGTGCGCCGCATGGAATCGGGATTTCCGGCGTGGGCGCCGCAGGCAATATTGCAGGACGAAAGGTGCGGCATAACTGCGGCATCAAACGAGCCATCTTCCAGCTCCCCCAAATCCGCATTCAGGTCAATCGTCCGCATTCCGCTAATCCTTATATGAGTAATTTATCACCACGAAATACACTAAATACACGAAAGCCGGGCAGACCTGAAAATGTTTCGTGTGTTTAGTGTATTTCGTGGTGGGCTACTCAGGATCTTCGGCGGAGCGTTCATGCTCGAGTTCGGCGGTCTCTTCGATCACCTTGCGGGTTTCGAAGAAATGCTTGTAGAGGTACTCTTTGATCGGCTCCAGGCCTTCGCCGAGCTCGGCCGAGATTTCAAAGATATTTTCAGTTGTGCGGTCTTTGAATTCCTGAAGCTTTTCATCCGCTCCGGGTGAATCCATTTTATTGGCCACCACCATATAAGGCGTGCACGAAAGTTCTTCCATATGCAGACGAAGCTCTTCCCGAAGATGCAGAAAATCCTCGGTTGGATTCCGGTCGTCCGTACCGGCCATATCCAAAACAAAGATGATGAAACGGGAACGCTCGATGTGGCGCAGGAACTGATGCCCCAGCCCCACGCCTTCGTGCGCGCCGTCGATCAGGCCGGGAATGTCGGCAAACTTGAGCCGACTGAAATTGGGATATTCCAGCGTACCGACAATTGGGTTGATCGTCGTAAAGGGATAAGGCGCAATTTTCGGGTGCGCATGGGTCAGCTGGCTCAGCAGCGTTGACTTGCCGGCATTGGGGTAGCCCACCAGGCCAACATCGGCCATAAGTTTAAGCTCCAGCCAGAAGACCTTCTCTTCGCCTTTGGTGCCTTCCGTAAATTGACGCGGCGTCTGATTGGTGGAGCTTTTAAAGCGGACGTTACCGAGTCCGCCGTGTCCACCTTTACAGATCACGAGTTCTTCACCGTCGCGGGTCAGCTCACCCACAAATTCGCCGGTTTCCTCTTCGGTCACAACCGTGCCCGGCGCGACCTTAACAATACAGTCGTCGGAGTTGGCCCCGTGCTTCTGCTGCCCGGATCCACCGCCCGCATGCTTGGCTTTCACGTGGGGCTGATAATAGATCGGCAGCAGCGAATCTTCATTCACGTCGCACCGCAGAATCACGGAACCGCCATGACCGCCGTCGCCGCCGTCGGGCCCACCCTTCGGAATGCCTTTTTCGCGGCGGAACGAAATGCTGCCGTCGCCGCCATTGCCGGCACGGGCGTAGAGTTTAACGCGGTCTTTAAATACAACGTGTTTCATGAATAGAGTGTTTAGTCTTAAGGTTTAAGTTTCAAGCATCTGCGCAAAAGAAAAGGCGTCCCGCTTAGCGTGGACGCCTTTGCAAACGAACTCAGTAAAAACTAAGCCGTTACTTCTTCGCGAATATGAATCTTACGCTGGGCCTTGTTGAATTCAACAACACCGTCTTTCAGAGCGAAGAGTGTGTAGTCCTTACCGCAACCGACGTTTACACCGGGATGAAAACGGGTACCGAGCTGACGAACCAGAATGGTTCCTGCTGTAACCTTCTCACCACCGAAACGTTTAACACCGCGACGCTGTGCATTAGAATCGCGACCGTTGCTGGACGAACCCTGTCCTTTTTTATGAGCCATGACGAACCTCCCGCAAAAAATTATGCGTTAATTGCTTCCACTTTAATTTTGGTCAGTTCCTGACGGTGACCGATTTTACGACGATATCCTTTACGGCGTTTCTTCTTGAACGAATAAATCTTTTCGCCGCGCAGATTTTCAACTACCGATGCTTTAACTTTCGCGCCGTCAACAACCGGGGTGCCGATAGAGAGCTCGGAACCGTTGGAAATGGCCAGAGCAGCGAATTCAACGCTCGCACCTTCTTCTGTTGCAAGCAGTTCAACGTCAAGGACATCACCCTGCTGAACGCGGTACTGCTTACCGCCGGTTTCAATTACTGCATATGCTTCCATAAATAACCTCAATGCCCCTAAAAGGGCGTTCTTCCCAAAAAATCAAGGGGCGGAAACTACGGAATCGCCCCGCAACTGTCAACCCCAATCAGCTTCGAAATTCGCGGGTTTTTACCACGCTTCGCCGGCAGGCCCTGCACCCCCTCTTATTTAAGAAAATTTAAGAGATGGTACACCACCTGCTGTCTATTTCTTAAAGGAAGAAGGACTATAGGTATGAAAACTGCATTTTCAATCATTGGATGTGCCCTTTTGCTGATTTCCGGTTGCGGAGTTAAAGTGGCCAAATCACTCGATCTCACCCTCGAGGACGCCGTGGTGGACAGCCGGGGCGAGGCTGTAGAGACCGGCTATGTGCTCAACACCGACTATTTGCTGCTCTATTTTTCAGGACATTGGTGCGGCCCCTGCCGCAGCTTTACACCGGTGCTGGTCGACTACTACAAAAAGAACATGGGCGGCAACCTCTTTCAGGTGCTGTTTGTTAGCGCCGACCATTCCGACGCAGAAATGAAAAACTACATGCATTCCGCCAACATGCCCTGGCCGGCCATCGTCTACCATTCCGAAGCCCGGAAGCTGGTCAAACTGCAGTATGCCGGGAACGGCATCCCCCAACTCGTGCTGCTCGACCGTAAAGGACATGTACTGGCCGACAGCTTCGCCGGAAAAAAATATCTCGGTCCGCAGCATGTCCTCAACGAACTCGACAAACGACTCGCCGACCGCCTGAAAAAACGCGAGGTCGACCCCGTCGGCCTGTCCGAAGCCACCGGCGAAGCCCTGCCCACCCCTGATAAACTAGCCAAACGATTTAAAATCGACGGTTTCGGAAAAGCCAAAAATCAGAATATGGCCTTTATCAACGGTGAACTTGTCCTCGTCGGACACGAACTCGATAAAGGGATAATCGTTGAGGAAATTACCGACACCTACGTCGAAGTCTCCTACGAGAAAAATCGATATAGGCTTTTTCAATAATTTGCTTTCTCCGTATATCGAATAAGGGTATTTCTTCCGAATGTCAGATAAAATACTTTTAGGAATAATGCTATTCTGCCTTGGGTTTGGCAGTTACAAACTTATCAGTAACTTGCTTGATAAGAACAAGACTGCTCCTCCTCAGGTTGCCTCGGGCAAATCACCTGAAGCAGTGACCCCTGAAGCAGTGACCCCTGTTGCTGTAGCGACCATCGACGCCGCCGACACGCCAATTGAATCCGCGAAACCTCCTGCAGCAACGCGAGCCCCTATTCCCAAGCCTCCGGAAACGCCCAAAACCAGCCTTCAGGAACTGTACCGGCTATACAAAGTCGAAGGAATCGCGCACGGATCGAGAGGATCAATGGTGATGATAAACCAAACCCCCCTGCACGAAGGCGAAACTCTTGATGGGCTAACAATTGAAAAAATCCAACAAGACCATATAGATGTTGTATACCAACAACACAAATACCAACTGCGGGCGAAGGTCTTCTAAAAGAGAAATTTTTACAAACCGGATTGACTCAAACCCAGTCCACACGTATAAAGCCGTCTTTTCCGGGGGATTAGCTCAGCTGGGAGAGCGTTTGAATGGCATTCAAAAGGTCGTCGGTTCGATCCCGATATCCTCCACCAACTTAGAAGGCCCGATCATTTTGATCGGGCCTTTTTTTGTGCCCCGCGACATAATTACGCCTTCACGTCCAGATTAGGGCCGGGCTCGTCGTTCATTGAATACAACCACGGGAGCGTCGAAAGTCATGGCAATGCAACAAACTACACGCGGCACCTTTATCAAGCAATCGGCCTGGGCCGCCGGAGCACCCCTGATTATTCCGGGCTCCGCCCTGGGACTTGATGGAAAAACAGCACCATCCAATCGGATCGTGATCGGGGGAATCGGACTGGGCGGGCGCGGACGGCGGGTGCTCACCGCCTTTTTAAAACAGCCCGAAGTTCAGTTTATCGCCACAGCCGATCCTCAGAAAGAGCGCCGGGACATCATCAAACGCCTTTCACGCCATTATGATAATATGGAATGCACGCCCTATGACAACATGGCCGGCGTGCTGGAGCGCGACGACATCGATGCCGTGATCATTGCCACGGGCGACCGCTGGCACGCCACCGCTTCTATCTATGCCGCCCGGGCAGGAAAAGACATCTATTGCGAAAAACCCTGCGCCATGAATATGCAGGAATGCCGAGAACTGGATGAAGCCATGCAGAAGCACCACCGCATTTTCCAGGCCGGCACCCAACGTCGAAATGTCAGTAACTTTGCGCTGGCGGTGGAACTCGCACAAAACGGCCGACTCGGAAAGTTGAAACGCGTGCATGCCGGAATTTTAAAACTTCAGAACTATAATCCTCCCCTGCCCGCCGAACCGCAACCCGATCCCGACATCATAAACTGGGACCGCTGGCTGGGACCGGCCCCCTGGATGGCCTTTAATCAGAGATACTGCAAAGGGCGCTGGCGGAATCAGGCCGGCCTCTATGCGGGCTACCGCCTGCCCGAATGGGGTTCGCATACCGTTGATCTGTGTCAATGGGCCGCTGGCACCGACGGCACCGCACCCGTTGAATATGAAAGCGAAGGCACGACCATCCACGCCCGCTACGCCAACGGCATCGAACTCGTCATGCGCCTTGCCGGTTTCAAAAACGAGGGCGACTGGATGAAGGAAATCGGTTCCTGCCCCGTCCGCTTTGAAGGCGACGATGGCTGGGTCGAAGCCGGCGATTTTGAACGAATTGAGGCCAGCACCCCGAACATTCTCAAAGGGACGCATTTTGAACCGATGGCCGGCGTCGACCCCACCCACCACGTCCGGAATTTCCTCGATTGCGTAAAAACGCGCGAACAACCCGTGTGTAATGCTTCGATTACACGCTATAGCCATATCGCCTGTTTCGCCGCCGCCCTCAGCTGGAAGCTCAAACGCAAACTGACCTTTGATCCCGTGGCTGAGCGGTTTGTGAATGATGACGAGGCCAACGGCATGCTCGGCTACACCCGCCGTGCGCCTTACATCCTTTAGCCCTGATGAATAGACCTCTGACCCATCTGATCGTAGAGTGGGCAGCTGACGCGAAAACGCATTTCCTTTGAAAGGTTTTCGGACCCGCGCCGAACAGCCCACTCAGATTATAAACAAAGATGATTTCATCAACCCCCTCAAGGAGTAGACGCATGGCCAAACAACTTCTGGAACCCGTAAAAATCGGCGACCTTCAACTCAGAAATCGAATCGCACTCGCCCCCATGACCCGAACCCGAGCCGAGGCCGACGGAGCGCCCACGGACCTGATGGCCGAATACTATGCCCAGCGCGCAGCCGCCGGACTCGTGATTGCCGAGGCCACCGGTGTTGACATCAGCGCCATCGCCTGGATGGGCATGCCCGGCGCCTACCGGGACGATCATCTGGTCGGCTGGCAAAAGGTCACGGATGCGGTTCATGCCAAAGGCGGCACTATTTTTCTGCAGATCTGGCATCCGGGACGCGCCACGCACAGCGTGCTGATCAACGGACAACAACCCGTTGCCCCGTCCGCCATTCGACTCGAAAACAGCGAAACGCATACCCCCGAGGGCAAAAAACCCTACGAAGTGCCGCGCGCCCTCAACCTCGACGAAATCCCCAGCATCGTCGCCATGTTCAAACAGGGCGCCGAACTGGCCAAAGCCGCCGGATTCGATGGCGTGGAAATCCATTCGGCCAACGGCTACCTGCTCGATCAGTTCCTGCAGTCCAAAACCAACCACCGTACCGATGCCTATGGCGGCAGTGTGGAAAACCGCCTCCGCCTGCTCGACGAAGTGGTCCAGACCGTAACCGACGTCTTTCCCACCAACCGGGTCGGCGTACGCCTTTCTCCGAACGGTGTATTCGACGACATGGGCTCCCCGGATTATCGCGAACAGTTCACCTACACCGCGCAGCAGCTGAACCGCTATGGCCTGGCCTATCTGCACGTCATGGATGGTCTCGCCTTTGGATTCCACGAACTGGGCGATCCCATGACCCTCGCCGAATTCAGGGCCGTTTTTGATGGTCCTCTCATGGGGAACTGCGGCTACACCCCCGAAACCGCCGAACAGGCCATTGCTGACGGCCATGCCGACCTGATTGCCTTCGGGCGCCCCTTCATCAGCAACCCCGATCTGGTCGAACGCATTGCCGGCGATATCCCGCTCAGCCCCGAGGCCGATCCATCCACCTGGTACAGCTCATCCACTGCCGAAGGCTATACCGATTTCGCAACGGCAACCTGACCGTGACCATCAATACTCAAAAGCCCGATTAAACGTCGGGCTTTTATTTTTTCATGGCCCATCTGCGGGGAGCTCTATGAAAGAACGGTGTGGTGCGGGCTTCCTCGGAGAGGAGCGCTCAGAACGTGCAGGATTTACGCGGCCTTTACTGCGTATAGAATCACGTCCTACAACATGGAGAACTCAATCTCTCCGGAATTCAGGGCATGAACCTTTTTTGTGCACATGATGACTGCCTATGGATAAAACCAGACCGCAAACCTTTCAGCTCAGTAGTTGTAAGTTTGTCTCACCTTTTGCGAACCCCAATTAGCCGACCGAACTGATACACGGTTCGTACGAACAGGAGTTCTACCATGAGCAGCATCAAAAAATTTAAGACGACCACCGGTTTAAAGAAAATCCTCTTGTGCGCCGGTGCGGCCCTGCTGCTCGGATTATCACCCACCCGAGCTGAGACACTTGATCTTTTCACCCCGGAGAATAATATGAATTCCAGTGAATGGCGGATTGTGAATGACGGTGTAATGGGTGGAAAGTCACAAAGCTCCATCAGCAAAGGGCCCAACGGATCGCTCATCTTCAAAGGAAATGTATCGCTCAAGAACAACGGGGGCTTTGCCTCCACCCGCAGCCCAGCCATCCAGGTCAATCTCGCAGACTACGACGGCATAGAACTCATGGTGATCGGCGATGGTAACAAATACAAATGCGGACTCCGGGCCGGACGCCAATTCGATGGCATTGCCCATCAATCCTCCTTCCAGACCCTGGAAGGAAAAGAACAAACCCTACGGATTCCCTTTTCTGATTTCGATCCCACCTGGCGCGGACGTCGACTCGATGAAAGCAAGCGCATGACCCCCGACCAGATCGGCACCATCGGCTTCCTCATCTCCGACAAACAGGAGGGCCTATTCCAACTCCAGGTTAAATCGATACGGGCATATGCCGATGACAGCGAAGCAGCATTATTCGCCGGATCAGACATCATTTCCGTTGCGCAGGAAGCCGGCATCTTTAACACCCTTCTCGCCGCCGTGGAAACCGCTGGACTCACCGAAACCGTACGCTCGCTCCAGGGCGTGACCCTGTTTGCCCCCACCGACGAAGCCTTCGCCAAAATTTCCGACGAAGACCTGGCCGATCTCCTGAAACCGGAGAATAAGAAGCAGCTGATAAATATACTCAGCTACCACGTCATCGATTCAGAAGTCACGTTCAGCACGGCCACCACCCTGAACCAAGCCACCGCACTGAACGAGCAGGAACTCGCCCTGCAAGTCAAACAAGGGGCCTTATTCATCAACGAATCGCGTGTCATCGAGAATGACATCTCCACCGACAACGGACTCATTCATGTCATCGATGCCGTACTGCTGCCGCCCGGCAACCCGACAGAGGATATGCAACCGGTCGAAACCATCATCCTTTCAGCCATCCGACGAGGCGTACCGCTGTTCAACAGCGGAAACCCACAGGCCTGTGCTAATCTCTATGAACTCGCGGCCGAGGCCCTGCTCACCCTTCCGGAAGACGTCCTTAATCCTCAGCAACGAGCCCTTCTGGCCGAAGCGCTCAACCGCTCGAAAACTCAATCCTCCTCAAGCAATCGCGCATGGACCATGCGCATCGCCCTCGACCAAACCCTTGAGGAGGCAGAAAAATAAGACATAGGAGGTCTTGGGCCGACTTCAGCCGCCCCCTTAAAACAGCATTAAAATAGGGAATAAATGGTTCCTCCGAAAAAATACAGAAAGTTTTGAAAGGTTCCGCTCCCCGACACGAACAGGTGGCATTCGTAAAGAAACTAACCCACAAGGAGTTCTAAAATGAAAAAAACACTCAGTATCTTCGCCGTAGCCCTGATGATGGCCGGAAGCACCGCATTCGCCTGTGGCGGCTGTGGCTGTGAAGCCAAGAAAGCAGACAAAGAAAAATCCGAGTGCAGCGCATGCGATAAGAAAAAGGCCGACCAAAAGGCGGAGAAGAAAGAAACTGCATACAACACGCAGACCGAAGCTCAGCAGCTTGCCTGCAGCGGCCACGATCACAAAAAAGATAAAGACAAAGAAGTCGATAAAACCGCGTAACCCACGCTCTTCCTCCTACTCCCCCACACAACAAGCCACTTCCCCTCCGGGGGGAGTGTTTTTTCGTTGATCGCCGATCACGCGGAGCCTCAAAGAATCCACTTTTTTGAGGGTTCCTAACATCTAAAACTTAATCCCTAAATCCTAAAACCCGCCCCCCTTCTTTTTTTGCGCTCACGGTGGAAGGATCGCACGCGAAGCGATGAGAAGCTTGTTTCCACACCGCCCCTTCAGTACCTTGGCACATAGGGATTCTGGTTACCTTTCAACCTGCAGGAGATGGCAAATGAGTAAGAAAAAAGAGCACGGCAGCAAAGAAAAAACGGCATTGGGAAGAAAAGACTATGAACAGGAGCTCCGGAAGTTACATGGCGAACTCGTGAAGCTGCAACGATGGGTGGTCAAAAAAGGAATCAAAATCTGCATCGTATTCGAAGGTCGCGACGGGGCCGGAAAAGGCGGGGCCATCAAAGCCATCACTGAACGCGTCAGTCCGCGTGTCTTCCGCGTGTTTGCCCTCCCCGCACCAACCGAACGCGAGAAAACCCAGCTCTATACCCAACGCTACATTCCGCTGCTGCCGGCCGCAGGCGAAATCTCCATTTTCGACCGCAGCTGGTACAACCGCGCCGGCGTTGAACGAGTGATGGGCTTCTGCACCGAAAAGCAGTCCTTCGACTTCCTGGAACAAATTCCATCCCTTGAAAAAAACCTGGTTGATTCGGGCATCATTCTCATCAAGTACTGGTTAGAAGTCAGCCCCGAAGAACAGAGCAAACGGCTTGCCGACCGTATTGATGACCCCCGCAAAATCTGGAAACTTTCCGAAATGGACGTTAAATCCTATACCCGCTGGGACGACTATACCCGGGCCCGCGACGATATGTTTTGTGCCACCGATACTCCCTGGGCGCCCTGGTATGTGGTGCACTCCGACGACAAGCGACGGGCGCGATTGAACATCATCACTCACCTGCTCAGTTGCGTTGACTACAAAACGATCAAAGAGGATCCCATCGAGCTGCCAGAACGTAAGATCGGTAAAAAATACAAAGCCAGAGACTATCCATTTAAATTCATCCCTGAAAACTTCTAATCACCGCAAAGGTGAATGGAAGTATTCGAGTAAAAATAAGCCGGTGCTGATCGGTTTCATAAAACCTAAAACTCCCTTTTTCACCACCCGCTACGCTGGAAAACACAGAAAGCACAGAGGAAACCGATCCTGTACTTCCTGTTAATCCAATCAAAAGAACAGGCACCAGAGATCATTACCCCTCGCAGAACCGCTGAGAACGCTGAGTTACTAGATAGTTTTCCCTGCGTGCCCTGCGTCTCTGCGAGGAACAGACCAATGCCCTCTAGTAACACCCGCGCTTTCTTTCATCGCCGCGAAGAAGAACAAGAATCATAAAAGCTATAGTCAGCAGTCTTTGTCCTCTTTGTGTTCCCTCGTGGCAAATAATCATAAAATACCGTCATATCTTTCGGACCAACCAGCGCCGACTTTTTCCGTGTATTCAGTCTATTCCGTGGTGCATCCACTTCATCATCATTACGGCATCTATTTTTCGTGTTTTTCGTGGTTAACACCCGCGCTTTCTTTCATAGCCGCTTATTTTCCGAGTCCTAACACTTAAAACTTTACACCTAAAACTGCGAAGCATACGCTTCGCCCATGGATCACCTGCGCCAGAGTAGCGTGCCAACGACACGGATTACTAGATTACGGGACCGACCCCTTCGGTGGTGCATGGGGTGGGCAAAATGATTAAGGGGCAAAATGATCCGAAGGTGCTTGGGTATAGACAGAAAGATGAATGACAGAAATATCTCCGGGGCCTGGAGCTTTTAACGCAAAGAAATAAAGCACTCAAAGGCGCGCTAAACTTTGCGAACCTTGTTTCCCTTGGCGCGCTTTGCGTTTATGACCGCACGAGTGGCGGATTATTTAGGCAGAATGATTATGCGGTTGTACGCAGGCGCTGGGCGATTTTTTCGGGCGGCACATTTTCCTGATGCGCCATGGAGATAGATTCCAGTTCGCCCATGTCGGATGCGGAACCGTGGACGGTTTCGAGGGCGGTATCGACCGCACTCAGATATTCAACGAAGTGCATGGCTGACCATTTCATATTAAACTCTCCTTTTGATACTGCGTTAATTTAAAGCGTGTTATTTCTGACCATCTTTATTCCTCGCTGAAACGCGGTGGGCGCAGAGATTAAATTCTTTTGGGTTCCTCTTCTTTTTCTTTTCTGTGTCTCAGTGCCTCTGTGTGAGATTCAATTTTTAAGATTCCCTTTGCGGTCTCTGCGGCTCTGCGCGGGTTACGTTTCCCCACCCTATCCATCGGGGAACTGCCGGCAGTATTCGTAGATGGCCATGGAGGTGGCGGTGGCGACGTTGTGCGAAAAGGGCATGCCCCAGACGGGAATTTCGACGACAGCGTCGAGGAGCTCGAGGCAGGCGTCGGAAAGTCCTTCTCGTTCGGCCCCGACGATGAGGGCGGTTTTTGCGGGAAAGGCATAGTCGGAAAGCGGCGTGGAGTTGGTGGTCTGTTCGAGGCCGACGAGGGTGTAGCCGTCGCGTTTGAGTTTTCGAAGCGCCGGCGGTAGACTGCTTTTTACGGTGAGGGTGACGTGGGTTGCGCCATCGCGGGCAATGCGCTCGATCAGCCGGACATGACCGGTGGCCATAACTTCGCGGACGCCGCAGCAGCCGGCCGTGCGGATGATGGTGGAGAGGTTTGCATGGGTGCGTAGCGGACTGCAGGCAATCAGCAGCTGGCGTTTTGTGGTCAGTTTCTGCGGCGGCTTTTGGCGTATATGTGTGAATTTTAGCATGATCCGGCCCTTGAGATGAATACGTTCCGGCTGCGGATATGTGAGGTTCCAATCCTTGGAACAGGCACAGCGGGTAAGACATAGGTTTTATTCCAAGCCGGAATAGGAGCCGGTGCAGATCACAAAACGCTTCACAGTTACGCGTTGTTCCTGCCGCCGATAGAAGCCGCATAACCTACGCTGATGCACGCAATTCCACAAGGAAAAGGTTTTTTCATGGGGTAGGGCTGGTTCGACGAACCCGCCGCGAGCGTGAAAAGCAGGGCCGCAGAGAAGACCGCCGAGAGTGCATAAGCTCGCCCGGCGGTCGAGCTCTACCTAAAAACCGCCGAAGGTGCAGGCTACGGCTTGGCGATCGATCCCTACCCCAAGGTCAGATGCTCGGGATTCCACAAAATAATCGTTGGTGCCCGAATCAGCGGCAGCCCTTGTGCTCTTTGCGCGTTTTCGTGGCTAAAAACCGGTGCATAGGGTGGGCAAAATGATCCGAGTGGTGGCTGGCAACGAATGGATGAAAAACAACGAATCGAATGTGCAGACCTTCTTTTATTCACATTCATTAGCGGTTGGTGTTTTCAGGTTGTGAAAGGCAGGGCTGGTTCGACGAACCCGCCGCGAGCGTGAAAAGCATGGCCGCAAAGAAATCCACTTTAGGTGCACATTTTTATCTCACGCAGAGGCGCAAAGGGCGCGAAGAAAGAATATCAGGTAATTTCCTCTGGTTTCATGGATTTAGATATTTGCGTGTATTCATGTCTATTCGCGCTGGGTACTAATCCTGATCTTTCATGAATCTGTAAGCATCTCATTTTTGGCACAGCTTAAGCTAAATATTTGATGTGGTGATAATCATGAAAAGAAAAAACACCAAAGCAGAAAACTGGACGCAGGCTGAAGCCTTCCGCCGTATGCATGGCGATGAGCTGGAACTGATCCGAATCTATGCCCATGATTTCCGTCAAGTGATTACGGAATTTGAACGATCCCATAACGGCCGTGTGCCGACTGCCGATGAGCTGATCTGGCTCACGAGCGAGCGCCGCGGGCAGAACATTATGGCCCAACGATACTGAGTGCAGGTCGATAAGCGGATTGGAAATGGTTTAGGGCAAGATAATCCCGGGTGATGTTATTGGAATGAGGTAGGGCTCGACCGCCGGGCGCGCAAAAGGACAGGTCAGCAGGTTTGTCAGGCGAATCGATGGTGCATAAGCTCGCCCGGCGCTCGAGCTCTATCTTTAAAATAACCTTTTTCGTCGTATGGGTTCTTCGGACGGCTCGGAGCGACGTCCCTACCTGAGACGATAAGAAAACCATTCGCCGTCGCGGGTTGTGCGCGCGGCGGGTTTCCAGAATCAAAGCTCAACCTTTCGACCCTCAGCAGAGCGGGTCGCCCCACTCTTTCAGCCGATGGGCATAGCATTTTCGATGTTCGTTCAGGATGGTATGCACTTCGTGATCGACCATCTCATCAATGGCCCGGTTGGCTTCCGCTTCCGATTTTCCTCTGAGCTGCGTCAGCGGACAGTTCCGGGCAGCGGCCAGATGGGGACATTCCATGGTGAGCCCTTTGATCCATATTTTATTGTTCAGTCTGCGGTTCATATTGCACCTCCGCTTCCAACGTAAGACTACTCCCGTTTTCGGAGCTGGCTACCGGAAATCAGCGTGACAGGCTTCTTTGGATTTTGTCCTCCGAAAGATATTTGACCGGAGCGTCTATGAAATTTGGGAAGTCGGTATTCAAACAAATAGTGGTGACACTTTATTATTTGTCACTACTATTTTTACTTATATGATAATATTGTCGTGACAGAATACCCAATTTATGGATATTGAGGTGACATATGCCGGGAAAACCCTACCAATCGAAACTTGCTCCATATGAAGCCGAACTCTTCCAATGGCTGGATGAAGGGCTGTCTTATCGCACCATAGCTGCGGAGCTAAACCAGAAATATGATCTAGGTGTCACGTACAATGCGGTGTACTCATTCCTAAAGAAACGGCGCCCAGGCCGCGGCGGAGGACGACTGTTTTTCGAGGGGTTTTCCCCAGACATAAAAGATCAGTTGCTGAAGCGGA
>JGI12210J13797_10096820_pt1 | contig 15010 bp, 11 predicted proteins | sample ElkSlonscriptome_3_FD_13797 | JGI IMG/M metagenome (IMG submission 13797)
GCGACGGGCCGCCAAGTCATCGGCGCAAACGGTCCGGGACGAGGGCCGGACCGGGATGCCCCGCTGAACCGATGTTCGCTGAACCAATGCTCGTCGAGCACGCCGCGGAGGATCACGCCGTGATCCCCGACCGCGATTCCCACCGCCATCCGCCCGCCCGCCGGGTTGGCCGTCGGCGGAGAGAAAGCGACGGCCCGAAGAGTGGCGTTCTCCTGTCGGCCGGCCTTCGATGCGTAGGCGGGTGCCCATCCGATCGGCCCGTCGGCGTCCGCTGCCATCGCGCGCCCCACCATCGGGCCCGCCAACATCACACCCGCCAACCAGCCGGCCGCGACAAGCAGCCACCACGCCGCCGGTCCGAACGACCGCCCCATCGACGCCGCCGCGACACGAAGTCCTGCTCCACACCGCCGCTCGGCTCGGCACGTCTTGGTCAGCCCGTCCATTGTCTCGCCATCCCGACGCCTAGTAGGAAACACGCACCGCCGGCGACGACGTTCAACAAAAGCAGCGTGGCGCCGGCTTGCCACCGCCCCGTCGCGAACAGGCCGATCGTCTCGCCGATTAAAGTGCTGAAAGTCGTCAAACTGCCCAGCAAGCCCACCCGTACCATCAGCAACCGGCGGGGCGTCCAGAAGCCGGCCAATTCCATCGGCCGGGTCGGATCCCCGGCGACGGCATCGGCCGGCGGTCCCCACTGCATCATTTGAAGTAACATTCCCAACGCCAGGCATCCCAGCAGGTTGGCGATCGTGGTCCCGGCCGCCGAAGGCCCGCCGACCAGCCCCATTACCGACGCCCAGCGACCGGCGGGGGCGAACAGACCCATCGCCGCGGTGACCGCGTAACGGAGCGTAGCCCCGATCGCCCCCCCCGCAGCAACCGTCGTGACGTCGATCAGCGCGTTCATCGGCCGGGTCCTCTGGAAACGCGGCCGGCGCGGTTCTCCGTTTTCGCCATTGTCACTGTGCCTATAGGAATTTACCGTGGAGGGCTTAGAATCGACAGTTTCGACGTTCGAGGGCAAGACGCATTTTTGCGCCCCCTGACCGCTCGTCCGCCGGCCCGGCCCCGCTTCCTGACTTTTTTTCCTGTTTCGAATTGAACGATTGAGTAGAACCCGCAGATGAGTACCACTTCGAGCCCCACGAACGCCGCCACCGACAAACGAGCGATGAACGGAGCCGACATTCTGGTCAAATCGCTTGTCGATCACGGGGTCGAAGTCCTGTTCGCGTACCCGGGCGGCTGCAGCATGCCGATGCACCAGGCACTGACCCGCTACGGCGAGTCCGTCCGAACCGTCCTGCCACGCCACGAACAGGGTGGCGCGTTCGCCGCCCAGGGTTACGCCCGCAGCACCGGCAAGGTCGGTGTGGTGATGGCCACCAGCGGTCCGGGCGCCACCAACCTGGTGACCGCGATCGCCGACGCCAAACTGGACAGCATCCCCATGCTGTGCATTACCGGCCAAGTGCCGACCGCCGCCATCGGCAGTGACGCGTTCCAAGAGACGCCGATGGTCGAAATTTGTCGGGGAATCACAAAACACCATTACCTTGTCACCGACATCGCCGACCTGCCGCGAGTGATGAAGGAGGCCTTCCACGTCGCCACCAGCGGCCGTCCCGGTCCGGTGCTGGTCGACATGCCCAAAGACATCCAGATGACGACCACCGAGGTCGAAATGGATCCGCCGATGCAATTGCCCGGCTACGATCCTGCTCCACCGGTCGTCGCCCACGAAACGATCCGGCAGATCGCCGCTGCCATCAAGCTGTCACGACGGCCGGTGATCTACGCCGGCGGCGGGATCATCTCCGGCGAAGCCAGCGAAGAACTGCGTGCCTTGATCGCCAAAACCGGCATCCCGACCGTGACCACCGTCATGGGGCTGGGGGCGGTTTCACCCGAGGATCCTCACTCGCTGGATTGGCTGGGCATGCACGGTGCCGCCTACGCCAACTACGCCGTTCGCGACTGTGACCTCCTGATCGCACTGGGCGTCCGCTTCGACGACCGCGTCACGGGCAAGGTCGAGGCGTTCGCCAAAGACGCCAAAATTATCCATGTCGATATCGACGCGTCGGAATTGAACAAGAACAAGCCCGCCCACATTCCGGTCCGCGGTGATGTCAAACAGGTGCTGACCGAATTGAACCGCATCGTTCAAAAGCCGGACATCCAGGCATGGCAGTCCCACTGCCAAGAACTGAAAGCGAAGTATCCGTTGCACTTCGACACGGACTTCGATGGCATCCTGCAACAGCACGCCATCTCCGTTCTCAGCGACTTAACGGCCGAGCGAGACACGTACATCACGGTGGGCGTCGGCCAGCACCAGATGTGGGCCGCCCAGTTTTACAAGTTCCGCCGGCCGCGGACTTGGCTGTCCAGCAGCGGTCTGGGGACGATGGGTTTCGGCCTGCCGGCGGCCATGGGCGTGCAAGCGGCTCACCCCGATTCGCTGGTGATCGACATCGACGGCGACGGCAGCTTCCAGATGAACATCCAAGAACTGGCGACGTGCTTCTGCGAAAAGTTGCCCGTCAAAGTGCTGCTGCTCAATAACCAGCACCTCGGGATGGTCGTGCAGTGGGAAGACCGCTTCATGGAGCGAAACCGCGCCCACACCTACCTCGGCCCCATCGACCACCAAGAAGCCAAAGGGAAGAGCAACGCCGGCCGGTTCCAGTACGCTGCTGAACGGTACCCCGATTTTGTGCAGATCGCCAAAGGCTACGGGTGCGGTGCCGCGACGGTCCGCAAAAAATCGGACCTGAAAGAGGCCCTGCTGGAAATGATCGACAGCCCCGGCCCGTTCCTGCTCGACGTCGAAGTTCCCTATCAAGAACACGTGTTGCCGATGATCCCCGGTGGACACACCGTCGACGACATGATTTTGGATTGATCCCGGTTTGGCGGAAGGCGGCCGCGTCGACGCGCGGGCCGCCAGTTCGCTTCCGGGCCGATCTTGCCCTTCTTCTCCTCGCCCTTTTGCCCGACGATTCCCACGCCCATGGACCGCGTCTCCATTACCACTGAGTCCAATCCGCGGGCGGCGGCCGACTCCGCCCCCCGTAGCGGTCAAGCTGGCGCGGCGCCCTCGCCCGGCGAGGCCACGTCGGCATCACCTCCTGCGCCGGGTGTCGCCACCGCGGGCGCATCGGCCAACCGCAAACGCGGCGTCCCCGAAGGCCTGTGGCTGAAATGCGACGGCTGCGGCGCCTCCTTGTACCGCAAGGAGGTCCAGCAGCGACTGAACGTCTGCCCGCAGTGCGATTACCATTTCTACGTCTCCGCGTGGGAACGCGTCTCTCAAGTGCTCGACGACGGCACGTTCGAGATGATCAACGATCATCTGCGGCCGACCGACCCGCTGGAATTCAGCGATCGCCGCGCCTATGCCGATCGTCTCCTCAGCGAACAGAAACGCACCGGCCTTTCCGATGCGGCTCTCACCGGCACCGGCATGATTCGTGCCCGCCGTGTCGCCTTCGCCGTCACCGACAGCGCCTTCATCATGGGCAGCATGGGATCGGTCGTCGGCGAACGCCTGACCCGATTGATCGAACGCGCCACCGAACAAGACTTGCCGCTGATCATCGTCAGCGCTAGCGGCGGCGGCGCCCGGATGCACGAAGGCATCCTGTCCCTGATGCAGATGGCGAAAGTTTCCGCCGCCCTGGCACGCTATCACGAAGCCGGCGGATTGTTCATCAGCGTCCTGACCAACCCGACCATGGGCGGCGTCGCAGCCAGTTTCGCCTCGCTCGGGGACCTCGTTTTCGCCGAACCCAAAGCACTCATCGGCTTTGCCGGACCGCGGACCATTAAAGCAACCATCGGCATCGAACTGCCCGAAGGTTTTCAAACCAGCGAATTCCTTCTCAAACACGGCTACATCGACCGAATCGTTCCACGACGGTCGCTGAAAACCGAGATCGCCACCGCGATCGATTACTGCGGCAAATGAGGCACGACCGTGGGCTTACTTGATTCGATCCGCGGACTCTTCGGCGACGGGGAGGGTCACACCGCACTTCGCCGTATCGACGTGGAAGCCCGCTTCGAACGCTCACGCACCGCCGCCACGGGAACGATGAGCCATTTCTTTGCCGCCTATGACATGGTGCGCAAAGAAACCGTGGGCGTCAAAATCCTTGACCCAGAGAAGTTCGAGCAGTTCGAAAGCCGGTTCAAAGGGCTCAATAAACCCACCGAAGGCGACATCGCGATGCGGATGAAACATCCGCTGATCGTTGAGACTTACGAACAGGGGATCACCACCAAAGGCCAACGCGTCATCGTGATGGAATACATCGCCGGCGCGGGACTGCAGGACATCATCGTCCGGAAGAAAGTCGAGGCGATCGAAGGCAGACAACTGAAGTTGATGCGTCAGATGGCCGAAGCGGTCGCCTACGTTCACGAACAAGAATTCATTCACCGCGACATCTGCCCACGCAACTTTATCTGCACCCCGGACGGCGAGAGTATCAAGCTGATCGACTTCGGTCTGTCGGTGCCCGCCACGCCACCCTTCATGACGCCGGGCAACCGTACCGGCACGCCGTTGTACATGTCCCCGGAAATCGTCCGCCGTCGACACACCGACAAACGCGTCGACGTGTTCTCCTTGGGGGTCACGTTCTACTGCATGCTGACCTTCGCGCACCCCTGGCAGGGCGAGGTCGTCACCGGCCGCGCGGCGCTGAACCATGACACCAACGAACCGACCGACCTGATCCAACGTCGCCCGGACGTGGATCCGAAACTGGCCCGCGTCGTGATGAAAATGATCCAACCGCAAGCTGAGAATCGCTTGGCCAGCGTGCAGGACTTCTTGGACCAAACCCGCGGACTCGATGCCGCCTTCTCAACAGTCACTGGCGGGAGTGGTCGTTAACGGGTGTCCGTTGATCCGGTTGATCAACATCCGAAGTCGACCGAAAGTCCGACGGTTAAAGTGGAATACCAACCGGGGCAAGTGTGCGATCTCCGGTTCGCCAGACTCCTCGGGTAACGCCTCGCTCTGCTCAAAGCGGCCGGATGAAAGGATGTCTGGAAAGCTGGTCTGGATCTCTTCCATCAGCTCTTCACTGATCGGCTCCTTGACCCTTAACACCAGTGAATCGCCGACGAACCGCATCGAGTGGTAAACGTCGTAGAACTGCATCAGCTCCTCGATCGTTTCCTCGACGGAACTGGTCACTTTGTAAAGCGCGACGTCATCCGGACTGATCATCCCGCCGCACAGTAATTGCTTGCGGAAAAAATCGCCCAAATCTTTCCAATAACTGCCGCCCGGATGATCCATGTAGATGAGCGGCATCATCGTCTGTTTCCCTGTTTGCAACAGCGTCAACGTTTCGAGCGCCTCGTCGAGCGTGCCGAACCCGCCTGGCAAGCAAACGACGCCGCTGGATTCTTTCAAGAACATTAACTTGCGGGTGAAAAAATACTTGAGCGTCACCAGCTTCGGGTCGTTCTCGATATAAGGGTTTGCTCCCTGTTCGAACGGCAACATGATATTCAGACCCATGGAAGCCTCCCGGCCCGCACCGCGGTGCCCCGCCTCCATGATTCCGCCACCGGCGCCCGTGACGACCATCCAACCGTGTTGGGCCACCTGCCTGGCCAGTTCGACCGCACTCTCATAGCCCGGGGCGCCCGGTGGCGTTCGGGCCGAGCCAAAAATCGTCACTTTGCGGCGGCGGCGGTACGGCCGGAATACCGTAAAGGCGTACCGCAACTCGCGCAACGTGCGTGACAGTAGCTTTAAATCTCCACGAGCCGTCTGGTCGTGCTCGAGCCGGTCGATCGTGTGTCGCATGACCTGATAAAGGTCCTGCGAATCCACCCGCGGCAACGGATCGTCGGCCGGTTGCGGGCGATGCAACTCGTCCTCACCGATCGCTTCATCGGGAAGCGGTTGGTCGGCCTCCGGAATTTTGTCGCCGATCGCCTCGTGTGGGTCCAGCTTCTTGGGCGGGTGCGAGGAACGCTTGGAAGGATCGATCATCATGATTTCCCTGGTGAGCAAAGTCCTCACCTCGGCGAGGATACAAAATCGATCGGTTCTGGTCGGATGGCGGAGGTCGGAAAGCAGACGGACGTACGGAAAGTCGAAAGCTATCCGAAAGGGCTTTCTGGACCCTGGCTCACGCCGCCGAATGGACCGAACCCTCTTCCTCTGTCTGGTCGGCGGTCTGCTCGGGTGCCTCCACGTAGGCCCGGATCCGCAACACGCGCCCCATGATGATCGCGAGCGGCGCGGCTAGGAAACTCAACAGAGCCCCCATCTTCACACCGTCTTGGATCGCACCGGGCGTCCGGAAGGCGGCCACCGAGACGAACAACGCCACCGTGAACCCGATACCCGCCACCATTCCCAGCGTGACGACGTGGCGGTAAGTCATCGACGCCGGCTTCTCCAGCCCGAGAAATTTCTCCGCGATAAAAGTCATCGCCGTGATGCCGACCGGTTTGCCGATCAGCAAGCCGGCCAAGACCAGCCATGTCCCTGGGCCCAAAACACTGACAACGACGCCAGCATTGACCAAGCCGAACAGGCCTAAGAAAAACTCGACCGGCGTTTTCCAAAAGTGCTCAAACTCGTTCAACGTGTCGTGTCGATCCAATTCCGCTCGCGCGAACAGACCCAAGTCAGTCTGGGCGTGCGGCAAGGCGGGAATGATCGGCACCAAACCCAACGCGGGGTGAATGTTCGCTTCGTAAAACGACAGCCAGCTCAGCACTCCAGGACCGATCAGGTAAACCCAGTGGCTGTGGACCTTTCGCTGACGGAGCACGAAACACAGGCCGATCGCTGCAGCAGTCAGTAACAACCAAGCGGGCTGGATCGGCGCCTGAGGATAAAAAATTGCCAGGATCACCAGTCCGGCCGCGTCGTCGGCGATCGCCAGCAACAACAGAAACGCGATCGCCGGGTGCGAGGCACCGAAAATCATCTTGGCCACCAGATAACTGAAGGCGATGTCCGTCGCGCAGGGGATCGCCCAGCCGTCCTTGAAATCAGCGAATACACCGCCTCCCATGGCCCACGCCATCCCCAGATACACAGCCACGGGCCCGAGGATCCCTCCCAGTGTGGCCAGCAGCGGTGTCGCCGCTCGACGGGGGTTCGACAGCGGGCCGCCTGGCAGCAGCGACTCCCACACCTCTTTCCCGGCGATGGCAAAGAACAACGCCATCAAAATGTCGTTAACGATGAAGTGAATCGTCAGCCCGTGGTGGCCGCCCTCGGCCGGGTCGCCATGGGCAGCGTCTGCATCGTGAGCAGCGCCACCACCGTGAGCAGCGCCATCATCGTGAGTCGCACCATCATCGTGCGGGGGCCCGCCATCGTGAGCCGCCGGCGAATCGTGAGCGGCCTCGCCACCTTCAGGGGACAGCTCCCCTCCGCCGGGAGTGGGCTCGGTCACTGGTTCAACCGGGTGCTCGTCGTGGCCATCCGACCAGAGCTGCGTGACGTCGTATTCGACGAAGGCGTGATAGCTGTCACTGCCCTGGTTCGCAGCGACGTTGGCCCAGATCAGGGCGGCGACAGCCCCGGCGATCAGCAAAAATGAATTATCGACGAGAGTCCGGACGACGCCCGGCTTCGTTTGATGGTCGTGACTGGACATTCCAGATGATCGCCTGAGTGATGGAGAGGAATTCCTTGCCGTCTGCCGTCCCGCACGGCCGGTCAGCGGGTGTTCTCGCGGCCGCGACTATACCCCATGCCCCGTTGGATCGTGAGGCCAGTTTTGCTCAACTGGAGCCCATGACGGATCCACAAGCCAAACCTAGCTCACCTTTGCCCGCCACGACGCTGTATCTGGACTGCCTCAGTGGGATCAGTGGCGACATGATGCTGGGGGCGTTGATCGATCTAGGCGTCGACCCGGAACGCATTCTTCACGGATTGCAAAGTTTGCAGTTGCCCGATCTGCAATTGGACGTCCAGGAAGTGCGAAAGTCGGGCTTCCGGGCCGTGCATGTCGTGGTGCAACACCCGCCGGAAAAGGCGCACCGGCACTTGCATCAAATCGAGGCGATGATCGACCAGGCGGCCGCGATCACGTCACCCGCGAAACAGTTGGCCAAGGACATTTTCAGCTGCATCGGTCACGCCGAAGCTAAAGTCCACGGTTGCACAATTCGCCAAGTCCACTTCCATGAAGTCGGTGCGATCGATTCGATCGCCGATATCGTCGGCGTCGCGATCGGACTCGACGCGCTGGGCGTCGACCACGTCACCGCCTCGCCGATTCCCACTGGTCACGGCTCGATCGTCATCGACCACGGCCGCGTTTCCATCCCCGCGCCGGCGACCGCAGAGATCCTCTGCGGCGTGCCGCTAGCCGCCAGTGATCTGGAGGCGGAACTGACCACCCCGACCGGGGCCGCGATCGTCAAAACACTCGCCCGCTCCTTCGGCCCGATGCCGCCGATGGTCCCCCACGCGGTGGGCTACGGGGCGGGCACCCGCGACCTGTCCCAACAAGCCAACGTGTTACGGGCCGTCCTGGGCGAGCCGATCGATGCCGATCCCGCCGACTGGGGACAGGTCGACTACGACCGCGTGACATTGTTGGAGTCGAATTTGGACGACACCGACGCCCAGACCCTGGCCGACGTCGCCGAGCGGCTCCTTCACGCCGGGGCACTCGACGTCTGGCAAACGCCTTGCACGATGAAGAAGGGGCGTCTGGGGACCATCTTGTCGGTGCTCGCCGCCCCGTCCCGCGCCGGCTTACTGCAACAAATCCTCCTGACACACACGCCCACGATCGGGGTCCGACGTCAAACGTGGGAACGCAGTAAACTGGCCCGACAAGAACAGATTGTCCAAACACCCTACGGCCCGGCTCGCGGCAAGGTCGTGCGACTGCCCGACGGGGGACACCGCTTCAAATTGGACGACGACGAAGCCAAACGACTCTCCCAAAGCACCGGCCTGACCACCCGCCGGATGCATGCCGAGGCGTTGATCGCTTTTGAAAATGAAAAGTGAGCCTCCAGATCCGGCCCGAAGCTGACGCCATTGGTTCGCTGACACCTCTTCGCTCCTCTCATTGACCTGCCCACGGATGAATGCCACCCAAACCGCCCGACCGACTGCCGAGAAACTTCCCGCCCGGAAAGACGTGCCCGCCGCCGATTGCTGGGATCTGTCTTCGCTGTATACCAACCAAGAAGCTTGGGAAGCGGACTTCCAACATCTGGAGTCGCAGATCGATCGTTTCGAGACTTACCGCGGGCGTCTCGGCGAATCCGCTGCCACGCTCCGCGAGTTCCTCGACTTCGACCTCCAATTCGATCGGGTCGCCGAACGCCTCGGCACCTACGCCTTCCTGCGGACGACCGAAAATCAAACCGACAGCCATCATCAAGCCAGGAAATCGCGGTTCCAGAATCTAGCCGTTCGCGCTTCCCAAGCCGCCAGTTTCATTCGTCCCGAGCTGCTCTCGCTCGATCAAGCCACACTGGACGCCCTGATCAACGATCCCGAGCTGGCGGACTATCGTCTGCAGCTCCAGCGGATCGTTCGCTATAAACCCCACACGCTCAGCGATCGCGAAGAACGCCTTTTGGCGATGCAGGGCGAGATGGCGGGGGCCGCGGGAAACGCTTTCCGCCAGCTCAACGACGCCGATCTACGGTTCGGGGAACTGACCGACGACCAGGGCCGCACGATCGAACTGTCCCACGCGACGTTCATCCAGTTTCTGCACAGCCCCGATCGCGACGTCCGCCGCCGAGCGTTCGATCAGTACTACCAAACCTTTGCCGAACACGAAAACACCCTTGCCGCCACGCTCGCCGGCAGCATCCAGCGGGACGTCTACTACGCCCGCGCCCGGGAGTATCCCTCCAGCCTGGACGCCGCGTTGTTTCCGGACAACGTGCCCGTTTCGGTCTACGACAACCTGATCGGTGCGGTCCGCGATTCGCTTCCCGCCGTCCACCGCTATCTGGACGTCCGGCGGCGGAAGATGAACCTGCCCGACCTGCATCATTATGACACCTACGTCCCGATCCTCTCGGGGATCACCAAGCATCACACCTGGGATCAGGCCGTCGACGTGATTTTGAAGTCGCTGGCGCCGTTGGGCAGCGAGTACGTCGACACACTGGCCGACGGCCTCCGCGGGCGTTGGGCCGACCGATATCCCAACCGCGGCAAACAGAGCGGCGCGTTCAGTTGCGGGTCGTTCGACGGCGACCCGTTCATCCTGATGAACTTCAAGGAGGAGGTTCTCAACGACGTCTTCACGCTGACGCACGAGGCCGGGCACTCCATGCACAGTTGGTATTCCTCGGGGCACCAACCGTTCCAGTATTACGACTATACGATCTTTGTCGCCGAAGTCGCCAGCACGTTCAACGAACAGTTGCTGACCCAGTATCTGCTGGAAAACGCCACCGACGATGCCGAGCGGGCATATCTGATCAACAACGAACTGGACAGCATCCGCGCCACCGTCGTCCGGCAAACCATGTTCGCCGAATTCGAAAAGCGGACCCACGAGATGGCAGAACAGGGACAACCACTGACGGTTGCCTCGTTCCGGTCCGTCTACCGCGAACTGCTCGACGCGTACTTCGGCCCCGAGTTTGTCATCGACGAGTCACTCGAACTGGAATGCTTCCGCATCCCCCACTTTTATCGCGCGTTCTACGTCTACAAATACGCGACCGGACTGAGTGCCGCGGTCGCGCTCAGCCGCCGTGTGCTCGGCGGTGGAGAGAAAGAACTGCAGGATTACCTGACGTTCCTCCAAGGCGGATGCAGCAAGGATCCGCTCGACCTGCTCCGCGACGCCGGCGTCGACATGACCCAGCCCGATGCCGTGAAGACCACCTTGGACCATTTCGCCGATCTGACCGACCAACTCGACCAGTTGCTCTAACGTGCCGACGGCTGGGGGCTTGCCAGTTGAAACGGCGCTGCGGGAAGAACGTCCGAAACCGGTTCGCCCGCGGTGGCCAAAGAACGCTCCAGCCGCTGTCGTAATTGCTCCATCTGGTCACTGCTCCACTGCTGGCCGACTGCCGCGGTGACGTACAGCGTCGCCAGTCCCAACATCGACGCACCGGCAATCCAGACGCCCCAAAGTGTATGGCCCAGCATTTGTTGGGCGCAGCCAAAGATTAGGCTGAAAAACGCCGTGAACGAAAACGCCAGGTAACCCGCCCAGACCGCGGACCAGACCTGGTGCCGGGGGGCAAAACGACAGTCGATCGGGCAGTACCGTTTTCCGTCAGCCGACTCGATTTCCTCCCCGATCGAAAAGGACAGGTGGGGGGACCAGAGACGGTGTTCGCCGACCGGCAGGTGAATCTCGCCGTATTCCTCGCCCACCACGAATCGGCCTTCGGACGGGTCGCTCTGACGCGCCGCCTGACCCACCGCATCCAACACCGCCTGCCGAGACGCCGCCACCGTCAACACAAACGTCGGACGCAGTTGCACCATTGTTCAGCCCTTTCTCCCCCGTCACGGACTACCACCTGGCAAGATTTTAGCACGCGGCCGCGGCAAAATCTCGCTGCACCGACGACTCGCAGACTCTCCTTGCAAGCGATTCGCCTCAGGACATTTTGTCGGGGGCCGGGACGTAGGTCGCGGGGTCGCCGAAGCGGCGGACGATTTCGGTGAACACCGCACCCTTTTCCACCGGCTCGTCGCTCTCCATCACTAGCCGGTAGAGATCATCCGGCAAGACGCGGACGGCCCTCATGAGGGCTTTCAGGCCCATCGGGAAATTGGCTCGCATCCCTTTGACTTCGCGGCGGTTCCAAATCGCTTCCATCTGAGCCTCCGTCCGCTCGGTGCCCTACATTTTTTGCGGGTAACCGGGGACGTCCCAAGCGTCTCGGGTGCGGTTGGCTGAGACGGCTGGGCGATTTTTGGCGGAGCGTCGGGATCTTTGGCCAACGGAGGTTGGGCCGCCCCCGCCTGCTTGCTCGACTCGGCCGAGGTAAGGCCCACGGCGGCGGCGATGCTGCCCACTTTCAAGAATCGTCGACAGCCTTCGGTGTGGCTCACTGGGTTGTCTCGGTCGATCGGTGGCAAACGTCAAGTGGAGGAGTTGGTCAGGGAGACGGTCCGAAGACGCAGCGCGTTGGCGATCACCGAGACGCTGCTCAAACTCATTGCCGCGGCGGCGATCATCGGGCTGAGCAGGATGCCGAAGATGGGGTAGAGCAATCCGGCGGCGATCGGGATGCCGATCGTGTTGTAGACGAACGCGAAAAATAGATTCTGGCGGATGTTCCGCATCGTCTTGCGGCTCAACCGGGCCGCGGCGGCGACACCGCGCAAATCGCCGCCGACCAGCGTGATGCCGGCCGATTCGATCGCCACGCCGGTACCGGTTCCCATCGCGATCCCGATATCCGCTTCGGCAAGTGCCGGAGCGTCGTTGATGCCGTCGCCACACATCGCGACCCTCTGGCGGGTTTGTTTCAATTCGCGGACGAAGCGATGCTTTTCTTCGGGGGAGACGCCGGCATGGAATTCATCGATGCCGAGTTTTTCGGCGACGGCTTTGGCGGTCGGTTCCGCGTCGCCGGTCAGCATGATCACTTTCAGGTTCAGATCATGGAGGGTTTTCAGCGCCGCGGCGGTGCTCTCCTTCATCGGATCGGTGATGGCCAGCATCGCGGCGAGTCGTCCGTCGATCGCGACAAAGACGACGGTGGCCCCCTGTTCCTGATGCTCGCGAGCCTTTTCGCGGGCGATCGAAATTTCCGCCACGTCCATTTGACGCAGAAAATCGGCTTGTCCGATCCAAACCGGCCGACCGTCGACGGTGCCCCGTACGCCGCCCCCGGTGACGCTTTCGAAAGCCTCCGCTGCCGCCACCGGCGAGCGTTGCGAAACGTCGGGCGACTGTTCCGATTCCGCCTCCGTGGCGTCGATGTTGTCGGCCGCGGCGCGGACGATCGCTTGGGCCAGCGGATGTTCACTCTGTCGTTCGACCGCGGCGGCCAGCGATAGGGCTTCGGATCGATGCCACTTGTCGAACGTCTCGACATGGGTGACTTCCGGTCGGCCTTTGGTCAGCGTTCCCGTCTTGTCGACCACGACCGTATCGACCTGTTCCATGACTTCAAGATTTTCCGCGTCCTTGATCAGCACACCCTCTTTGGCACCGCGGCCGACGCCGACCATGACGGACATGGGTGTGGCCAGACCGAGGGCACAGGGGCAGGCGATGATCAGGACGGCGACGGCAGCGACGAAGGCGTGGGCCAGACGCGGCTCGGGCCCAAAGACCGCCCAGCCGGCGAAAGCGAGCACGGAGCAGGCAATGACGGCGGGGACAAAATACCTTGCGACGACATCGACCAGCTTTTGAATCGGCGCCCGGCTCCGCTGCGCCTCCGCCACCATCTGGACGATTCGGCTCAGCACGGTGTCGTTGCCCACGCCGACCGCCTCGATCACCAGCGAACCGGTTTGGTTGATCGTTCCACCGGTCACCAGGTCGGCCTCGGCTTTGGAAACGGGTACCGGCTCACCGGTTAACATCGACTCGTCGACGCTGCTGCTGCCGCTGACGACGCGTCCGTCGACAGGGATCTTGTCTCCTGGCAAGACTCGCAACCGGTCGCCCTGGCGGACTTCGTCCAGGCCGACCTCTTGTTCCTGGCCGTCGGCAGAGATCCGCCGTGCGGTCTCCGGCGTCAGCTGCATGAGTTCTCGTATCGCCCCGCCGGTCTGTTCTCTCGCACGTAATTCAAGGACTTGACCCAGCAGGACCAGAGTGATGATGACGGCCGAGGCTTCGAAATAGAGCGGCGGGTGTCCGTCGTCGAAGAAAGATTCGGGGATCAGCCCCGGGGCAAGCACCACCACCAAACTGAACACCCACGCCGCGAGCGTGCCGACGGCGATCAGCGAAAACATATTCAGATTCATCGACCGGAACGATTTCGCACCTCGAACCAGCAGCGGCCAGCCGCACCAAAACACGACCGGTGTGGCCAACAACAATTGGAGCCATCCGTTCACCTGAGGGCTGAGGCGATGAAGGAACGTCAGTCCGACCATCGGCCCCATCGCGATCACCAGCAGCGGGATCGATAGGGCGACACCGACCCAGAAGCGGCGTTTCATGTCGACGTACTGAGCGTCGTCACCGTGGTCGGCCATGTCGGCGAATTTGGGTTCCAAATCCATGCCGCAAATCGGGCAGTCCCCGGGTCCCACCTGTTCGATCTCCGGGTGCATCGGACAGGTGTACACGGCCGCCGGATCGCCGGTCGCTTTCGGCGGAGCAGTCAGTCCGATACCGACGACCTGTTTCGGGACTGAACCGCAACAAGAGTGTTCGGCCGGGCCGGCGCCGGATGAGGTATCCGCTTCTTGAGCACGGGTTTTCTTGTCGGCGCGGGTCTCTTGGTCAGTACGGGCCTCTTGGTCGGCACGGGCCTCTTGGTCGGCACGGGCTTGCAGCACACCGGTCGGGTCTTGCTGGAACTTCTTTTGGCAGCCGGCACAGCAAAAGTAGTACGTCGTCCCCGCGTGTTCGGCCTCCCGCGAACGCTCGGGATCGACCGTCATGCCGCAGACGGGATCGATGGTGGTGTTGTCTTTGGTCGAACTCATGAAGCGTTTTTCTAAAGGCCCTTTTGCTGCACGCGATGTGCAAACGGTGCTGTCCGGCCGCGGCGGCCCCTATTGGTCGACTATACACGGATGCACCCGCCGAGCCGCGGTGAAGTTCTTCTCGCAAGTGCTACCCGTCGAATCTAGTTCTGGGGTGCAATCGGCGTTCCTGACACGGCTGAAGCCGGCCGACGATACGTCGAAACGAGCATTACGTCAAAACGGGCATTTGTCCGGATGTTTCCTGGCCCGCTCGTTCGGGTTGGCCTGTCCTCTCATTCGGTTTGGTGAATGACTCGGTTGCAGCTCCCTTGCGGGAAGTCTGCTAGAGGGAACACCTGCACCGGCGGTATGCCGGTTGCTCACCGACGTAGGAAC
>JGI12210J13797_10011180_pt1 | contig 15007 bp, 11 predicted proteins | sample ElkSlonscriptome_3_FD_13797 | JGI IMG/M metagenome (IMG submission 13797)
TCGAAAAAGCCTGATGTGGTCGATTGATCCATGAACAGAACGCCGGTCCGGCGAAACAGTTCCTCGTTCCAGTCGCGTTCGGCCTGCTGGAACAGCGCAAGCGATCGTTCGGCCATCCGTGCGTACAGCGGGTTGGCATACATGTGCCGGATCACGCGGGTCTCGCCACCGGAGCTGGCGCGCGTGTGGCCCGGATCCCAGGCCTCGACGAGCGTAACGTCGGCGCCGGCGCGCGCCAGGTTGAGGGCCGTCCAACCGCCGAAGGCGCCGGCACCGACCACGACGATCCGGCGCCCGGCGACCGGCGAATCCGACGCGTGAGCAAGACTGTCCAGCGACCAGATAAACGGTGCAGCCAAAACGGCCTGTATCAAGTGTCTTCGCTGCATTCGAGATTCCGGTATGCGATCTGCTCCAATGACCCCGCCGCTTCCTGTCGGAAGCGTTTAGCTCTAACGGACAGATCGTCTGGTGGGCTCATCTCGTGCCAGATATCTGAAGCAAAGAATCAATAGTCTCCGGATCACCGGCGCCGTAACGCCTCGATTGCCGAATCGCAGAGCTTGAGCAGCGATTCCTGCGGCTTGCCCTCCCGGCTCGCCTCGGTAATGCTCTCCAGCGCCAGCCTTGCCAGCGCCGTGCGGTCGCGCATGGTCGAAAGAGAGCGTTCGAGGTGTGCGATCACCCGATCCTTTGCGTCGAGTTCACCAAGTACCTGGTCGAAATGCGGCTCGCGGTAGTGCTCGAGCAGCGCATTCACGGCCTCCCGATTATCGGTCAGATTATCGAATTCGAAATCAATCGCGCCAAAATCACGCAGCCCTTTTACGTCTTTCAGACTTTCGTCGCTGACCTCATCGAAGCCCATGCTCCACTCGGAATATTCACGTTTGGAAATTTCCTTGCGATGCAGCAACTCGATCTCGGCGTGGCGGGTGTCTTCAAAAATGCTCTCGGTCAGACTCTCGATGACGCCCTCTTCGCCTTCGATCGTTTGCAGAAACGTACCGTTGCCGTAGAGCAGCAGGCCTGTCACACCCCGCTTGCTGTTATTGGTGCGACACTCGTCAAGCAGAGAAAGCAGGTCCCCGGAGGACATTGGCTCCGCCGAACGGCTTACATAAGATAGCTGGATCATGCTAGTGATCTGGTCTGGTGTCGGTTACGCCCGATAGTACACGATCCGCCGGATGGGCGTTCACAAGAGCCGGAGCGGCGCGGATCGAAGTCGGGTTTGAATGTAATTGTTGACAAGAGAAAAGCCGCGAGCCGTCCTCACTCCCGGCTGTCCGTTGTGCATCTGACGCTGAACGAGGAGCCAGTTCGGTGATACAACGCGTCAGTTTTCCCCGAATAGCTTGTCTGCGCGTTTCTCCATTTCTGTCGCAATAAACCGCCCGGCATGATTGGTTTGCCGGAGCTTCCCAATGATACTGCGGTAGCTTTCGGCATCGCGATCCTGACTCAGCTTGAACACGGTATCGAGCGAAGTGATCTCAATTTCAAAAGCGACGATTGCGTTCATCAATCGGTCAGTGAGGTTCGTCGGAAGATTGGGAAAGATAGTTGGCGAATTCTCATCGTAGTTCTCGAAGTGCCGCGTGGTTTTAATGAGAATCTGCTCCAGTTCAGACCGGCCAAGAAAGCGGATCGCACCGTGCGCGTGCACACTCATATAGTTCCAGGTTGACGGCGTATGCGGATCGGAATACCACGAACCGCTGACGTACGCATTGGGGCTTGTGAACACTGCCAGAACGTTTTGGTTGGCCTCGAATGCCCTGTGATGATCGGTATTTCTCATGAGATGCCCGCTCAGGCACTGGCGCCCATCTCTTTCATCGATGAATAACGGAAGCTGAGTGGCCACAGGCTTAAGGTCTGCATCGCAGCCGGTGACGAAAGCTAATGGGTACTCGGCTATGAACGCGCGAACCACCGCCTGGTCGGTTTCTTTGTGGTAAGGCAGATCGTACATCGGCTGATTTCCTTTTTTCCATTATGAGATCGGCGTTTTTTCCGGATCAACGTGTAACAGTTGCATTGATTCGCAACGATAAACGTCTTCCCCAGGTCAGAATCGACGAACGCGATAACAATATCGTGATGGCGTATGACACTGTACTGCGTGCACTCACCGTGACCGTCAGGGGCTTGCTGTATCGGCCTCAAACCCGTCGGCAAAAAGCATGGTTGAAAATCCGGCCCGGATGCAGGCATTGACTGCTTCGGCCGTGAATGCCGGATGCCATTTGAGACGCGATTGAGCCAAGGCTGAAGTCATGAAGCCAGTATAGATTGACCCATACGACGCTATCGAGCGCTCGGGGTCGATAAGGTCCGAAGGGTCTGTAACCATCTCCAGCTCACCGCTTTGGTCGAGCGGTGCCGGGAGTGCCCGAACGGATCATACCTGGCGCACTGAGACTTGCGCGATCAGACGTTCTTTACGCCTCTTGCGGCTACGCCTATACTGCACTGCGACTCCCGGCAATGTCCGGGGGTTTCGCTCAGCGCTTCTTCGGATGGGCGAGTTTTCCCTGATAGGACTCTGCAATGCATTCAGCTTTTCGAACTTTTTACGTCGTCGCCGTTCTGTGCGGCATGTCATCGCTTGCCGGTGCCGATTTCCTGGCCGCCCATCAGCGCGCGTTCGTCGACCAGCCCGGTGTTGTCGAGGCACACCTGGTCGAACTCGAATCGTCGATGCTGGCCCGTGGCGCCGATCGTCTGGAATTCGCGATGCCGGACGGCGCCCGATACCTGGCGGCCCGTTCATCGCTGGAGTTCCGCAGCGCAGACAACCTGACGTGGCGGGGATGGCTTGACGATCGCGAAGATCTGCGCGTTGTCCTGACATTGAAAGGCGGAATGATCGCCGGCCGAATCGAGTCTTCCGATGGCGTGTACGAGATCCGGCCGGGCAGCGACGGGCAGCANATGCTGCTGAAGCTGGACCTGGACGCATTCCCGTCCTGCGGCGGTGGCGTCGATGCCGTGACGACCGCTCCCCCAGCGCCCCGCGGCCCGGCACCGAGCGGCAGCGTTATGGACGTCATGGCGATGTACACACCACAGGCCCGCGATGCCGCTGGCGGCGTCGCTCAGATCGAGGCAACCATTCAGGCGGCCGTCGACAATTCCAACACTGCGTTCATTGACAGCGACATGGACGCTCGTTTCGTGCTTGTGCATACCGCACTCGCCGCCTACAACGATACCGGGAACAGCTCGGCCGACCTGGTCTGGCTCAGCGGCGACGCCGCTGTGGCATCGCTTCGCGACACCCAGCGTGCCGATCTCGTGTCCCTGATCACCGAAGACGGCGGCGGCTTCTGCGGCATCGGGTTCGTCATGAGAAACCCGGGCCCCGGGTTCGAGGGTTCCGCGTTCCAGGTCACCGCGCGTCAGTGTGCGGTCGGCAACCTTTCCTATGCTCACGAGCACGGCCACAACATGGGCTTCGAGCACGATCCAGCCAACGGCACCTCGCCGGCCAGCGCCTCGTTTCCCTGGTCATTCGGCCATTTCGACGACGGTTCTTACCGCACGGTAATGTCGTATTCGAACCAGTGCACGTCTGGCTGCACCCGGGTTGCGCACTTCTCGAATCCGGATATCACGCACAACGGCACAGCGACCGGCATCGCCAACCAGCGCGACAACGCCAGAAGCGGCGACGAAACGGCGCTAATCGTTGCCGCATTCCGCCAAGGCGAATTCGTTTTCTCTTCCGGCTTCGAGGCCGATATTCGATAGCGATTTTCGAGACGCGCGCCGGGCAGCGTTATTCAGAGGTCTCCTGGCCGTAAGGGTCCGGCAGTGTCATATCCAGGTTTTCGGCGAGGAATGCCCACATATCAGCGGTTTCCTGGATCTGGACAGAAGTCGGCTTGCCCGACCCATGGCCGGCGCGGGTCTGGATTCGAATCAGGACGGGATCCGTTCCGCCCTGGGCGGCCTGCAGCCTCGCGGCGTACTTGAAGCTGTGACCGGGGACCACGCGATCATCCGTATCGGCGGTGGTCACGAGCACGGCTGGATAGTCGGTTCCGTCCTCGAGATTGTGGTACGGCGAATAAGCGTAGAGCGCGGCGAATTCTTCCGGGTTGCCTGAGGAACCATAATCATCCACCCAGAACCGGCCCGCCGTGAACTGATCGAAGCGAAGCATGTCCATTACGCCCACGGCGGGAATGGCTGCGCCGAACAGGTCAGGCCGCTGGTTGACCACGGCACCCACGAGCAGGCCGCCGTTGCTGCCACCCAGTATGGCGAGGCGCTCCGGGCGCGTATAATTTTCGGCCACCAGGTACTCACCGGCAGCAATGAAATCGTCAAATACATTTTGCTTGTCGAGTTTCGTGCCGGCCTGGTGCCATTCCTTGCCGTACTCACCACCGCCGCGCAGGTTTGCGACCGCGTAGACGCCGCCCATCTCCATCCAGGCCAGGCGCGTAATACTGAAAGCGGGCCGGACGGAAATGCTGAACCCGCCGTAGCCATAGAGCAATGTCGGATTGTTGCCGTCCAGATCAATCCCCTTCCGGTGCGCGATGAACATCGGAACGCGAGTTCCATCCAGGGAGTCGTAGAACACCTGACGGACGACGTAGTCGGTGGGATCGAAATCGACCGAAGCCTGCTTGAACACGTTTGATGCGCCCGTGGTCACGTCATAGTGATAAAGCGTCGGCGGTGCGTTAAAGCTGCTGAACATGTAAAAGGTTTCCGGATCGTCGGCGTCTCCGCCGAAGCCGGAAGCACTGCCGATCCCGGGTAGATCCACCTCTCGAACCAGCGAACCATCCGAATCGTGAATGCGGATCTCACTGCGGGCATCGCGCAGGTAGGACGCAACGAAATGCCCGCCCACGTGCGACAGGCCTTCCAGCACTGCATCACGTTCGGGAATGATTTCCGTCCAGCCGCGGTCGGGGTCATCGACATCGACGGAAATCAGGCGGCCCCGGGGCGCATCAAGGTCTGTGCGGAAAAAGAACCGGCTGCCGATATTGCCCACAAACGTGTAGTCGTGATCAAACCCTTCGACCAGCATCTGAGGTTCCTGGTCGGGTTCATCGAGACGCTGGACCGCAACCTGATAGCGGCTGTCCGTGCCTTTCCAGATGGTCATCACCAGGTAGCTGCCGTCATCGGTGACCACCGGTGAAAAGCCCCAGTCCGGGTGGTCGGGCCGCGTGTAAACCAGTCGGTCATCGTCCTGCGAAGTCCCGATCTGATGGAACCAGACCTGCTGGTTGTGGTTCAGCGTCTGGAACTCGTCTCCGGCTACAGGCGCAGGGTAGCGGGCGTAGTAAAATCCGGTGCTGTCCTTGGCCCAGCTTATGGGCGAGAACTTCATCCACGATACCTCGTCGCCGCTCAAGGCGCCCGTTTCAAGGTCGAGTATGCGCACCGTGCGCCAATCGGAACCGCCGTCCTGGACGGCGAGCGCGGCGTGGCGGCCGTCCGGACTGACTTCGAAGCCTGCCAGGGCCACGGTACCGTCCCCGGACCAGGTATTAGGATCGACCACCAGTTCCGGTTCTCCGTCCAGGTTCGCCTGGCGAAAAACCACATTCTGGTTCTGCAGCCCGTCATTGCGGCTGAAGTAATAGTACCCGCCGACCTTTTCAGGCACGCCGAACTTCTCGTAGTTCCAAAGCTCGGTCAGTCGTGCCTTGATGGCGTCGCGCTCCTCGATGGTACCGAGGTAGTCGTGGGTCACCGCGTTTTGCGCTTCGACCCAGGCTTGTACATCTTCATTTACCCGGACGTCGTCTTCCAGCCAGCGATAGGGATCGGCAACGGTCGTTCCATGGTAGTCGTCCATCTGTTCCACCCGGGCTGTTTCCGGATAGACCAGCGTGCCCCCGGCCGGTGCGTCCTGACCGACATCCTCGGTCGGTGGTGCGGAAGCCGATTCTTCGCCTTCCGGACCTGGCTCGGGTCCGCAGCCTGTAATCAGGAGCGTTGTGCCGACGAAAATTAAAAAAACGATGCGGTGAGAAAACGTCATGAAGCAATTTTGCATGGCAGAAGCGTCGATTGGCTGAAAACGGCTGCCGAGTGTAGCAGGCAGGAGCCGTCCCCGACCGTTCAAAGCGCTTGACCCTCCAAGCCGAGTTCATGAACATCAACGCCTGTGGTTTATCGGCTTGCGAAAATCCCGCGACCGCGAAAGCCGAACATATGGCCGTGACTCGAAAAAAATCCTTGAGCTGATCTTGATGGGTGCCTGCAATACTTTGCATCATGAAAAAGGAATCGAAAGCCCTCATGCTGTCGCCGGCGGACAAGTCGAGAGTCATCGAAATGGCCTGGGAAGATCGCACGCCGTTCGAAGCCATCGATTCCACCTACGGTCTGGGCGAAAAGGAATTGATCAGACTGATGCGGCGGTCGCTCAAACCCGGCAGCTTCCGCTTGTGGCGGGCGCGCGTGACGGGGCGCAAGACAAAACACCGGAAACTCCGACCGGAAGGCGTTTCGCGTAGCTACTGCCCAACCCAGTACAAGCACCGCCGATGAACGCGATCAATCCGCGCAAGCTTGTGAACAGCAAATGGACTGCGATCAAGCCCCGCCACAAGGAGAAACATTTCATCGTCACCGAAGTCGAGTTCGACGAGAATGGGGTAGTTGTACAGTGTGTCATACAGTCGGTCATGACCCGCCATGAGTCGGCAATCGACTGGCGCGATCTCAAAGATACTTCACGCTGGTGCCAGGGCTGGCAGTGACTTGTCAGGCTACAATCCTTCGCAACGCCACGATCGGTGCGCATACATGAACGCCAAGCGCCGGTTGCGGCGCTTGTCATCGCAATCGCCAATCGGGGCGGCGCCTCAAGGGCGCGCCAGCGCGATCGTGGCCATTCAATCAGAGATTCCCGGACTTGGGATACAGACTGATTAGCGCGTTACACTAGCCCGGTCTTTGTGTCTTCAATTTGAGTATCTGGCATGAAAAAGATCATCCTTATCGTGGTTTTAATTCTTGCGGCTGTTGTCGGCGGTCTGTTTTACCTCGGCCACAAATCTGGAAGCGGTGCTGCCCCGGGCCTGGTAGCAGGCCAGTTGACGGACTGCCCGTCATCGCCGAACTGTGTGTCCAGCAAAGCTGACTCGACGCAGGACAGTCAGGTCGAGCCATTTTCGGTCGAAATCTGGGGACAGATTCCAGCCGCTATCGAAGCTATGGGCGGCACCGTTACCCGCCAGGAGGAGCGTTATATCGCCGCTGAATTCACGTCGGACTTGTTCGGTTTCACCGACGACATCGAGTTCCGTCTCGTCGAGGACGTCGTTCACGTGCGCTCGGCTTCACGGGTTGGGCATTCCGACATGGGTGCGAATCGCAAGCGCGTAGAAGCCCTGCGCGAGCGACTAGGGAATCTCTGAAAAGCTCTGCACGGGCGCGACGGCGCCTTTGCGGAAGCCTCCGGCTTGGCCGGGGCGAGCCTGGTTTGCTTATTCCAAATGAGCGAGTCCAAACAAGCCATATGCCCCGCAAAGGTACGTCCCCTGCGGCTTTCGCCGGAAAAGCCGCATCTCGCGCGTTGCGACCCTCGGCCGTAGCTATGGCTACTGTTGCTCCGATTGTAGTGACAATAGCACTACAAGATCTGCGGCCTTTCCGACTGAAACGCGCTCCGCGCAGCGTTTTCCAGAGGTTCCCTAAACGAAAGATAAACACTGCTCGCCCTGCCGGACCGACACTCTCAAACCTTGAAACAATTTCGCATATTTTTTTTATTGAGTAACGCCATGACGCGCCTGTTAACCCTTCCCATCTGCTTGATGCTTGCCGCCTGTTCCCACGACCCGGTGGACGATCCATCCCGTGTCAATAATTCGCCGGCTGCGGGCCAAAGCGAATCCCAGCGCATCAGCATCATGGCCTTCAATGTCGAGAACCTGTTTGATACAGGCGATGACCCCGGCAAGAACGACGCCACCTACCTGCCGGCAGCGATCAAATCGGATCCGGCCCACATCGCCGCATGCAATCAGATCGAGGTCGATCGCTGGCGGGATGACTGTCTCTATCTGGACTGGAGCGAAGAGGCGTTGCGCTTCAAGCTCGAGCAGGTGGCTGCGGCGATTCTTGCCTACAACGACGGCATCGGGCCGGACATCATTGCACTGCAGGAGGTCGAGAACCGCGGTGTCCTCGACCGACTTCGCCGTGAGTATTTGAGTGCGGCAGGCTACCGCGAGCCGGTGCTGATCGAGGGCAGGGACGATCGAGGCATCGACGTCGCTTTCCTGTCACGGCTGCCGTTGGTGGGCACACCGGTGCTGCATCCTATCGACCTGTCGGTCGCTTTTCCGGATCGCGCGCGCGACACCCGGGGCGTGCTGGAGGCGAGCTTCGAATTGCCCGACGGCCAGGTGCTCACCGGCTTTTCAGTTCATTTCCCGGCACCGTATCACCCGATCGAAATGCGGGAGATCGCCTACGACCAGCTGAATCGCGTCCGCACCAGGCTGCCGGACGACCGGCCTGTCTTCGCGGCAGGAGACTTCAACACGCCAAAGCGCGAGAAAACGGATACGACCATCATGGATGTTCGGGTGCGGCCATTCTGGACCGTCGCCCACGAGGTCGGCTGCGGTGGCTGCCGCGGCACCAATTACTGGTCTCGAGGTGAGTCCTGGTCGTTTCTCGACATGATCCTTTTCTCCCCGGCGCCAGCGAGCGACTGGCAGCTTGACGCGAACTCTGTCGAAGTCATTACCGCCTACGACGGTCAACTGCGGGACGACGGCACGCCGAAACGATTCGATCTCGAAGCTCGCGAAGGCGTATCCGACCACCTGCCCATCGTGGCGTCGATAGAGCTTCGGCGCTGATTGCCGATCGGCCGCGCTGCACACACCCTGCAGGTTCGCGCCCGCTCGCGCAGAAAGGCGTTGTGCACTAGCCTGCCACCTTCGGCAGTTGCTGCGCGACAGCAGGCCGGGTTTCGTTGTTGACGTTTACGGGTTCAGGCGAGCGATGCCTGGCCGTGCGCGTGTCAGCCAGACAGTTCACTAGTAACCGAGCGGAATGCCCAGCGTGAAGAATGCGACCAGCAAAGCGGTCCAGACCAGCAGAAAGACGATGGAATAAGGCAGCATGATCAGCAGCATGTCGCCGAAACCCATATCCGGACGAAACTTGCGCATGAAAGCGAGTATGACGCCGGCATAGGACATCATCGGCGTGATGATATTGGTTGAGGAATCGGCCACGCGGAAGGCAGCGGCGACGAAGTCCGGCGTCATGGCCGGGTTCACGAAATACAGCATCGGCACGAAGATCGGCCCCAGCAGCATCCATTTCGAAGTCAGGCCGCCGATGAAGATATTGATCGCGGCTGTCGTCAGCACGAAACCGATCAGCAGCAGAACCGGAAATTGCTGTAGACCCAGCCACTGCAGGAATTCGGCGCCCAGGAAGGTAATCCAGGTGCCCAGCCCGCTATAGCTCATGAGGCCCAGGAAGTTGTAAGTAAAGAAGGTCAATACCAGGATGTATCCCATGGTGTCCATCTGCTTGACCATGGCCTGGACGACGTCCCAAAGCGCTCTGAACTTGCCTGCAGCAACGCCGAAGAAAATGCCTGTCAGCGCAAAGAAAAGAGAGATCAGCAGGATGATGTTGTTCATCCAGGGCGAAACTTCCGCGCCGGACTCGTCAACGAATGTCGCCAGCGGCCCCAGCGCAAGTCCGACACAGATCAAGACTGAGACCACCGCGCCCAGCAGCGAGCCGCGGAGTCCGCGTTGCTCTTCGCCGGTCAACTCGAAGTCCCCGGGCTTGATGTCTTCAGGGATTACAAACTCGCCACCTTCGAGCTTTGGTTCGACGAAACGGCGCGTCACCCAGAAGCCGGTCAGGGCCAGCACAAAAGTCGAGGTGATGATGAACCAGTGGTGCATGGTGACCGGGTTCAAGGCTTGACCCGCCGCATTCTCGAACGGCACGCCCTGGGATTCGGCGAAAACCTGTGCATTCAGTCCGATGATTGCATCGATCGGCCCGACGGTCAGGTTGGCGCTAAAGCCGGCCGAAACGCCGGCAAAAGCCGCAGCCATTCCGATCAGCGGGTTGCGACCTAGCCCCGCGTAAAGCAGGCCTGCCAGCGGAATAAGCACCAGATAGCCGGCGTCAGTGGCGACAGAGCTCAGGATGCCGATGAACACCAGCAGGAGGGGCAGCAGGCTCTGCGGAATACGCGAACCCGCGCGCTTGATCAGGGCCCCGAACAGGCCCGAATGCTCGGCAATGCCCACCGCCAGCATCACGACCAGAATTACCCCCAGCACGCCGTTGCCGAAAGCCAGCCAGTTGGCGACCAGTGCATTGTCAAAAATCCACTGCATGTGCTCAGCCTGGTGCATTCCGCGAATCTGATGCTCGATCGCCTGGCCGCCGGCGCCGACGGTTTCGAAGCTGTAACCCGACATCAGGACGGTCAGCAGAAATGCCGCCGGGTAGAAAGCGATGAATATAATGACGGGATCTGGAATGCGCTTGCCGGCGCGTTCAACAAAGGTTGCGAAAGACTGGCCTCTGGCGGGCATGAATCATCCTGTGCACTGGAATGATGTCGAGTATAGCGAGAGCCGGCGGCTTGGATGAACTGTCGGTTATACCTGCGGCTGCACTTGTCGGCCAGGCCCCCCGATACGATCGCTTCAAGGGCAAACTGTGAACAGCGCCTCAGGTGTGACTGATCCACCGCGCGAAGCGCTGCGCAGAGCACCGACGCTGAACGTGTAGGATATCGGGCCGAACTCAATCGACCCACCGTTCTGCCTTAACGACGGAACGCTATAGCGGAGCACATCATGACGTCATTCGGATACATCAAAGCCGTACTCCTGTGCGCAGCCTTGACCCTTTCTGGCGCAGCCGCCGCGATGCCGGATTTCAGCTTCAACACGGACGATCTGCCTGAGGATGGCACGATCGTGCTCTATGTGCCAGCGAGCGGAGCGCTCAGTGCGCTGGGGGAGCGTCTGGACGCTGCCACCGGGGGCCGCCTGGCAAGTGCGATCTCGGTCATGGCGTTCTCTGCCGAATTCGGTGAGACGCTGATCCTGCCAGCTGTGGCACCCTATCGACAAGTGGTGTTGATCGGGGCCGGCGCCGATGAACTCAGCACCCGACAGCTCCATGAGCTCGGCGGCCATGCGGCCATGGCCGCCGATGACGACAATGGCCTGGCCCTGATTGTCGACGGTCTGAACGATACCGTCGATGGCGCGGGCGCACACGTCGCGCTGGGCTACAGGCTGGGCGACTACCGCTTCACCACTTACAAAACCGTGGGGGAATTCGCAGACGATGGCGATGTCGTTGTCTTCGGCGCCGACCGATCCGCTCAGCGCATCTTCGAAAACGATCTGACCCATTTGGCCGAAGGCATCACGCTGGCTCGCAACCTCGGCTCCGAGCCCGGCAACAAGCTGTGGCCCCAGCGCTTCGTTGAACACGTCGAGTCAGCCTTCGAGGGGGCGGACAATGTCACGGTCACTGTTCTCGATGCCAACGGCATTCGTGAACTTGGCATGGGTGCACTGATGGGCGTGGGCCAGGGTTCGATTCACGACCCCCGTCTGCTGGTCGTCGAGTACCGGGGCGCAGGCGGCAATGAGGCGCCAGTGGCTCTGGTCGGCAAGGGCATCACCTTCGATACGGGCGGAATCTCGCTCAAGGCCAACGAAGACATGTGGTACATGAAATCCGATCTGTCAGGCGCCGCGGCCGTGGCAGGTACGGTGCTGGCCGCCGCCAGGCGTGGTGAGGATATCAACGTGGTGGGCGTGATGCCGCTGGCCGAGAATATGCCGTCTCAGGACGCGATCCGACCTGGCGATGTGCTGACCACGATGTCCGGCAAGACTGTCGAGATCATGAGCACCGACGCCGAAGGTCGCCTTCTGCTGATCGATGCAGTCTACTACGCGCAGGTCGAATTCGAACCGCGCCTGCTGCTGAACATCGCTACGCTGACGGGATCAGCGGCGCGCGCGACCGGGGACGAATATGCCGTGGTCATCACGCGCGACCTGGATCTCAGTCTGGAGATGATGGATGTCGGTGAGGTCGCCGGCGAGGACGTCTGGCCCCTACCGCTGCACCCGAATCATTTCACTCAGATCGAAAGCCCGATTGCCGACATCAAGAACACCGGCGGTACGCCCGGTGCCTCGATCGGTGCCGCGGTGATCGGGACCAATGTGGCCGACGACCTACCCTGGATCCACCTCGACATCGCCGGCGTCGACTGGCGCGATGAGGCCACCCCGACCGCGCCCGTCGGCCACGCCGGATGGGGCGTTCGCTTCATGGACACTCTACTTCGCCGCGAGGCGGACTAGGGAACGTCAATGGGCTTGCGGCCCAGTCGCTCGACGGGGCCGCCCGCATACCCTCAAACCTGTTCAGCACGCCGACCGCGGCGCTTCGGCAGCATCAAGAGCTAGCCGGTTCAGGTCTTTCGTCTTGCATCGAGGTTCCGCAAGATTCGACTTGCCTTCGAGACGCGAATGCCGCAATTTTGGACGATCTCGGTAACGATTTCTGACCGTGCATTGCCTCGCGCCATCACGTGGTACGGCGCGTCCTCAAATTCGATACAGAGTGGTCGAGCCATTGGCAAGCCAAACCGAGAAGGCCTGGTTGGTGCTGAGAGAATGGCATGACCCAATTTCTTGCCGACCGTATTTCTTCACTCGTCAAGAGTTTTATCATAACCAATGCAGATGCTCATGCCTCGTTCCGGTGGACAGACCAAATCACAGTCCTGATGTAAAGTCGGCGAAATTTCACTGGATTGAAAAGTCATGCGACATCTCTTTTCGAAAATATTCACTCTGGCTTTTCTGGTCCTTGGCGGAGCAGCTATGGCGACAGAAGAAGCGGAGTATGAACTCGTGCGACAGGACGGTAAATTTGAGCTGCGCGACTATGCGCCGCAGGTCGTCGCGGAAACGGTGGTCAGCGGCAGCTTTTCGCGCGCAGGAAACAGCGCTTTTCGTCCTCTGTTCAACTACATCTCGGGCGACAATACGGTGCAGGCCGAGATCGCGATGACCGCGCCGGTCTCCCAGACGGCTTCAAGCCAGGATATTGCGATGACCTCACCGGTCGGTCAGCGCGCCAGCGGCGACGACTGGGTCATAAGTTTCATGATGCCGGCCAAATTCACGATGGATACCATTCCCAAGCCCACTAATCCGGCCGTAAGCCTTCGCGAAATTCCGGCCCACCGGGCTGCGGCCATTCGCTATTCGGGGCGCTGGACGGAAAAACGCTACCAGTCTCATCTTGGTGAGCTCAGAGGCTGGGTCGAGGGCCAGGACCTGACGGTGATCGGTGACCCGGTTTTTGCGCGCTACAACGGACCGTTTACGCCCTGGTTCATGCGCCGCAATGAAATCCTGCTGCCGGTTGCCGAATAGAAAGGCAATTGAACCGGCCTAAGGGAGCCGGCTTTCGCCTTTTTCAGACCGCTGTCTTGTCGGTCGCGCAGTGGCCTGATCAGGCCTTTCGTTTTGCATCAACACGCCTCGCGATTCGAATTGCTGTCGAGACGCGAATGCTGAAATTTCGGGAGATCTTGAAGGCAGTGCTGGCAGCATTGGCATATGTCCGCCGGATCACTTAGTTCTAACCAGGGCTAGCGGTCCTTGTCAGAAAATGCCCGCCTTGAATCGCCCCTTCAACACTTGGGGAACCTCTGCCGCTACGTCCATGCAGCATATTGACGGCTTGCGTGTACACGACGGCAATCTCGCGCCCCATGAGGTTTGGTCCAGCGTCTCGGTGGAGAAGATGATGGTGAATATTCATTAAGCGCCTGGCGCAGACGGACCAGCCAAATCGCCCGCACACGCGCTTGAGGCAACTGATTAATACCCGCCGACATTCATCATCAAAGAAAAGTCGGACCGAGCATTGCCTCGCGCCATCACGTCCTGCAGCGCGCCCTCAAACTCGATGCGGAATGGTCGTCCCATTGTCGCAGCAGACCGAGAAGCCTCATCTTGGGCAAAAGGAAAGACCTGGCCGTTGTGTGCTCTGGCCCTTGTGTTCACATGGCCCTTGTTTTATCAACAGCTCGCCGCCCGGCGTGTTATAGCTTTGCACGGCGCGAAGCCAATCTTCAAGGAATAATCTAAAACGCAGACTTAAAGCGCGCTGGCCCGGAACTAGGATTTTTTTCCAGACTTTCATCCGCGTTCCAGCAGCCCAGCACAATACTGAAATATCTTAATACACATATATAAATCAGGTACAATCCTCCAACTTTATCCTGCAGACAATTCTGACATGCCGCGTTATTCATTCCCGTTTATTTTCCTTCTTATCTTCGCGAGCTTCTCTTCTGCAGCTTCTGCCAATGCTGGTAATAATCCCGAACGAGGTACCAACCCGACGATTTCATTATCGGCAGATGGGTCTCAAACGTCTGAGGAAAACCTCGAAGTAATCACCGTCACCGCAACCTTATCTGAGCCTGCGGCCAGTAGTGTACGAGTTTGTTTTGATACCTCTGGTGCGGAACCGTCCGATTTCAGTTTAGGTAACATTTTCGTGCTGAATACTGAAACCTGCTTTGGGGATACGATACCCATAGGAGGCACCCAAACCACAATCACCGTTGTAGCTAGAGATGACATAAACGCAGAATCGCCCGAAACACTCAGCCTTTTTCTGATTTCAAATCAAACTTCGCCCGGCTATGACCTGGATGCTACACCATTAGATATTGATATTATCGATAACGACATTACTGCCGATATAGAGTTAATCACCAGCGATGTGTCAGTCAGCGAATCGGGCACAACCTCAGCGACGATCACAGCCAGACTGTCAAGGCCCGTCAATAATTTTTCCAACTTCTGTATCAGCCCAAGCGGCGACGGCCACCCCTTTGATGTTCTTGTTTTAGGCTTAAATAACACTCTTTATTGCAATTCTATTCAAGCTGGACTTACAGAAA
>JGI12210J13797_10337922_pt1 | contig 15000 bp, 9 predicted proteins | sample ElkSlonscriptome_3_FD_13797 | JGI IMG/M metagenome (IMG submission 13797)
CAAGATCCTGCGACTCGACCATGGCGATCGCCCGCATGACCGCTTCAGCCTGAATCGACATGTTCACCTTCATTGGCCCTTCGCTTTGGATTGCGGCTATTCTGGTGATTAGCTGTTGATGCTCTAACTGCAGCGCCTCAAGAATTTCCATTTACCTTATGTCTACTACTATTTTGGTCTCCAATGCCACCCTAGCCGATGCGCTGAAAACTACGGCGACTCTTGGCCTAATCTTGGGGCAAGACTGCAGACTTGAATTTGATCACTCGCTAACGATCGATGTAGATGCTGTGCTGCGGCACCTAGAAGCAAATCCGCGTCCGGCAGAAGATATAAATCCCGCCGAGGAACCCCCGCAGCCCACGCAACAACCGGAGCGGATTGATCGGATAATCCCGCTCAGCGAGTCTTACGGGGCCGTCGCCAGGGCGATCACGGAGAAACACGAGCGACAGCTCGAAATGCTGGCGTTGCATAGCGAACCTGAAGCGGCTTTTACTGACCTGATTCGCTCCACCGTTCGCGCCCGCCTAGAGCTGCGAAGCCGAATTATTGAGCCGTGGATAGAGGGGGACATCAAGGCCGGTTCAACGCTTGTCTACGGTAGGCGCGAGTTTAGCGGGGCCGAGTGTCTGCTCTACCCTGACGGCAAGCTGAGAGATGTTGAGGCGCTGATTCATGATGATCACCCGGTTAGTCCCGAGGATCTGTTTTTGCGGGAGCATCGTACTAATGCAAAGCGCATCTATCGTTATCGGATTGAGCGGCTAGACGATCAGGAATGGGCGTTTCAAAACGACTTACTTAATCCGCTTGATGCTCAGGGCTGGCGAGAGCTGCTGACGCAGCGCCTCAGTTACGTCTGATGCCCCTAGGGCAAAGCTGCTCACCTCATAGGCGAGCGATCGCAGCTTAGCGCAGGCCGTTCGCACTGTAGCCACGTTGCACAGCGTCAGGGACCGCACAAGGGACTTGTCAGGGCCGGGAGCCACCACCGGAACGCGCCCCGCCTCAGCCCAGCGCTGCAGCTCCCGATCTATCGCGTTGATCTTGAAGTCGCGGGCTTTAAGTACCGGCAACAAGATCCGCCGTTCGAGCGCCTGGATTCTTAACTCAAGCTCTACCTGTTCCATATCTTCCAGAGAACGCCGGTAGGCCACATAGGCCGCTGACTCAACGCCGACGATCTGCAGCACCTCCAGCGTGATTAGCGGTATGCCTATCGTCTCTTGGGTGAACTGGTCCAGCATCCAAAGAGCGCCCGCTTCGCGTGATGGCGAGTGACTGGTCAGAGGCAGCTTAACCAGCGGCTCATAGTCCTCATAGATCTCATTAGGGACCATGTAGGCGGAGGTCTGCGCCGCGTCGAACGCTGCCGCCCGGTTGCCCCGCGCAAATTCCACCACCTTGCCCCTGAATGGCTGCTCTTGAAAGCCTACTGGCTCACGGGTTTCTTCTAGCTGCTGCCGCAGTTCATCGGCGCTAACGGTGGGTGCTGGAGGGATCGGGGCTTGCCGGTCGGGATATGGAGCATCAGTTTGAGGTGTTAGGGTATCCCTCTCAAAATCCTTGATGCCGGGTTCGGTGATCGTAGCGGGGCTGTCGGTTGCTACAGGGCTAGACGATTCGGTTACAAGCGAACCGGGCCACCTAAGAAGGTGCTTCCAGTTTTCTAGTTCTAAATCGTCAATGTCGGGGTTAAGAATAGCTTGAACTGTTATCGTCATGACTCCTCAATCCCAAGAGTTTTTTGCCTAGTGCGTTAGCGGCCTCGCTATCGCTTTTCAATAGTGGAGCCGCCGCTCTCTGTAGATCTGCTTTGGCCCCTTTTATCAGAGCGCCTTGGCCATATATACCTAAGAGCATAATCGCGTATTCAGCGGCTTTTGTCAGGCTTGCAGGGATTTCTGTGCTTTTTGGATGTGCAGGGGCCATGTCGTAGGATTGCCCTAGATATTGCACTTCTTTAAGTAGCGTTAGGTAATCCTGCTCTAGCTGTCGGTTTGATCCGATTCCTTCCGCCCTGATTTGCTGGCGGAGCTGTTCAAGCTCCTGCTGGGCCGATTCCACCCGCGCCGGGATGCGGGCGATCGCGTCCTGGTGGGTCGATCTTATTCCCTGCATCCGCAGCCGGGACTCAGCCAATAGTTTGAATAGCTGCCGCTGTGGGTTGGGCATGATTAGCGCTCTTGATGTAGGCCGATGCCGGGATACAGCAGGCGATCGCCGTCGGGCGTCTTTATGCTGTGGGGCTGTTCGGCGTCCGGCAAGTAGTCACCATACCGGGCAAGGTAGAGAAAGATTGCTGCGAGGTTCGAGACCTCATCACCCTTGTTGTAAAGCATCAGGTAGTCAGGGTCCACGGGCGTCCAGCCGCTCGTGTCCACCCTGCCGTCGGTGTACTTGTTCAGCAGCTCAGCAGCGCGGGGATACCACGGGCCGAAATGCTTCCACTGGTGAGGCCCGCCGCCCTGGATGAATCCAGCTAGATACATCACCCCATTGCTGAGGTATCGCCCCGCATCCAGCCCCGCAGCCCTAACCTGCTCTAGGGCCGCGTCAATCTCGTCATGGCTAAACAATGTCAAGGGTTTTGCCCTCCCACCAATCGGTGTGCTTAATAAACTCAATTCCCGCCGCCTCCGCTGCGCCCTCATCCTCGGGGCGATCGCCGGTCATTGCAAATACTAGCTTGCGCCCCCCGTGAGCGCGGCATAACCGGGTGACGGCATCCTGCAGCATTCCCGGCTCAGGTTTGCGGTAGATCTTCTGTGGGGATGTGCAAACTTTTACCTCCCCATTACTATCAACAACGTGTAGCTGATTACCGTCATCAGGGCATATCGAAATGCCCACCAGATTGATGTGAGCAGTACGAGCCAAGGCCATTGTTTTAGATTGTTCTGCGATCGCGTCTTCAATCGTTTTATGCTCTGCTTGGACACCCATTTGATTCGATACCCCCCAAAACATCCAGCCCTTGGCTTGCCACCGATGCATGGCGCAGGCCGCCTCTAGAATGAGCTGCTGATCATCTGGAATATTGATAAATGTCTGGCCGCTCCTAGTTTTTCGTATTGTGCCGTCGCAGTCTACGAGCAAGACGCCGAGCGGGGGAAGTGTTTCAATCATGCCGTTTTTCTGAGTACAACATTACCATTCGCCACCTCCAATCTATACGGCACTCCGCCAATTAGGTAGGCGATCGCGGCTGATTTTTTAAGGTCTGTACCATGCTCCTCAATAAATCGCCTAGCGGTTTCTTCATCGGTGAACTGGAAGCCAGGGATAGCGCCCTTTTTGGCATACCACGAGTAATAGCCGCCCATGCTCTTAGCTTGCCGCTTCAGAGTTTGAAACGCCGCATCAGAGACGCGCTCAGGAAGTCGGGCCACATAAAGATCATGGCCCTTCTTTGCGTGGATGGTTTGCTTTAGCTCAAGGGTCAACCCGTCACCTGTCGGGGCCGCTGGGGCCGCTGCTGGTGCTGGCGACTCATCTTTCAGTCGCTTGAAGTGAGCCCTAATGGCGTCTCTGTGGGGCAGTATCACGCCACGGGAAGCCATGGGCGTTTCTGCCTCATCATCTCGCTTTAGCAGATTCGAGAACGCATCCATAGCTCCAGGCAGACCCCGCGAGTTGATTGCATCTTGAACGTTTTTCGCCACCTGATCGCCGCTCAAGGTTCGATAGGCTTCAACAATCGTCTCTACGGGGGCATCGTTTGCTTGCTGAAATGAGTTTGTTTTTTTGGGTGCTGGCGCTGGCTCGGCTGCTGCTGTCCCCTTCGCCGCACTTGTGGCGTCCAGTAACTCCTGTGTCGTGGGGAACGATACGCCAGTTACTTTATTCGCGTGAACCGCTCGCTGAACTTTCCGCAAAACATCGCGCCGCTTTTCGGTGTCCCCTTCGCGGAATTGCTTTTTATAGATTTTGGTAAGAGCTGGTGACACGCTGTAGGCCCGCTCAATGATGTTGTCTACCCTCGCGGCGAACTCTGAATCTATGGGTGTCCCGCCGCCCGGTGCCGGTGCCGCTGCTGCTGCCGGTGCCGCTGCTGCTGCCGGTGCTGCCGGTGCTGCCGGTGCTGCCGGTGCTGCTGTGCTGCTCGACGGCGCGGTGCCAGCCGCAGCCGCCATCTCAGCCTTGACCTTATCAATCCGATCCGTCAGAGCTGCGTATCCCCTGCTATCCGTTCCGGTCATTGCTTTCAGGATATTCCATGCGGCATATCCGCCCTTATCTTGAGCATATGTCCTGATTAACCGATCAATATCATCGCCATCGTGAGGCATTAGGATACGGGCATTCTCGGGGACTCTTGTTCCCGGCGAAAACATCACCTCATCAGAGCCAGGTTCGACATACGCTACCTTGTGAAAATCTTTCCGAAGCTTCTCGGCGATCTCATCCCGCCGAGAATTGATGTAGTCAGCCGGGAGCTTCCCAAAGCTGTCTATGTCACTCGCTGCATTGAAGATGCGATCGCGGTGAATAGAGTCGTTATAGTCAGTCGGTTTATAGGATGCCTCTATGCCCGACATTTTCATCGTTTGTTTGCTGCCAATACTCATGTCTGGAGCGGAATCGCTACCCCCGGCGATCTCCACTGTGGCGACTTGCGACTTGGGATCGATATTCAAAACTTTGTAGACATTGCCATATTCGCCCTTGAAGTAGGATCCCGGCCTATAGGCATGGCCATCCTTGGTTATGTGAATGTAGCTTTCCGACTCCAGCAGCCCCTTGTCGGTAAAATGTTGGTTGCCCTGTAGAGCCTGTCGTGACTGATCAATATCGCGCTTGAGCCGCTGCCCCTTCTCGGCCTGCTTCACCTGATCAGAGAGCCCTGCATAGACCATCTGCCGGGACTGGAGTTGCTTGAACTGCTTCATCGCAGTTTTTCGCTCCTTCTCCTGAAAGCGCTGGAGCTGCAATTCTTTATTGGCTTCCAACTGCTGCCGCGCCGCTTCAGGGTTGTCGGCGAACAGGAAGGTCAGGTCTTCGCCGCTGAGCCCTACATTTTCGTTTTTGGCCTCATCTTCTGTGCCCTTCCACAGGTTATCAATCCACCCCGCCTTACGGTCATTGGTCGTTTTCCTGAAGCCGTCAAAGCTGTTATTAGCGTGGTAGTAGTGAATGCCTACCTTATCGGCATCGTTGCCTTGGCGCACCCCTCGCCCGTTGCGCTGCTCAATCGCCGCCGGGGTCCATGGCGTTGTCAAATGATGAATGTCGGTAGTGCCCACCTGAAAATTCATGCCCTCGCCCATGGTGGCCGTGTTGCCAATCACGAGGCTGATATTGCCGCCGTTGTAGGCTTGGCTGATTTTCTGGCGGTCAGTCGGCTTTTTCGCGGTTTTGGCGTTGACGATCGCGATCTCATCTTCGGGATAGCCAGCGGCTACAAGCTGCTGCTTCAGCCGTTCGTGCATCTGCACCGCGTCGCAAAATACGATCTGCTTGCCGCCGTTGGCCTTGTGGCTATTCATCACGCGCTCAGTCGCTGCGTCAATTTTGGGCGATCGCCGATCACTATCGTCCTGAAACTCTGGATCGACTCCAAAGTCGGAGCGGGTTTCTTCGTAGTACCCAATGTCAATAGCCGCTTTATCCATGTCAGAAATCACGCTGAAAATGTGATCTCCTGAGTCGTTTTCTGTATCCTCCATCAACTCTTTTGCGCGATCGCGGAGGTTGTCATAAACCCGCTGCTGCGCCGGGCTCATGTCAACGAAAACGTCTTGAGCATCTTCCTTTGGAATCTCTAGCCCTACATCCTCAGCACTTTGCATCCGGCAATATTTATTGAATAGCTGCCGTAGATCTTTAAGGCTCTTAAAACCGACCAGACCTGATTGCATTTTGGGCTGTAGATCGACACCTACGGTTTGGACTTCTTCGATTTTGCCAAAATGCTCTAGGAACGCATCAATGTTTAAGATGCCCCGCGACTCTAGTTCGTCAGGACATACATGCATGAGCATGTTGTAGGCTTCCAGCGGGTTGTTGGTCGTTGGCGTAGCCGTCAGCATGTAGGTATTCTGGCCATTGTTTTCATCGCGAATATGCTTAGATTTGAAGTAGTGATCTAGCGATCGCTTCGATTGAGCGGAAGACAGAAATGCAGTCTCACCGCCGCGCTGCCGGTACGGAGCGAACAGGTTCTTATAGTGATGCGCCTCGTCTGCAATCAGGGCATCAATCCCTAGATCTTCCCAGTAGATATTATCGGTTTTATCGTTGAAGTCGCGCTCCAGCAGCTTGGCCTTAGCCGCCTCCTGCCTCTGAGCTTCTTTGTAGCTCTCAGCCCCGCTTTTGAGCTTCTGCATCTCTTCTTTAGTGGCGCTGATGTCGGCATTTAGATGGTTGCCGACAACCTCCTCCATCTGGTCGTAATGGTTGTCAGGCCGCAAACCGATCCGTTGATAGACCGGCTCAGACATCAGCACCGCATCGTAACTGTTTTGAGCGATTTGCTGGAGCTTCCGCTCTTTTGTCGCGGCGTCATCGGTGCTCATAGAGAGAATGCCGCGCTTCGCCAGCTCTTCGCCAGACATGCTAATAGGGTTCTCGCGGTTGCGATCGCCATCGGCATAGAGGATATAGTTGCCATCCTCATCTAGCTGAGGATGAGAGCTGCCGCCCCGAAACTGGTAGCTGGCCCGCTCCATCAGCTTCTCTTCATTCAGCGCAATGCGCGATCGCTTGCGCGGCTCAACATCTGCCTCATCTTCTGGATAAATTGAGTAATTGCCGTCCTTATCGCGCTTGTATTTTTCGTTCTTGCCCTTGCCGGTTGTCTCAATGATAAAGCCCTTCATCCTGAGTCGAGGCTCACCATTGGCTAGGAATTGCTGTTCCTCGCCCTCCATTGCTATTTCGTGGCCAGGTAGCTCGTAGGCCTCTGAACCATCGGCCCAAAAGCGCTGAGACATGCCCAAGATCATCACGTTGGCATCTGGTGCCCAGAACTTGAACTCCTTCACCCAATTAGCCAGCACCGACTTAGGGACCACGAATGATGGCTTCTCAGCCCGCCCGGTTTCTTTCAGGTGCAGTGCTAGGCCGATTGAGGTTGCCGTCTTGCCCAGACCCACGCCCAGGCTGATGACGCCCCGCCCCATGTCGGCCATTTGCCGAATGGTTGAGGTCTGGTAGCCGTGCAGCCGCTTTTTGCGGATGCCGTTTTCCTCATCACCATCATGCTGATCAAATTTGGCGATATCGAGATCTTCGCCAGAGTAGTCGGCTAGCAGATCAGAGTTGAAAGCTCGGTTGTAGGCTTCTTCAACCTGGAATCGATAGTCACTACTCGAAAGCCAATCCTTGAATGATTCTTCAACGCGGCCTAGGGCATCTTTCATCGGATCGTTGTAGCCCGCCGTTTCGTTGCCCCGAATCTTCTCTTGATTGATGGCCCGCTCAATGCCATAGGCCAGCTTATCATCGCTGTATGTGGAGATATGCCCAGCCTTATCAGCATCTTCCTTGAATACATACCCCTGCCCCCGATCTACCATATAGGCGTTGAAAGCTTCGAGGGGTAGCCATTTCCCGAGTGCCCACAGCGGAGTGTGCATATCCTCAATTGCTCGCCGTGGTAGCCGTTGGAGTACCTGCTCAATCTGCTCTTTCAGCTTGCGATGGTGTGCGCTCCCTTCTGAGAAATCCTCAAGCTCACGCCTGAAATCATCTATCAACTCGTACCCATTGCCGGTGAGTAGCCGATTTAGTGGCATGTACCGCCCGAATGAATAGCCTATCGTTGGATCTGAAAGGATTTGCGCCGCTAGATCTTCGTCGGCTTGTGCGCTGTTGATGTAGTCGCGCACGTCTTGAACCGTGACTGGGCTACCCCCCGCCGCCCGGTAGGCTTCTAGCGTTGCGCCCGCCGCTGTCCCTTGCTTGCGATCGCCCATCTGGTGCAGGGATTCAGGATCGGCGAAATAGTCGGAGATTCGCCCCTCATCAGTGAATGCGCCGAGCAACGGCAGAATCTGAGGGTGATTCAGTGCAAGCCGCTGCAGCAGGCGATCGCCGGATGCTGGCCCATACTCTTCGCGGTAGGCCCGCAGCATTTCGAGCGCCTGCTGTATATCCTCCAAGTCGGCATCTGTGGCCTGCAGTTTTTTGATATGAGCCCCGAGTAGCGCGGCCCGCGCTACCTTTTCCCGTTCGGCATCTGAGCCCACATCACCCATGGCGGCTATGGCCCCTTCTAGCGCGTCTACCTCAGTTCGAGAAGCTTTTGTCTGAGCCAGCTTGTGATAGGCCGATAGGTGATCAGGATCGAGCTGGACCCGTCGCCCAGGGTCATGTAGCGCCGCGATCGATTCATCCATCGACTCAGCGCCGTAACCCGAGGCGTCAATGTCTCCGTCCGTCACTTCCGCCTGCTTGACCAGATGCCAGCGTGGCGGGTCACCCTCAAGCACGTATTCACGTCCATTGATGAATCGGCGATCGCCTGATTTTGCTTTGGGTCGGAGCTGTGCCGCATCCATATCAAAGCCGCTGTAATCCACCACGGGAATTAATGGCGGCATCTGCCCCGCTAGCGATTCGCTGGTATTCCCCTTCACGGTAAAGGTCATGCGATCGCCGCGCATATAATGCTCGACTTCCCCTAGAACGTGCTCTTGATTCACATCAAAATGTTTGCCCTCAACAAAATCGCTGTCGCGGGCCATCGCCTTAGCCGCAGGGTCACCGGATGCGATCGCATTTAGCACCGGATCGGGATGCTTCTGCACCACTAGAATGTCAGTCACGACCTTAGTGCCGCTATGGCTGAATGCATCCTCAGGCAATCGATACGCGCCCACTACGCGCCCATGCTTGATCAGATACTCCCGCAGCTTCTTATGGCTAGCACCGCTCACAATGCCGGACGGAACAATCATCGACATCACTCCGCCCGGCTTTAGCCGATCCATTGATTCAGCTAGAAACAGATCGGCATTATCGCGCCACTTGCTCATCTTGTATTTGGATGCCTCCAGATCCTTATCCACCATGCGGGTGCCGAATGGTACGTTGCCCACGATGGCATCAGCCTGAGCATTTGGATTATCTAGTAAGAAACGCTCAAATCTAGTGCCCTCCGCCACGACCGCGTGAGGATTGAGCGTAGCCGCAATCTCCGAACTAGTCGGATCCATTTCGATCCCTACCGGCAGAATCTCAGGGTGATCGGCTAGCGCATTGAGCATCACCCCCGCCCCACATGACGGTTCCCATACTGTGCCGGACGTGATGCCCTGCTTGATAATCTGCTGCACCGCAAATGCTGCCACATCATCACGAGTGTAATACTCGTTCATTGATGATTTGGCCTCATCGGCAGAGGCCGAGGTATCTTTGATTCCCCCACGCCCTGAATACTTGGCTAGGGCTTCCTGCTCCTCAGGCGTGAACGGCCCGCCGCGCTTCAGTAGCGATCGCGCTGAGGCATTCATCTTCTGTCGAGTTTTCTGGCCCCGCGCAGCCTCATAGTCTACATTTTCACCAAGTACCGGCTCATGCTGAGGTTCCACCGGGCTGTCGTTCGCTGGCGGTTTCGGCTCTGGTTCTGGTTCCGGCTCTGGTTCCGGCTCTGGTTCTGGTTCCGGCTCTGGTTCTGGTTCCGGCTCTGACTCTTCTAGGGAGCGGTTATTTTCATCTAGTTCGTTGGGCTGCAACTTCACCGGCTCAGTAAGCCCCATCTCTGCCAGAATTCCTGCGCCGTCTAGCCCCTCACTGTCTGCAACTTCCTTGAACTGCTCTAGCTGCTCTAGCTCAGAGCTGAAATCAGCCTGCTTTCCCCCAGTCGCTTCCCAGGTATACCGCCCATCACCGTCAAAACGTTCATCTGTCTGTCGCGCATTCGCGACTTTTTTGTTCCACAACTTGATCTGCCTGATTAGCACCTGCGTCTGGGACACGATATCGTCAGGGATCTCAGCTATCTGCTCCTGAATTGATTTTGATTTAGGCCTTAGCTCCGCTTCCCTAGGTGCTACTTTTGGCGCTACTTCTGGCGCTACTTCCGGCTCCGGCGTCGCTTGTAGCGCATCGATCTTACTAAGCGCCTCATCTATCGGATTTTCACCGCCAGAATATAGGTAGTCCTTAAGCTTCTGCCCTGCAATCCCAAACTTAGCGGCAGTCCGCTGGGTGAAGCTATCGCCCACGGTGCCATATGTAATCCACTTACCTTTTTCCTCAATCTCAATATTGCCCCCCCTCGCCCTCAAGCTCTCAAGGTCCGCCTCTGTGATTTGCATCACTTTTCGCTGGCGGCTGTTCATCCCAAACTGAGCGGCTGGGAACTCGAATGCCTGACCTGATTCAACGTAGCGCCTTACTAGAGTTACAAGCTGCTGCGCCGCATCTTCTCGCCGCTGCTTCCGCCCCGGCCCATTGGTCGCTTGCTCGTAGCCCGTAGCCATATCGAGCAGCACTTCATTCTCAAATGTATACCTATCAGTAATTGCTGCCAGTGCCTCATCCAGCGTTTCGGCATTGGTGCCGATCTCGATCCTAGGCAGAGATGAATCGATCAGGTTGGGGACAAAGAATCGGGTAGCAAGTTCCCCTTCTTCCACCTCAACCATGTCGCGGGTGATATCTTCACCAGCAAAGTGTTGTTTCACCGCTTCTAGAAATGGTTCCCAGCCCTTCTCCAGTTCGCCTTGAGCATCAAAGGCGATCGCGCCCGATTCTTGCTCCGGTTCTGCCGGAGTCGGTTCTAGTACTGGGGCAGCTTCAACTTTTTTAGGCTTTAGCTCAACCTGATCCTTGGGTTTATCCAGCCGCCAGCGCCGTGTTTCGCCGCTAAAAATCCAGTTGCGGCCATCAGGCGTTACTTTGCGATCGCCGTCCATAGGTCCGCCCACCTTGGGCGCTTTGGGTTTGAGCGTTGCCCCCACCTTGGGCGCTTTAGGTACTTTGGGCTTGAGCTTGCCGGGTTTGGCAAACTGTCCCGTATCAAATAGATTTTTCTGCTCTGCGAACCGCTCTTGCTGTCGCTTGCGCCGCCTTGCCTTTGGGGTAAGCGGAACCTCCTTCGGCGTGTCCCCAAACAGAGAGCCCTGAAGATCTTTCCGCAAAACGAAACCGCCTGCAGTTTGGACCAGGCGGTAGACGGCGTTATTCAAGCTGATAAGTCCGATCATTAATCTAATCCCGCGTTTTCCCACATCTCGTTAACCATTTCGTTGAACTCTTTCGGGTCCATCGTCTGTAGCTGCTGCAGTGCAGCCCCCTTATCGCCTGACTCGCTATCGTCAAACCACTCGACAGGCTCACCTGAAACCTGATCAAAAAAGTTGGCGACGTGATACACGCCACCCCCAGCAGGCCACAGCATAGAGGCAGGAATATGTTTCTGATCAATCATCTCGAAGAGAATGTCTGAAAACTCTTCATCATCCATTTCTTGCAGTTCAGCCGCTACGCCCTCCGGGTCTGGATCGCCGCTATCGGAGTAGTCGAGGTCATGCGGAGGAGCGTCAGGGTGAAAGAGATTTGCGAGGAAGTAGTGCTGATCTCCATCCTCACCCGTCTCTACAATGATGTGGTCAGCCGTGATGTCTGATGGATTGAGATCAGCCATGCTGCCGACATGGCTCTTCGTTTTGGGCTCAGGTACTTCCTGTGTCTTTGGTTGTGCTGCTGGTTGCCCACCAAATAGGTCGAGTTGACCAGCGCTCGAACCGGAGAGCCTCCAGCGCCGCGACTGACCGTTAAAAACCCAGTTCCGTCCCTGTTCGTCTGTTTTCGTTTGCCCCGGCATTGGCACTGCCGCTTTGACCAGTACTATACCGGACTTCTTTACAGCCCAGCGGTAGGGCGTTTTCCCAATTTTGTAGATTGTATTCATAGTGAATTTAGATGACGAGCGCTTTCGAGCGATCGCTGAGGGTGAACTGCTGCACCGTGTCGAGCACCAGTGTCGCTATCGGAACCCTTATGGTCTCTACCCGCCACAGACAGGCCACCTGTGAGCCGTGGAGAACGCTAGCCGTGTGAGATGCCCTGATAGCCACCTCTACCTGCTGCCTCGTTGCCGTGTTCACGGTGCGCGTGATGCCCCCGACTAGGTTCAGGGTAAAAGCTGGCCTATCTTTCCCCACGACGTAGAATGATGCCTCGATCTGGCAGTCCGTCAGATCGAAAAACTGCGGGCGATTTGCCTCGCTCAGCGTAGCGCTGAAAAGAATATCTGAACCTATATATTGAGTAGAGCCATTCAAACCCTCAACACAGCAAGCAGCCATTATTTCACCTCCAGATTGATTCGCCTTAACTGAGTAGCAACTCCGATCCGATGCAGCCGCATGGTTACCGCTGCCCCCCGCCGCAGTGCGATCGCCACCGTCGGGCCAGGGGCGACAATTTCAACTGGGGTCGCCGGTGGCTCGTCCGCCGGGACCAGAGCCAAGATGCCCAGCGGGAAAGACAGGACGCCGCCGCGCCGCCCACGCTCAGCAAAGATCTGGGCAGAGCCATAATCAAGCGCCATTGTTCACCGGGGAATAAGTGATTGTCGTCTCCGCTTCTTGCACCTGAATACCTTTGTCGCCCACGGACACAATTCCCGTGAGCTTGTCTACCTGCATCGGCACGGGGCCGCGTCCGATGAAATCCAGCAGCTCGCCCGTACGCTCCACCGCCACCGCCAGCGCCGCCTTGTCCCCTAGAGTGAATCCACCCGTGAGGGTCACTGACACATCCGCAGGCTTGGCTACCCCGGAGATAGGCGCGTCTAGGCTGCTGAGCCGTGGATCGCTGGATTGCACCGGAGTACCTAGCCCAGATAGCGCCGCAGATATCGCCGCCTGCCCCGCCGCCGTGGCATCCCCAAAGTCTAGCGCCGCGATCGCGCCTAGGATTGCCGTCTGCCCCGTAGTCGTGGCCAGCGCCGCGAAGTCGTCCCCCAGCGCCCCATCAACCGCACTAGCGATCGCCGTGTAATCATTGCTGCCCAAGGTGGCCACCACTGCCCCACCCTGCAGCACCAGCGCATCAGTTTTGGTGGCGATCGCGGCGAGCTGATTTTCTTGGGTAGTAGTGAGGCCACCATCGCCACCACCCCCGGCAACCTCTACCGAGTACACCAGATCCCGCAGATCCACAAAGATCCCTTGAGTGCCCTTGGCGATCGCGTCCTCGACATCAATCCAGGATTGCCCATCAGCCCGTCGGGCGAAAGATTCAGCGAAAACTACGGCCAGCGTGGTGCTAGAGTTGCGAACGGTAAAATCTCTAATTTCGTAGTTAAACCGATTCGCAACCGCCTTGAGCGAATCCATAGAATAGTTGGCGATGCCGCTCGCCGTGGCCAACCGGGCCATGAACCAGACATACAACCTCAACCATGATGTTACGCCGTAGCTAGTGCCAGCCACCTGCACCAGCGCCGGATTTACCGTGACATGAATCCCATTGCCGAAAGAGTCGCTAAACTCGGTCACGGTTGCGGGGTCGGTGGCGATCGCCGCGAATACTGGATCGCTTTGCTGGTCTGCGATAAAGCTCGCCCCCGCAGAGGGATTAAACGAACCGAGAACCTGCAGGGGCAGCTTGCCGCCCGCAGCAATCCGTAGCCGTATCGTTTTCGCTTCTGCTGCAGTGAAAGGCACCGACACCGCCGCAGCTCCCGCAACAGCATTGGCAATCTCTACCGCATCATCTACGTTGTAGAGCTGATAGCGCGAACCCTCCACCATGCCGCCGACATCGATGCTCACCTGTGGAGCTTGGAGCGTCAAGCTGCCGCCATTAATTGCCTCCACCAGGGCAGGATTAGCAGCGATCGCCGCATCTTGAGCCGCCGATATCTGCAGGGTGATGTCTACGCCGTCAGCCGTCACCCATGCGCCGGAGTCGCCAAAGTCGAAGCTCGACACGTCGAAGACGCCCGCCACGGGCAGCAGTAACGCCGCAGGGTTGCCGGTGAATGCCGCGCCAGTGACAGCGCCAGCAGTCCACATCAGCGCGTGGGTATCGGTCGTGTTCTGGATTGCGGGATTAATCAGCGTGGCCCCCGCCGCCTTAACGCGATCGCACCCTCCAAAGATTTTCCCAGTGAAGGTGCCGCCGCGTAGGTCTACATCCCCAAAGCCCACGTATGAGCCCGCGCTATCGGCTACCACCACCCCCGCATCTGCCCGCAGGTACATGCGGGTCGCGGCTGTGACGTTGACGCGCTCCATAGCAATATCCGTCGCTGCGTCGGAGACATAATGCAATCCAATCGCGTTGTCGCCAAACTGCGATAATGCCGGGTTTGCCGTCACTGGGTCACGGTAGTACAAATATACTGATTCATCAGAAGCTCTCCAGTAGCAGCGGAGATCCACCGCGCACCGCAGCGATCGCTGCTTCGGGTTGTAGCTATTAATAATAAAGCTTCGGAATTGCTCAGCCTCAAAGAAATCAAAGCTCGCGGGATTTCCGGCGTCACCGCTAGCCACCACCACCGGCCCTAGCCAGATATTACAAAGGAGGTGCCGCACGAAGCGGTAGGACGTGGCCTCCGGCTTGAGATATTGCCGGAACTCCAAGCCAGTTACGGCGGCGATATCAAAGCCCGCCGTCTGCTGCAGCCGCCGCGCCGTCGAAGCCATGTCAATGCTGAAGTGCATAAATTGCAAGTACTCTTCACTTACCTCCGGCTCATAGCCCGATCCGAGTAAGCCATACTCTACAAATTCGCCAGGAGCTGAATACAGCCGTAAGCGAAATCCATTTGCATCTCCCTCGGTGTAGCCGTTTTGGGCGTTGCCGCTTTGGCCGCGATCGCTATAGCTAAAATTCAGCAGTTGCCCGGTAACATCTACTGGGGCATCCAGTGCTGCTGCGATGCCCACCCACTCAACTATGGCGGCATCATCGCTCTCATTGTATTGGAAGTAAATAAGGGGAAAATTCTTAAATTCGTTGCTGAGATCGAGGCTGGACGGTGGTGGATCGACAGAGGCGATCGCTGAGATAGTAGGGTCGCTGGTGCCC
>JGI12210J13797_11128770_pt1 | contig 14997 bp, 11 predicted proteins | sample ElkSlonscriptome_3_FD_13797 | JGI IMG/M metagenome (IMG submission 13797)
CTCCAATCCTCCACAATGAAAGGCACTTCCATCGACGCATGCACTTCCTGAATGGGACGTTCGTGCTCTTCCCAAGCGAAGGTGGTCCGCAGAATGCCGTGTCGATCGACGACTTGCTGCCAAGCTTCCCGGTAAGCGTCAAGATCCGGGTCATGGAGTTGACTCACGGCCTGGTTCACATACATGCCAACACCAGTATCGCGCAGTGTATGAAAGAGCATGCCCTCTTGGAGGGGCGAAAGCGGATAACGGGTTACGGCAGTGTCTTGTTGAGAGAGAGAATCCGGCATGGACATGCTTATTTCACCGTTCCGGATTGGACTTGCTCCACGAGCGCATCAAATTCTTCGAACCCTGAATACTCGCTCTTGTCATAGCTATAGCCGGATTCGCGCTCGACTTGATCGCGATGCAGGGTCTGTAGGTGCTGACGATAGGTGTCGCTGATGGTAAGGCCAAGTTGGGAATAAACCGATTCGATTGTTGCCACGATATCTTCTGTAAATTGATGGAACAAGGTGCGCACTTGCTGATCCGCGGGCGCATACTCATTGCAAAACTTCACCAAATACTGGCTATCTTGTCGCATACGCTCTACCACAGCTTCTTCCCAGCCATCAATTTCCAAGGGGTCGACCCCGATCTTCGACATCGTGGAATACCGGACCAAGGCCAACAGGGAATCCATGAATCCGGTGGAATGCCGGAAACTGAAGATAAATTTGGCATCGGGATACAGCTCCAGAAGTTTCGGGAACTTGTTGTGGCTCGAAACCTCTTTGGAAAGGTAACGAACATTCGGGTTACCATTGAGATACAAAACCTTTTGTATCACCCGTCGATGGGTCTCAAGAATATGATCTTGAACCTTCTGGGGCAACGCCGGGTAATTGTCGAGATAAGTCAGCAGCTGCGGGTATGGAAAGCGCAGAAAAATAAAGAAATGATGCAGGAACCGTTCTTCAAAGAAAATGCCATCTTCCTCCCAGTCACTCAGGCGGTTCGGATGCATTTTGGAAGCGATCTGGCCGGCTGGCGAGTTGGACCAGTAACTGCGCGTGAGAAGAGACCGAGCATATTTGGAGCGGCTCAACCATTTTTGGACGCTAATGAAGGGAAACCGCCATTCGATATGACGGATGGCCCGGAAATGGTCACGGTCGGCGGCGAGCGTCCGATGAAGGAAGGTAGTGCCACTTCGAGGTTGTCCAATGATGAAAATAGGAGAAACCGATTGTTGCCGATATTGCGGGTAGAGCCACTCATCGAGATGCCATAACAGAGTGGCGATCGGAACTAACAAGGCATGGAAGAAAAGGTATTGAGCCTCAATAAATCGGGCTTTCGGGCTAATAGCCGAGTTTTTGCTAAACAGCAAGGTTCGCCAGAGCAATCCATAAGTGCGCCAGTAAGGGAATGGCGAAAACAGAAAACCGAGTCCGTATATCAGAAGAAGAATGGTTAGAACGATCATAAGAATTCAGGAAGCTTGGGGCTGCGAAGCGGTCGCCGACTGTTCGGTTGCGCGAATAGAAGCTGGGCGCATGTCGGTCCAGAGGTCAGCAATCTTGTTCAGGCAATTTTCACGCGAATCAGGGTCACCGATTCCTCGCCACCCCGCAGGAATCGATTTGGCTGCTGGCCAAATGGAATATTGGTCCTCGTGATTAACGACAACGCGATAAAGCACGGGAGCGGCATTGGAAGGAGCGGTATCAGTCATGGCACAACATGGAATGGCTAAAAGAGGTCAAATCTTGAACACGTGGAGATGGATTTGCTCCTCGATGATTTCGACGCCGATGGTCTCGGTTGGTATTTCCTGTTCTAACAAATCGAGATGGCGGCTGGTGATTGGCTGGCCAGGCAGCAAGAGTGGAATGCCGGGCGGATAAGGGGTGATAAAGCCCGCGGAAAGCAAGGGACTGGCGTGACCAGCTGGTTGCGAGCAGAGCAGCCGTCGCGCCTGAGCCAGACTCATGCAGGCATAATCGCAATTCCCAAGATTATAACGCCAGTGGCCGAGGTTGTGATGTTCGTAGATTCCATTTAATTCATGGCAGATATCGGCGATCTCATCCTCGGCGAGCGGGGAGGCCGTGTTGCTCTCTGTCGTGGAGGCTTGATGACTCACCAAAACCTCGTTGATGGCACGCAGGCCTTCCAACAACGAGCGAACCGCCCCTGACTCGATGCCGATGTTGAAGAAGACCAACATGCTGCTGTGATTAAATTTATTCGCCCGGATCCCTTGTTCGAGAAATCGAAGGCGCATGGCGGAAGCCGACATCGGGAACGACCACGTAAGCGCTAGCTTGGTGGGATCCGCGGCATACTCATCGGGCGAAAGATCGAGATGCTCGTTCTGATGACAGCAGAGCAGATCGGCATGATCGACCACGTTGAACCCGTAATGAGATTCATAGAGAGATTGCTCTTCATGATCGCGGAGAAATTTTGTGGCCAGTCGAATACTGCGATCGACCTGCGCCACTCCATCGAGCTCGGCCTGTTTCCGCGCGACATCCAGGGAAGCAACAATGCTGGCATTCGGACTGGTAGTGGTGTGGGAGCGATAGGCCGATTCGAAGTTCATCCGATACCGCGGTTGATTCATTTTCAAATCTTGAAAGTGAATCATGGAACCTTGTCGAAACGCGCTTAGGCATTTATGCGTCGATTGCGTGGAATAAACACGGAGATGACGCCAGTAAGAAGCCGTCTGTTTTCGAAGGGAGCCCGCGGCATGCATGGCCGCATACTCGACCAGTTGCGGATGAAAAATAGACATGGCGCCCCAAGCCTCGTCGAACAGGAAAACCATGGCGCCGAGCGCTTCACCCAGAAACCGGTCTCGATGTTGCCACCATTGCGGTTCGCGTTCCGTTTCCCGATGCCGATCTTCGAGAAAACGGCAGCACGCCTCGAACGCCGGTGAATCCCGCATCTCACGCCAAAAATCCAAAACCTCCTCGACCACGGCTTCGATCACGCGCCGAGGTTGATAGAAAATGCCGGAAAAGGTCGGGTTGGTGAGAATGATGAGAGCTGGCAGCCGATGTTGTTCACGTAACAAACCGCGGATGCCCGAGCGAATGGCCGAAATTCGTGTGGGGCCTGGAATACGATCGATACTAATAAAGGGAGGTAGCAGGACCGGTCTAGCGTGAGCATCCGCTAGAGCTTGGTAATGGGAAATGTGCGAGTTCCGCTCGAGGAGCACATGATCGTTTGGTTGCATCACCGCACCGATCACCACCCGATTCGCCGATGAGGTCCCAGTCGTCAGGAAACGGGTGCCGCCCGCATGGTCTTCTTCCGGGATGAGAAAATTTTCCTCGCCATCCAGCGTGACCTGACGCGCGCCGAAACCCCGCGCCGCCAGACGCTGCGCCTCGCGAATCGAGGCATGGGGCAACAAAAGCGAATCGAGCGGCGGAGTCGAAAGCGAGGTCTCCGCGCGAAAAACGTTGTCTCCATAAAATTCTGCAAAATCTTGGACGGAAGGGGTGCTCGAGCGTCCATCCGCGATCGGCAATCCATGAAAGTTGGCTTTAGTTTTGGCTGCATGCGCCTGTAGCGCATCCCAGAAAGGGGTCGACATTTGCTTGGCCAAATGGCGATCGAGAATTTGAAGAATCAATTGGCAAGCCGCCGCCGGACAAGAAGCTGTGATCCGGCACATCGGGCCCCCGCCGGATACCACACGCCACTGAGCCGAACCCGTCTCCTGCCTGGAAGAGGTCGTAAGCTGCAGCCAAAAAATGGGCATACCCGGATAGAGGTGATGAACCACCGGCGCCAACGGCTGGAACCAGGTGGAATCCGCCAGGACCACAGCGCGCAGACGCAACAGATTTGGCTGGTCTGGTTGAAGCGTTTCGAGCCTCAACAACGATTCAAAACCCTCTTTCAAATCAACTCCAAGGTCATCCTCCACACGGAGGTGGCAGAATTGGTAAGCCAACTGCGTGCTGAACCGATGGGACGCACTGGTGAGCGGTGCGTCCACGCAGAGAATCTGATGGCGAGTCAAGAGCGCCTCTTCCCATCGTGGGTCCACATCGGACGAGAACGTCAAAGCGGGGCGCTGACCGTTTTCCACGCGGCACCGGACAAAGGTATGAGTCGGTGAAGCGGAGGGATCCGAAGAGACGGCTTTCTGCATGCTGGAAGAGGTTTCGAACACGAAAGGCAAAAAAAACGTGAGTGCTGGCAATCAGGGGAGCCAGGACCAGAGTTCAATCTGGAAGAACCTTACCAAGGAACGGGTGAATGCCTGATAGACCGGCATTTCTTCACCTTGAATTTTTGCGAAACCGGTCATGCCAGTTTTTAACAAATCATCCGGATTCGGGAACACACTCACAACAGTAACCATGGTGCCAGTATCCGATTCGGTGGTCGAGGGATAAATGGCCGTCACTTCCCCTTCGAACGGGGTCTGTGGCAGGAATTGCGCCTTAAACGTAACCGGCGCACCTACTGCAATTATATCCGCATCTGCTTCTGGGACATTAATTTCTAATTTGATCGACCCGGCGTTTTCGATCTCGGCAAAGGGCATCCCATCATCGAGATATTTTTTTTCTAAATTCTTCAGGTTCATCGTCACCAGCCGTCCGTCATTCGGCATTCGCAGTTTGGTGCGTTCGTATTGGTCTTCGTAAAAAGCGAGTTCCTCCTGGAGCAACGCCAGTTCGGCACGCAGCGCCGCGATACTGTGTTCGTTGACTTGATTGAGGATGTGCTCCAAGTTCGCTTCCTTTTCTTTTACCCGCTGCCGGGACACCTCCAGCTGCTCCTCGGTGTCGGCGTAGTCGGAACTCGAAATTACATTGGATTCCAACAGCGACTCGGCGCGTTTGAAATCGTCTTCCTCAAATTTCAATTGGGACTTCGCCGTGACGAGTTCTTCCTTGGCCAACGCAATCTGCGCTTCCGTTGGCGTGGTTAGTAAGGTTTGCAATTCTGCCTCGGTCCGGAGGATTTCGTTCTTGGTTCGGACGATATCCCGTGTTTGGCGATGACTCTGCATCACAGCAACGACGGTCCCTGCTTCCAGCCATTCGCCGCCCTCATAATAAACCTGGTCGACAATGCCGGTGCCTTCCGCGAACAATTCCTGGCTCAACAAGGGCTCGACCGTGGCATGGCCGCCAGCATGATAGCGATAAGGCAGGAAGAGTAGAATCCCGAGCCCGATCAGGAGCAACAGACGGATTGGCCGCACACGGCGTAACCAGTCGCCCCAACGTGAGCCCGATCGTGCAGTTCGATTCATCTCCACTTCTCTAGCATCCTCCGCCACTTCCGGCGATGCCGTATTCTCGGTCAGTCCCGCCTGCATGCGGCGGCGGCTCCTCGCCATTTGTCGTAATCGCACTGTCATATAAGTCACCAGCAACAAGAATATGACGACTCCCATCCCACGATATTCAGCTTCAAGCCAGTGACTGACTGAATAGCCCAAAAACGTGACAAGCGAGGCGATGAATAGCAGCGACGCGCCGCCGTAAATTTTCAGAGCCAAGCGATCGTCAGTATGCCGCTTAACCACCTCGGGGGTAGGTAGAAAAGCATTTTTGAACGACCGAATCGCTTTCCGGCGGAGATTCGGCATACCGTAAGTCAGGGTGATGAGTCGGTAACCATCGCTGTTGACCAGCGGATTCACCACGAAGAAGAGGGAGATCACCGAAAACAACGCCACCGCCGCACCGATCAGAGCCAGGTGATGGCCGGCGCCAAAGGTGAGAAACCAAGCAATCGTCCCAGAGGCGAACAAAGCCAGGCGCACATAAATCGAGCTGGCCGCCAAATGGCGGTTCGCTGCCAGAGAGGCCTGGTTCTGCTCCACTTGGATATGGAATCGGGGCAGAATCGAGAACGCCAACACGATCCCGAAACTCGGGGTTGGCAGTTCATAATACCGGGCCACACAACCGCGCACGATCTGGGTCAACAAATTAACCGTCACCAGTGTGAGGGTGAGATGCTCGAACAGGGAGATGGTGCCAGAAATTTCGCCTAACTGCTGACGAAATAGGAGCGGATTGAAAAAAACGATGCCCGCGGAAAGGATGGAAGCCAGGATCACCACCATTCGAAGGTGGCTCATCCAGTGCAGATGTTGGGTCAGCCAACTCAACAGATTCCGCGGGTTGCCAAACCGAATCACCTGCGGCGATTTTCGGGCTGGCGGACCGGCCTCGGATCCTAACCCGGATTGCGGCAGCGTGGCTTCCGCGGGTGATTCAGCAGACGCCTCCTGCTCTGATGAGCCGGTGGTGGCCAGCACGGGCTCGGTGCCTTCGAGCAAGCCCTGTTCACCTAGGTCTCGCAGAAATTCCCTGAGAAAATCGAGCGATTCCTTCTCGGAAAACGCGGCATTGTAACGTCGCAACAACACCAACTCGTTGTATGGCTCGCGGACCGCCTTGATCAGGAAGGCTTCTTTCGGCTCGAACTCGAGTTGTTTCCTCGCCACCGGATCGTGCACCGTCAGCGGCTCAGAAGCCCCTGTGCCGGGAGTCAAAATCAAATCGTGACGCAACAGTTTCATGAAAAAACGGGCTTCATTTCAAGCGATCAGCTTCAGCCGACTGCTTCCACCAACCCGGGCGGCGCTAAGCGGTTGGCAAAAACGTTCGACGCTGGTTCATTGCAGTTTGTTCAAAAACTTGAGCACGGCAGGCGCCACAGCATCGCTATCCTTGCCAAACCCCATCACCAACGCCGAATGCGTGTGCCCAGAGAAATGGACGTGCGCGGAGGAGTGGCCACCCTCTTGCAGGCGCTGATGGAAACGTTCGGAAACCGCTTTGCTGACCAGCTGCGCCGCTCCTTCTTTTTGCCCAGCAGAAATGATCAGGAAGGGGACGCTCCCTGGTTCATCCACATAGTGGATTGGGGAGGCTTCCATCTGGTCCCGAGACGTGAATCCAAAGAAATTCTTCATCATCGGAATCCGTGAGCGAAGGAAGGTGCTTTGCATTTCGCGAATGGCCTGCGGCACGTCGTAAGCGTGGACATCCATCGCGATGACGCCTTTCACCGTGGAGACCGGCAAGCCTTGTTTGGCGAGCAGCCGTTCGTTTAGGCCGATCAAAGCCGCCAGATGCGCGCCGGAAGAGTATCCCAAAAGAAAAAGGCGATCGGGGTCGCCTCCAAACTCTTCGACGTTTTCGGTGAGCCATTTGATCGCCGCCGCGATATCCGCGACTTGATCCCGATAAGTAACGCCGCGGCCAGACATATCGCGAGGCAACCGGAAATTGACACTCGCCAGCACCATCCCCTGGCGCAAAAAAGCCTGCCACAAGTCCGGGTTTCGTTGCACATTGGATTTATCTCCGCGCACCCAACCCCCCCCATGAATGAAGACGACGACGGGCCGTTTGGACCAACCTTCTTTATAATAAATATCGAGCTTCTGCAGCTCCATCTGGCCGGTGTCCCTGCGATGCACCGGTTTATAGGTAATATCCTGCGCCAGAGTGTAACCGCCACGTTCAGTCGTGGTGGCAGCTTGGGAACTTGAGGGATGCATGGATTCCAAATCTGTTTCGCGGTCGGCTGCCCGTGTGCAACCTGTGGTGACAACGAAAATCAGGATAAAAAGTGAGTGGCGGAAGAAAGGACGCATAAGGAATTCGAACAGATTTGAAAATCATGAACCGCGGGGAATCTGCAATTCTTTCGAATCAGACGCTCCCATTGCACCTGAGTGTTGTCAATCCGGCGGCCGGCTGTTTGCCGGGAGCACACAGGGTTTCAGGAGGCTGCCGCGCACTGATTTCGAGTCGGCTCGGATTTCGGCTCCGGGACAGCTTGGCCGGCGATGGCGAGTTGCAGCTCGCATTGGAGAACTGACTGAGGAAGAGCAGCCGCAGCCATGTCCAGGCTGATCGACAGAAAAGCAGAAAGCCGTTGTATCCTGAAGGAGAATTTCCGACATTCCTCACCTTACGCGTCCCTCATGAAAATGATCAAAACTGTCATCCTGCTGGCTGCCCTTCTCGCGAGTGCCCCTCTCTCTCCGGCTCAACTTTGGCAGGAAGCCGAAGGGCGGACGGCCGGTTGGAAGTATCTCGACTGGTTTGGCTGGTTCTGGAGCGTGGGCCGTGATGAAGGGTGGATCTACACCCGGAAGCTGGGATGGCTTTATGCGGAAGGGGAAAATACGGACGACTTCTATCTTTACGCCCCTGATCTTCATTGGCTGCGGACCTCGGAGACGTTTTATCCGGAGATTCTGTCGGTGGCTTTACAGCAACGGTACGTTCTGGATACCGAAGCCATAGGCGCCTATCCGTTCGCCTGGAAAAATCTTTCGAGCGGGGTGTATGAGACCCGGGAGCAGGTCGCCTACCGGATCGCTGATCCCTCTGCCATTACAGAGGAATACCAGATCGTCCGCGCCATTTATCTGGTCCGTCATGGCCAACGTTTTCCCACATCGAATGCCCCGGCTGTTTCCATTGTTCCCACAAACCCGAAATGGTTGGTTGAATACGATGATGACGGTGCAACCAAGTATGATGAAGAAACCGGGCTGATGGGAGTGCTGACCCCGGTCGGAGTATTTCAGGGCCAAACGGTCGGCAACATGCTTCGGTCTAAATTAATGGAAAAGACCAGCCTGCTCTCTGCCGATTTTGCGCCTGAACAACTGGAAATCGTCAGCGATGTCACCCCTCGATGCCAACAGACGGCTTCCGGCGTCTTGTTCGGGCTATACCCCGGCTTGGATGCCGACACGGCAGCCAGCCTGATCGCCGTGGATGATGCGGTTTTCAGCCTATACGAATCCGGTTCCGATCCTTCTCCCATGGTGCCTCAGGAGATCCAGCAAGCTTTCGACGCCAACCAACAAGCCTGGTCCGATCATTACGGAGCCGACCTCGATCTGAACGATCTTTATTCGGTGGCCGATTTTCTTCAATTTTATTGGTTCAGCGGGCTTCCATTCCCGAACGGATTCACCAAAGAAGATTTTTCGGAAATCGCGAAGCTCCGCGATCAATACCTCGCGTCGCTTTACACCGATCAGGCAGCTGCTTATCAGCAGAGCGAAACCGTTTTGGCCGCCTTGGCCAATGCTTGCGAAGGAAACGCTCTCGACGGGCAACCGAGCTCGGCTTCCTTATTTCTCTTCGCCGGACATGACGGCGATATCATCCCGGTCATGGGCGCGTTCGGGCAGCCTTTAGAGCAAGCCCCGGTCTTCGTCTCGTTTCTCGAAATATTAGTTCTCGAGAAAGAGGGCCAAGAATTTGTGCGCGTTTCGTTTGAAGGAGAAGAGCTCGACCTGAGCGCCATCTATGGTGAATCCAATTCCTACGATCTGGCGACCTTCCTCGACTATCTGAAGAACGGCCCTTAATTTTTCATAAAAGCACCCAGCCCCCCAACTACATCCTTTTTTTCCTCCAAGACTAGCGGGGCGCGAGTTGTGCCGCGAATTCCTCCAGATCCACCTGCGCCCACGCTGCTTTCAAGGCGTTGGCCTTGTCAGCATCTGCCTGATCGCTTTGCTGGATGTCGGCCAATTCGGGATGCGTTTTGGCAAGAATTTCTTCGCTGAGGAATGCAGCGTCGAATTCCATCAACGCATCCGCATATTCTTTTTCGCGGAGGAAAATTTCGGCCAGCAACACGTGGATCTGCGCCAGATGCGTTTCGCCCTGAGCCAGTTCGCTCAGAATGCGCCTGGCTTCCATCAATTGGTCCTGGGCAATCAATGCTTTTGATTTGGCGAGCTGTGCGGGGCGATGGCCAGGAGCGATTGCGAGCGCTTGTTCGAAAGCGGCTTCCGCTTGTGCATACTGCGCCAGTTCGAGAAAGATCTCCCCTTTCATCACATGCGCAGCCGGATTATCGGCGTTAAGATTGGCGCTCGCTTCCGCCGCCTCCAGCGCCTCCTCGCGGCGACCCTCTTTCACCAAGATTTTGGCACGCATCATGTGCGGTTGCCAGGCGTGGGGCGATCGTTTCAAGACCGAATCGAGATTCTCGAGCGCCTCCTCGCGGCGATCTTCTGAATCCAACAACCGGCTCAGCATCATGCCGGCTTCCGTGAATTGGGGATTGTGCCGGATGGCCTGGCGTAAGGCCTCTTTGGCTTTATCCAGATCCTGCATCCGATGATAAATGCGGCCAAGAGCGAACCGGACCTTGTTCATCTTTGGATTGGTCTTCAACGCGCGTTGATGAAACTGCAGGGCTCCTTCCAAATCCCCCTGTTTTTCCAGCGTATTGCCCAACATCGCCATGGCGGCGCTCATCTCTTTGTTGATGTGGAGAGCACCTTCAAAATAATTTTTGGCTTCATCATACTGGCCTTGCCGAAAGAAGATGTTGCCCATCCCGAAATAGGCAGCCGCGGATTCCGGGTTTTCCGATAAAACGGATTCAAATCCAGCCATGGCCTCGGTCAGTCGGCCCGCTTGCATGTGTTGTCGCGCCTGATCCATTCGAGTCCGGGTGGAGGCTGGGCCAGAAGCTTGGTCGGTCGGTGTATTCATAAATCAATCGGTAATCGGTCTTGGAAAGGGGGGGCGAAACCGGGTTTCAATCAAGTCAAAATCTCTAGACCCAAGGTTTCCTAAAATTAATCGTGTTTGCTTCGATTTTTCGCGCACTCCCTTGCTTTTTAAATGGAACATCGGCGTGCGTTTCGCAAGCTCTGCCTCATTGGACTTGGAAATAGAGCGCGGTGGTATTGTCTTTCCCCGAGATGGCAATGGCAGCATCAACAATGCGTTTGGCAGGTGCCAGCTTGGCTTCATTCACTCCGGGATCGGTAAGTATCCGTTGGATCTGTCGGTTAAAAAGCCCTTCCACCACGCCGTCTGTGCAGAGCAGAAAAGCGTCGCCCTTTTCCAACCCGATGGCCCCCACCTGCGGATCAACGAATTGATGCCCGGCTCCCAAGGCCTTTGATAAAGAGGAGCGGCGCGGATGGTTGCGCGCTTCGCGTTCATTGATTTTTCCCGTGCGAAACAGCCATCCCACATGGGAATCATCTTCGCTCAGCTGTTTGATTGCGGAGCCGTCCGCAGGGAAATAATAGATCCTACTGTCACCGATATGCCCGAAATAAAGCCACTGAGGGGTCACCCAAACCAGGCTGAGGGTAGCTCCCATGCCTTGGCATTCCTCGTAAGCATTTCCGAGTTGCGTGAGCTCGCCATGAATCTGATGAAACAGCTCGCCCAGCACATCCTCGAACCCGGCACTGAAACCGGAAGCGGTTTGTTTGAATGCGCGCGGCAGCAAGCGGGTGACCTGTTCCACCACGATTTTGCTGGCGAATTCCCCGGCATTCGCGCCGCCCATTCCGTCGCTCACCGCGAAGACCATGTCATGCCGATCGAGCGAGCCATCGCCGATCTTGCCCAAAAACTGCACTTCGTTCGCGTCAAAACGGACCCCAAGAAAGGCGTCTTCATTATTTTTGCGAACGCGGCCAGGATCCGTATGCCCCGTCCAGGTCAGGCCGAGCGACTTCGTTTCATCCATGGTTCGACACTTTTTCTTCGAAGCCGGGCAGAATTTCGGCGAACTCGAAATCAATAATACAAAATCGTCCATCCTGTTGACGATAGGTCACATTGCGCATTTCCGGATCATCGTGCCGGACTCCATACTGCTCCAGCTCAGAAAAAAGTTCGGCCCGCCGTTCCTCGTTCAATTGGTCCACCCGTCCGCCACAACTCGAGGTGACGATGGTGAGATTTTCGCGGTCCGCCTCCAATAAGCGCGGGACGAACGGGCACTCCTGTTGCTCGAGAAAACGGAGGAGGCGGGTCTCATTATCGAAGCGCTCTTCAGCCTTCGGCCCGCGGTAAGTCTTGTGCACACGCCCGTCGAAGCCGAGCCGAACTAGAGCGCGCAAAGTATCTTTGGCTATATGCATGGGGTACTTTCAGTCAGGTTGGTCAGATTCCAACCGAACATCAAGCGCCGAACCGAGGCGCTCGTCACAATCAATCCGTTTCGCCCGGCACCCAAGACGAATCCACTCAGGCTCGACAAGTTGGCCCGGATCATGCTTTGGTGCTCGGCGCGCCTTAGGGTCCTGTAACTGAACATCAAACGACAGCCCACGGTCGTGAGGGGCGCAGACCGTGCAGAAAGTGACAACTACACCTCGAAATTATGGCTAAATACAAACTGGAATACATCTGGCTCGACGGTTATGAGCCGGTGGCCAATCTCCGTGGCAAAACTCAAATCAAAGAATTCGATAGCTTTCCGACGCTCGAACAGCTCCCGGAATGGGGCTTCGACGGCAGCTCGACGAAACAAGCCGAGGGTCACAGCTCGGATTGTATCCTCAAACCCGTCGCGGTTTACCCCGACACCACCCGCAAGAATGGGGCGATCGTCATGTGCGAAGTCATGTTGCCGGACGGTTCCGCGCATCCTTCCAATGGACGCGCCACCATCATGGACGATCCAGATGCCTGGTTCGGCTTCGAGCAGGAATATTTCCTCTTCAAGAATGGCCGGCCACTCGGTTTCCCCGAAGGCGGTGGTTACCCCGATCCTCAAGGGAAATATTATACCGGCGTCGGATACAGCTGGGTCGGTGATATCGCTCGTGAGATCGTCGAGGAACACCTCGATCTCTGCCTCGACGCTGGCATTAATCACGAAGGCATCAATGCCGAGGTCGCCAAAGGCCAGTGGGAATTCCAGATCTTCGGTAAAGGCTCCAAAAAAGCCGCAGACGATGTCTGGGTAGCCCGCTACCTCCTCATGCGCCTCTGCGAATCGTATGGCGTCGATGTCGAGCTGCACTGTAAACCATTGCACGGTGACTGGAACGGCTCCGGCATGCACAGTAACTTCTCGACCAAATATCTGCGCGAAACTGGCGGCGAAGCCTATTTCATGGCGCTCATGGATGCTTTCGAAAAATATCGTGACGAACACATCGCCGTCTACGGTCCAGACAACCACATGCGCCTCACCGGTCTGCACGAAACCCAGTCCATCGACAAATTCAACTGGGGGGTTGCCAACCGAGGCGCTTCCGTCCGTGTCCCACACAGTTTCGTGAAGAATGGTTACAAAGGGTATCTCGAAGATCGTCGCCCGAACTCGCAAGGGGATCCTTATAAGATCGCCAGCCGGATTCTCCAGACGATCTCGGAAGTCCCGAAACCGTAATCGGTTCCCGAATCGCCTGCTTAACCTAACAAACGCCGCTTCGATCCGAAGCGGCGTTTTTTTTTGTCCATCACACGATACCCCGTCGAGGCCTTGTCGATTTTGGTTTCGAAAAGCAAGTGATCGACTCAGGCGCTCCGCTCGGCTTGCCTCGGCAGCGCAGCGAAGAAGCGACCTCTCCGCCGGTTGGGGCGCAGGCGAAACGTGTTTCTGCCGCCGACACCGGACCTATCCAGAACTGGGGCTAATCCGGGCTAATCCCCTATCCCGTCGTGTCGAAAACACCAAACTTCCGGAATTTCGCGTAACGATCCTCGAGCAGCCGATCCGTCCGCACCTTCTTGATCGATGCCAGATTCGCAACGATTTTCTCCCGGAACGATGCGTAGGTGGCTTCATGATTCTGATGAGCGCCACCAAGCGGTTCGGGCACGACATCGTCGATCAGTTCATATTTTAATAAATCATCAGCCGTCAGTTTTAGCGCTTCCGCAGCATCGGCGGCGTGGCTGCGATGTTTCCAGAGGATCGCGGCGCATCCTTCTGGACTAATCACCGAATAATACGCGTTTTCCAACATCAACACCCGATCCGCGACCCCGATCCCCAGCGCGCCACCCGAGCCACCTTCGCCGATCACCACCGAAATAATCGGTGTTCGCAGCACCATCATTTCCCGCAAATTCACCGCGATCGCCTCGGCGATATGACGTTCCTCAGCTCCGACACCCGGATAAGCGCCAGGCGTATCGATCATCGCAATGACCGGCAGTTGAAACTTCTCCGCCAACTTCATCAAGCGAAGCGCTTTGCGGTATCCCTCTGGATGGGCGCATCCAAAATTGCGCAAGAGGTTCTCTTTCGTGTTTCGCCCCTTTTGATGTCCGATCACCATACAGCGATGGCCGTCGATCGTGGCGAATCCAGCCGGCATCGATTTGTCCTCTCCAAAACAACGATCACCCGCCAACTCCACGTAATCCGTGAAACAGTGCCAAACGTAGTCGAGCGCATAAGGGCGCGCTGTATGTCGAGCGATTTGCACGCGTTGCCAGGCACTTAGATTACGATAGATCGCCGTTTTCGTCTCCTCGATTTTCTGCTGCATCGACTCGATCTCCGCCCGAAGGTCCACGGAGTGATCACCACTTTGGTTGGTCAGATCCTCGAGCTTCTTGCGGAGTTCGAATAAGGGCTTTTCAAATTCGAGAGGCACTATTTTCATTTCAGACACGACCCAGCCCTTTGTCGGAGCCGGTTTTCCCCTGAGACAAGGCCAGATCAGAGAGGGAGGCAAGTAGTTTTCAATGATCATCCCAGCTTCGGCTCGGATTAGATGTCGGCGCCTGTAATCGCGGATGGCGTGAGGCGTTTGGCGACGCACCGACCCCTCGCAAACGATTCACCTCTCTCGAGGCTCGACGCACCCGCACTCGCACACGTTCGCAAGGGCTGCCCACCCGGCCACTCCCCTGCTCTCAATCAGGCCCCGCTTCTTTCACGCGAAATTCCTGCTCCAAGATCGTCTCGAGGTTCATCCATCGCCGTCTCAGCTCGAGGGCCATACCCTCATCGATCGACGGATCGGCCAACGCCTGTTCGCACCGTTTCGTCAACGGACGCCGTGCGCTGGTGCTCCCCAGCGTATCCAGCAGAGCGGTCAAGGCGATCGCTTCCTCCCGCGCCTCCTCCACTTTCCGCGTCGCCAAGGCAAAATCACTCTCCCCCGCTTCCACTCGGCGCAACTGTTCGCACACAAATAATCGGCACCGGGTCGGTCGATCTTGGTAAATCCGACATCCCCCGACGCCATGC
>JGI12210J13797_10112634_pt1 | contig 14990 bp, 12 predicted proteins | sample ElkSlonscriptome_3_FD_13797 | JGI IMG/M metagenome (IMG submission 13797)
TGCCCGACGCTCGAAGTAGGCCCACTACGCCTTCGGTCGGGCGCCTTGGCACGGCCGACGCTGACGCCGTTCTTTTGCAAGCCATCACGGTTCCAGGGGACTAGCGCTCGGTGCCCACCGAGCTCCGCGAACGCGGGGCGACGGGGCGGCACGCCGTGCCGCCGGCTCGTGCTCCAGCGCATCGAGACCGCGACCGTGGCGCGGGAGATCGAGCGAGCGATCCCGCGCGGTGCGCCGGGCGGTCGCGAGGTGCCGCGGGGTGCGATCGTTGCGCACATCCTGCGACGCTTGCGCGTGTAGGTGAAGATCGCTGATCCCCGGACAGCTCCTCACGCGTGATGCGCGATCCTGACGGGATCCCATCACCTAACCCCTCACAAGTATTGAATATTACACTTCACTACAAATGGGTACGTTGTATTCTAGAAAAATCGGCTTGTAACCATTGGACCCCGGTGCAGGATGATGTCGGACAAGGGGGGAGCCCTCCCCGAGCCACCCAGAAGGAACCCGCCATGCTCTCCGCTCGCACCGCCTTCGCCGCCCTGGTCCTCACCTCCACCGTCGCCACCGGCTGCGACCTGATGGACTCGGACCTCATCGGCGCAGAGGGCGGGGTGGTGGTCTCCGACGACGGCCGGATGGCCCTGGAGATCCCCGAGGGGGCGCTCACCGAGGCGGTCGACATCACCATCGAGGTGATGGCGGGCCCCGAGGGCTCGGCGAGCGCCACCTACGTGGTGGAGCCGATGGGGCTGACCTTCTCGCGCCCGGCGGTGCTGGTCTACGACTACGCCGACGACGTCGAGGGCGACGCCGAGGGGCTGACGATGGTGGCGCACCGCGAGCTGGGCTGGGCGTACCTCGGCGACCAGCGCGTCGACGGCGACGACCAGACCGTGTCGGCGAGCCTGATGGCGCTGTCGGCCGTGACCGTGGTGCTCGAGGCCGAGTAGGCCGCCGGAGCGCCTCTCGCTCGGGGGTCCCTAGAGCCCCAGCAGGCGGGTGCGCACGCTGGTCTCCAGCTCGGAGATCGCCGCGCGCAGCCCGGCCGCCTTGGCGTCGTCGGCCGCCAGCGGCACGTCGATGAACAGCAGGCCCACGTCTTCGATGGTGGCCAGCGCCTGGCCCACGATGTTCACCCCCGACTCGGCCACCACCCGGTTGATGGTCGACAGCACGCCCGGCACGTTCTGGTGCACGTTGACGATGCGGCTGGCCTGGCCGCGGGGGCGGGTGGACGGCAGGTCGAGCGAGGGCAGGTTCACGCAGCCCAGCGTGCTGCCCAGCTCGAAGTAGCGGCCGATGGCGGTGGCGACCTCGTTCCCGATGCTGGCCTGGGCCTCCTGAGTGCTGCCACCGATGTGCGGGGTGAGGATCACGTTGTCCACCCCCCGCAGCTCCGACTCGAACGGCAGCGTGGTGTTGGCCGGCTCGCGCGGGTAGACGTCGAGCGCCGCGCCACCGAGCTGCCCGCCCACCAGCGCCGCGTGCAGGGCCGGGATCTCCACCACCTTGCCCCGGCTGAGGTTGAGCAGGTGGGCGCCGCGCCGCATGGCCGACAGCTGCGGCGCGCCGATCATGCCGCGGGTGAGCTCGGTGTCGGGCACGTGCAGGCTGACGAAGTCGCTGCGCCCCAGCAGTTCCTCGAGGCTGTCGACCCCGGTGGCGTTGCCCAGCGGCAGCTTCTTGTCGATGTCGTAGAACAGCACGTGCATGCCCAGGGCCTCGGCCAGGATGCTGACCTGGCTGCCGATGTGGCCGTAGCCCACGATGCCCAGGGTCTTGCCGCGGACCTCGTGGGCTCCGGTGGCGCTCTTGGCCCAGCGACCCTCGTGCGCCGCCTTGCTGCGGCTGAGGATCTGGCGCGACAGGATGACCACCTCGGCGATGACCAGCTCGGCCACCGAGCGGGTGCTGCTGAAGGGGGCGTTGAACACCGCCACCCCGCGGCGGCGGGCCACGTCGAGCGCGATCTGATCGGTGCCGATGCAGAACGCACCCACGCACATCAGGCGCGGCACCTCGTGGAGCACCCGCGGGGTCACGTGGGTCTTGCTGCGCAGCCCCACCACCACCGGGCCGCTGCCCGGCAGCTCGTTGAGGGTGGTGATGAGCTCGTCCTCGGCGAGGGCCGAGCCGATCCGATGCACCTGCACGTCGTAGCCGGCGAGCACCTCGGCGGCGGTGGCATGAACGGACTCGAGCAACAGGGCGTGGGCGCGTGGCACGGGGCGGACTATGGCGCAGGAGGGGGGCGGCGGCCAGCCGTCGGCGCGGGCGTGCTCACTCCGCGGCGATCTGCTAGCACCGGGGCGGACGGACGGGTCACCCCGCCCGTCACCGGAGAAATCCCGTGAGCACCCGTGGTCTCGCCCTGTCTCGCCTGCGCAAGTCGCTGCGTCGCCACGCGCGGGAGGGATGGGAGCGGGCCGTGTTCGCGTGCCCCGGCGACGATCCCTCGCCGCAGGTGCTCGAGGGCCCGGGCCCCGGCGAGCCCGACGAGGCCGAGGTGACCGCGCTGGTCCGCGCGGCCGAGGCCGCGGCGGCCGAGGGCCGGGTGAAGCAGACCCTCGTGCTCGACGCGCGATGCCGCGTGCGGGTGGACGCCCGCCACGGCCACGCCCGGCGGATCACCCTCGACCCCGAGCGCGCGCGCAAGGTGATGGGGGGCAAGGACCGAGCGCTGCGCCCCGACCAGAGCGCGCCGCTGCTGCGGGTGATCGGCCTGATGAACGCCGACGGCAGCCTCTCGGCCCGCAGCGCCAAGAAGTACAAGCAGGTCAACCACTTCGTGGAGCTGTGCCGGCCGGTGTGGGAGCGGCTGGTGGCCGCCCGCCCCCCGCACGCCGACGACCCGCTGCGGATCCTCGACCTCGGCTGCGGCAACGGCTACTTGGGCTTCGTGCTGATGGAGGCGCTGCGCCTGGCCGAGGTGCCCGCGCGCCTGCACGGGGTGGATCGCCGCGGGGACTTCGTGGCCCAGTGCCGCGAGCGGGCCGAGGCGCTGGGGTTCGGCGGGCTGAGCTTCGCCGAGGCCGACATCGACGCGGTGCGCGTGGGCGACACGCCGCTGGGCGGGCCGCCCGACCTGGTGGTGGCCCTGCACGCGTGCGACACGGCCACCGACGACGCCCTGGCCCTGGCCCTGCACGCGGGCGCGCGCTCGATCCTCGCCGCGCCGTGCTGCCAGCGGCAGCTCGCCCAGCAGCTCGAGCAGCAGCCCGCCGGCGCCCCGGCCGTGCCCGTGCCCGCGCTGCTGCAGCACGCGATCCTGCGCCAGGGCTACGCCGCCGATCTCACCGACGCCCTGCGCGTGGAGCTGCTGGAGGCCTGCGGGTACCGGGTGGACGCCATCGAGTTCGTGGGCAGCCAGCACACCCCGAAGAACCTGCTGCTGCGGGCCCACCGGCGCCACGCGGGGGCGGTGCGGCCCGAGCGATGGCGCCTCGACGCCGTCCGGGAGCGGTGCGATGCGCTGGGCGTGCACCCGCGCCTGCTCGCCGCACTCGAGGCCGGTCCCGGGCGGTGAGCGTCAGCCGGCGTCCGCACTCGAGGCCGGTCCCGGGCGGTGAGCGTCAGCCGGCGTCCGCTCGCTCGAGGCCGGTCCCGGGCGGTGAGCGTCAGCCGGCGTCCGCTCGCTCGAGGTCGACCCGCAGCCCGAAGTGATCCGACACGAACGTGAGCGGGTCGTCGGCGAGCGGCTCGGTGCCCAGCCGCTCGATGCTCCGCGCCCGCCAGCCCTCGCCGCGCACGAACACGCGATCGATCCGCTTCTGCACGTGCCGGTTCTTGCTCAGGTAGCGCATCTCGTTGACGTGGCTGTCGACGGTGTAGCCGGGGTCGTCCGGGTGCAGCCCGGGCCACACGTCGTGCCAGCGCGCGATCTCGGCGGTCTCGCGGGGATCGTCGTCGGAGAAGTTCATGTCGCCCACCAGCACCACCGCCGGCTCGGACGCGAGGTGCTGGTCGATGTCTCGGAGCTGCCGCACCCGCGCGTCGGTCATCTCCGAGGTGCTCTCGAGGTGGATGGTGGCCACCGTCAGCGGCGGCTGGGTGTCGAGGCGCGCCAGCAGCAGCGCACGGCCCATCTCCGATTCCTGCGGCCGCCGCTCGTGCTCGAGCACCGGCACCCGGCTGAGCATGACCACGTCATACCCGAACACGTGGGTGTCGCTCAGCCAGTAGCCGCGCTCGCGGAAGCGCTCGATCTCCGGGCCCTCGAGGTGCTCGGGGATCATCTCCTGCAAGCAGATCACGTCGGGATCGACCGCCTCGAGCCGCTCCCACAGCGCCCGCTGTCGCGCCCGCCGCTCGAGCTGGCCAAACCAGACGTTCCAGGTGACGATGCGCAGTGAGTCTCGGGCCACGCGACAGGGCCTACCACGCGGGCGGAGCCGACCGACCCCCAGGCGCGGCGAAGTGAACCTCGAGCAGCCGACCGCGAGCATCGAGCCAGGCGGTGGAGTCTCCATCGGTGGCCGACCACCGCGTGCCGTCGCGGGCCACCGCGAGCGCATCGGGCTCGGCGTCGAGATAGGCAGCGGATTCCGCGCGAACCTGGACAGCCGAGAGCGTGAGTGATTCCGAAGGGTTGGGCTGGGATGCGCCGGGCCACAGGAGCGCACTGACCCCTGCGGCAAAGCCGAGCGCCCACAGCTCGATCTCTAGCCGTTTCATGAATGCCATGTCGTCGTCACTCCACCGTAACATCCTCATGGGGTGGAGGCTCGTGACATCCGCGAGGGTACCGACGTTTTCTGGGGGAAGTACGGGTCGCCACGGGTGAATGTGACAGTGAAGCCGCCGGCCCGTGCTACGACGTCGATCGGCGTCTTGGTGATCCTGCGAACCCGGGTGGCCTCCGTGCTGGGGTCGTGGATGCTCGCTGCGGCATGCGGAGGGGACGACGCGTCGTCTCGCACCGAGGCCGGGGGCGAGGTCGCGGTCGAGTCGTCGCGGTCGAGCCCCGGTGCCGGGGCGGACGGCGGGGCGGACGGTGACGGGGCGGGGGCGAACGGGGGCGCCGGCGCCGGGGCGGGGGCGAACGAGCGGTCGGGCGCGAACGGTAGGGCGGACGCGAACGCCGAGGGCGGTGCGGGCGAGGGCGGTGCGGGCGAGGGCGGTGCGGGCGAGGGCGGTGCGGGCGAGGGCGGTGCGGGCGAGGGCGGTGCGGGCGAGGGCTCGGCCGGCGCGGTTCCGCTGCGTCGCGCCTGGCCCCCGACCACGCTGCCGCTCGGGCTGCTGGCCACGATGGGCGCGACCACGCCCGACCAGTCGCGGGCGACCATCCGCGATCAGGACAGCGGGGTGATCGCCAGCTACCGGCCGGGCGATCGGATCCGTGAGGGCGTGGAGGTGCTCGGGGTGGAGGACGGCGTGGTCGAGCTGTCCAATGAGGGCGAGGTGGAGTACCTCAGCGTGTCGGAGATCCCGGTGGAGCTGTCGGCCAGCGACGTCTTCTACCCGGATCTCGTCGACGACCTGCGCCTGTCGGCCGACATGGGCGACGGCGTGCCGCTGCCGCCGGGCCCCGAGTACACGATCAAGGCGGAGGCGTTCGCCTGGGCCACGCCCCGCACCCTCGCCCTGCTGCGCGATGCGATCCACACCTACGCGGGCGGGCGCTCGGTCCCTCGCGTGCACGTGGGCGACATCAGCCGCAAGGGCGGCGGCCCGTTCCCGCCGCACCTCAGCCACCGCGAGGGCCGCGACGTGGACATCGCCTACGTGCTGCACGCCCCCCGCACCCGCTTCGCGGTGGCCACCGAGCGCACGCTCGACCGCGGCCACACCTGGGAGCTGCTGCAGGCGCTGCTCGACACGCGGGCGGTGATCTACGTGTTCATCGACTACGAGGTGCAGCGGCTGCTGTACGAGCACGCCGCCAGCCTCGGCGTAGACGAGGTCACGCTCGAGCGCCTGTTCCAGTTCCCCTACGGTCGCCGCGCGGCCCGGGGGGTGTTCCGCCACTGGAAGGGCCACCGCGACCACTTCCACGTGCGCTTCGAAGGATGACCGCGGACGACCGCTCAGTGCGTGCGCGCATGCTGGTCCACGAACGCGCTGACCGGCTCGCTCTCCGAAAGCCGCCGCAGGGCCAGCACCTGGCCGGGCGCGGCGCTGGCCGCCAGTGTGGGGGAGGCGGTGGTCAGGATCCACTGCACGCCCAACAGCGCCCCCCGCAGCGTCCGCAGCAGCTCGGCCTGCACGTGGGCGTCTTGGTGGAGGTCGGCGTCGTCGATGGCCACCACCCCCTCGGCCGCGCGCGGATCGGCGGTGGGGTAGGCGGCCCACAGGGTCTTGATGGTCAGCGCCACGTAGGCCACCAGGTGCCGGGCGCAGGTGGGCAGGGCATCGAAACCCAGGGTGCGGCCGCCGTTGCTGGTGAAGCGGGGCTCGAGGGTCAGCGGGTCGAGGCCCTCGTAGCGAAACCCGACCAGCTGCACGATCTCGTCGACGGTCTCGTGCATGGCCCGGCCCAGCCGGCGGGGGTCGACCCGCCGGGGCCCGCCCGCGATCCGCTCGCTCTGCCGGCGGGGCGACAGCGCCGAGGAGATCGCCGCATAGGCCAGCGCCTGCTTGGTCTCCCGGGTGAGATCGGCGCTGCTGGCCTGGTCGAACGCGGTGGTGCTCCGCACGTCGTAGCGCAGCATGCTGCGGCGCGGGGCGTGCAGCGACACCGCCTGCCGCGAGAACCAGCGGTTGGCGGGAAACACCAGGACCACGAAGCCGCCCTGCTCGCGGGCCTGCCGGTCGTACAGCGCCTGCTCGCGGCGCTGCAGGGCGAGTTCCTCGGTGGCGGGCGGCCCTCCGTTGGGCGTGCGGACCACCAGCGGGTGGGGGCGCGAGGGCTCGTCCTCGCCCAGCTGCCACCCACAGAGGATCTGGGGCGGGGCCTCGTCGGTGCGGCCCAGGCCCGAGGCGATGGTGGCGTGCCCGGGGCGGGTGCAGGCCAGCGCCTGCAAGAGCGTGGTCTTGCCCACGCCCGCGCCGCCGTGCACCACGGTCACCATGCGTGGCTCTCCGTGCGCGTTGCGGAAGTCCACGTCCAGATCGCCGAAGGGCGCCACGCCGCGGACCGTCGCGTGGGCGAGGTGCATCTGCCTCCCATGGTAACAGGCGGGCCGCTTGTCGAGCCGGCTCGGCGTCTGAGAGACTGGCGGCCATGAGCCACGGGCCCAAGCCTCCCGCGCCGGGTTGGTCGCACTTGGTGCCCGAGGACTCGGGGGCGGGGCCGCGGGTGACGAGCGCTCCCGCGCCCTCCGATCCGGTCGCAGTCCCGGACGTGCCCGCGCCCGCGGCCGCTCCCACGGCTGGTGGTCCGGTCGCCCGGCCCCCCGCCTACCCGGCCTCGGCCGGAACGCCGCACGAGACCCCCTACGGCAACCAGCCCGTCGGTGGGCCCGGGGGCGGGCCGGTCGCGGGTCTCGGCGCGCCTCCGGTCGCAGCCCCCGCGGGGCAGCCATCGCCCCCCGCTCCGGGGTACGCTGGCCCAGGCCCGGTCGGCGGAGCCGTCGTTCCCTCGCCCGGGCCGGGTGGAGTCCCCATGCAACCCCAGTCCCCCCAGCCCCCTCAGTCTCCCGCGCCTACTCGAGCTCACCCTCCGGCGGGCTCCACCGCCGGACCCCACGCCGAAGTGCTGTACGAGGGCGTCGCCCGTCACAGCGCCTCGATGGGCGGCTACGCGAAGTGGTTCTTCGTGTGCATCCTCGGCATCGCGCTGGGCCTGGGCATGCAGCAGATCGAGTTCTTCGCCCCGTTCCCGATGTGGCTGCTGGGCCTGGCGGGTCTGCCCGGGATCCTCGGGGTGTACCTGCGCCACGTCACCACCAAGTACAAGGTGTCCCTGCGCCGAGTGGAGTACGAGAAGGGCATCATCAGCAAGCACGTCGACAGCCTCGAGCTGTGGCGCGTGCTCGACGTGCGCTACTCGCAGACCCTGTTCGACCGCATCACCGGCAACGGGCGCATCACCCTGGTGAGCACCGACAAGTCCGATCCCGAGCTGTTGCTCTTCGGTCTGCCCAAGCACCGCGAGCTGTTCGAGCAGCTGCGCGACGCGGTCCAGTCCGCGCGCCAGACCAGCCGCCCCATGGAGCTGGTGGGCCAAGACGGCTTCGCCGAGGACATGGGCGCCGGCTGGGGCGCAGGGCACTGACCCCGGCCGGGTCCGCGCGGGCCTGGTCCGTGCGGGCTTGATCCGTGCGGGCTTGTTCCGTGCGGGCTTGAACCGTGCGGGCTTGATCCGTGCGGGCTTGATCCGTGCGGGCTTGATCCGCGCGAGTCTGGTCCGTGCGGGCTTGATCCGTGCGGGCTTGAACCGTGCGAGTCTGGTCCGTTCGGGCCTGGTCCGTTCGGTCCTGGTCCGTTCGGTCCTGGTCCGTTCGGTCCTGGTCCGTTCGGTCCCGGCTCGTTTGGGCCAGGAGGGCGGTATCGGTCCGCCGTGCTCGATCATCGAAGCCCATAGTGGAAAGCCCGATGATGGGCTCCGATGCGCGTTCCATTGTCACCGTTCGTACATTCCGTATGCACGACCAACATTTTTGTTAGCCCTAAAGGCCCAAGGCCTGTATAAGGAAAAAAGTGTTGGGCAGAGCACGTTGGATGCACGCTGCGATCGCGTCGGCCGGGGGGGTCGACGGGGGCGGTGGGCTCCATCAGCGCATCGAAGCACGGCCACGCTCGCCGGGTACGGAGGCGAGGATCGGCGGGGGGCCGACGACCGCGGGGGGATGGTCGGGGCCGAGCTCGAGGCGGATGGAGCGGGGAGCGGGCTCGGTGCCGAGTGCATCGGCACACCAACCGGGGGCCGAGTCGATCGGATCGATCGGCCCCCCTCGTTGAGACCCCTCGCCCCGGCGGGGGGTTCGGACGCACCGGCGCGCCATTTGGGGGCGCGCGTCGGTGCGTCCATTTTTTTCGTCGGGTCCTCCCTTCCCCGCTGATGCTCGCCCTCCGTGTGAGGGTTCGACTGAGGATCCTTGGGTCATGTCGAGATCGGCATGATCCCATCGACGAGTTCAGCAAATGATCATTGTCGTGTTCGCGGATGGGGGTGTTAAATGGAGAGGTGCCGTCGCAGGCTTCACGCAAGTCGCGATGGATCGAGCGATGGGAGCGGTGGACAGAGCCCTCCGACCACGTCGTCGATCCATCCATGCGGTGGCGTGCGCAGCTGCTGGCCTCGCTGATGCTCGCCGGCATACTGCTGTCGGTGGTGTTCATCGGGCTGTGCCTGGTGGTGGACTCCATGGCGCTGTGGTCGGCCGTGGTGCAGCTGGTGGTGCTGGTCGTCTGCTACGCGCTCGCTCGCTCGTCGCGGTGGCAGGTGGGCGTGTGGGCGTGCGTGGTGTTGATCGGCGCGGCGAGCCTGGTCGACATGGCCCAGCGCGAGCTGCCCTACCTCGCGATGTTCGTGGGGCTGGCCATCACGGTGGGCGCGATGATCCTGCGCAAGCGAGAGATCCTGCTGCTGGTGGGCCTGGCCCTGGCGGGCTTCTTCACCATGCCGTGGTGGGGAGGAACCTCGTTCTCTCCCCTCGTCACGCTGTTGGTGGCCAGCGCCTTCGTGCTGCTGGGGCTGGTGCTGGCCATCGGCATGGGCGTGCGGGGGGTCATCGAGCAGGAGCGGCTGGACGCGCTGGCCACGAACGAGGCCCGCTTCCGCGGCCTGCTCGAGGTGGCGTTCGAGGGGCTGGTCGAGATCCGGGACGGCCGGATCGTCGAGCTCAACCGGGGCTTCGTGGAGATCACCGGGAGATCCGAGTCGGAGCTGCGGGGGCGCGAGCTGAGCGTGTTCTTGCGGGCCGAGGAGGGCTCGTCGAGCCGGGAGAGCAGCGCGTCGTTCAGCCCGCCGGCTCGCCCCGGCACCAAGGAGGCCTCGGGCACGCGCCCCAACGGCGACGTGTTCTACGTGGAGCTGGTCACCCGGGTGCTGACCGGCGAGCGGGGGCCGGTGGAGTACGTGGCCGTCCGCGACATCACCCAGCGCCGGCAGGCGCAGCTCCAGCTGTCCATCGCGCACCGGGCCGTGGCCCTGGGGACGCTGTCGGCCGGCATCGCTCATGAAATCAACAACCCCCTGTCGTGGATGATGACCAACTTGCAGATGGCACAAGACGAGCTTCGACGCGGCGTGCGTCGGAGGACCTCCGAGCAGCAGAACCTGCTGCACACCCTCGACGACGCCCTGCAGGGCGGGCGCCGGGTCATCTCGATCGTCCGTGACCTCAAGACGATGTCGCGCGAGGGGACCGATCAGGGCGTGGCCGACGTTCACGCTGCGCTCGACCTGGCCTGCCGCATCGCCAGCCGGCAGATCGAGGCGCGCGCCCGGCTGGTGCGGGACTACGGGCACGTGCCCTCGGTGCGGGGCTCGGCGGGGCGGCTGGGGCAGGTGTTCCTCAACCTGCTGACCAACGCCGCCCAGGCCATCCCGGAGGGCAAGCGCGAGGTCAACCGCATCACCCTGCGCACCCGCCATCGTGACGGCGTGGTCGAGGTGAGCATCCGCGACACCGGCGGGGGCATCCCTCGCGCCGTGCTGCCCCACATCTTCGACCCCTTCTACACCACCAAGGGCAAGGAGGAGGGCACGGGGCTGGGCCTGTCCATCACCCGCAGCGTGGTCGACGGGCTGGGGGGCTCGATCTCGGTGGAGAGCCGCGAGGGCGAGGGGGCGATCTTCAGCGTGCGCCTGCCGGTGGCCGAGCGCGGGGCCGAGACCGACGCGCCCCAGGCCACCTCGCCCGCGCGCACCAGCATCGGCAGCGCCACGCCCGTCACGCCCACGGGGACTCGGGTTCGCGTGCTCATCATCGACGACGAGCCCTTGCTGGGGAAGAGCCTGCGCCGGGCCCTGCACGAGCACGACGTGGTGTTCACCGAGGACCCCGCCCGGGGGCTGGAGCTGTGCAGCGAGAGCGACTTCGACGTGATCGTCTGCGACCTCATGATGCCGATGATCAGCGGCCAAGACGTCTACGAGCACCTGAGCGAGCGGGCCCCCGACCTGGCCGCCCGCATGATCTTCATGACCGGCGGCGCGTTCACCAGCGGGGCGCAGCGGTTCTTGAAGTCGATCGACAACCCGGTGCTCGGCAAGCCGTTCACGCCCAACGACCTGCGCGTGGCCGTGAAGCGGATGCTCGAGCAGCACGCCGCTTGAGAGGTCGTGAAGGCCCCCAAGCCGACCGGTGTAAATCCCGAGTCAAGACCCGTGGCTCGCCCGAGGCGGAAGTATGCGAACATCCGCGTCGGCATGGCTCCCCCCCGCGCCTCCACGCCCGCCTGCTCTTCGGCGTCCGCCGGCTCCTCCGCTCCCAGGCCCTCGTCCTCGTCGACGTCGCCCCGTACCCCCGCCCGGTCCGCCCGGTCCGCCCGGTCCGCCCGGTCGGCTCGGTCGGCTCGGTCGGCTCGATGGACCCGGCGGGTCTCGATGGCGGTGGCACTGGTGCTGACCTCCGGGGGAGCGCTGTGCGTGGAGCAGGCCAGCACCCTGCCGCCCGGGCCCCCGCCGGCCGCCACCCCCGAGGGGCGCGCGCTCCAGAAGGTGGCTCGCCAGCTGCGTGCGGTGGGGATCACCGTCGATCCGGCCGCGATCGAGGTGGAGGAGCGCGACCGGGAGCTGACCCGGGCCGATCTGCGCACGCAGGTGGAGCTGGGCCTGCGCTCCACGCACATGGAGGTGCTGCTGCAGCTGCGCACCATCCTCGAGGCGACCCCGCCGTTCCGCACGGTGCAATCGCTGCGCGACCAAGCGGTGCAGGATCGCCTGCCCGACGTGCAGGTCTACTACGTGCCCGAGCGCGCCTCGATGGTGTTCGTGGAGCCCGAGGCCCAAGACGAAGACCGCATGCACGCGGCGCTGGGCCGGGAGCTGGTCTACGCGTTCTACGACCAGAGCCCCGGCGGGCTGACCGAGCTGCTGTACGAGCCCCAGGGGCTGCTGGACGGCGTGCGGGTGCGGCGGTGCCTGGTCGAGGGGCACGCGGCGCTGGCCGAGCTGATGGTGCGCCACGGCGGGCTGGACGAGCTGGGCCCCGAGGCCGAGGCCGAGGCCGAGCTCGACCCGCCGCCGCAGCACATGCACGCCACGCTCACCGAGCTGCCCTGCGGTGACGGGACGCGCTTCTTGTACCGCCGCTACCAGGCGGGAGGCTGGCCGGCCGTGCTCCGGGCGGTCCGCACCCCGCCGCCCTCGTCCGAGCAGCTGATGCACCCGTCGAAGCTCGACCAGGACTTCCCGGTGAACGTGGCCGCGCCCGAGTGGCCCAAGGACGCCTACGGCGACGAGCAGCCGTTCGGCGCGGCCACCCTGACCTACCAAGACATCCTGGGCGAGCAGACGATCTACCGGCTGCTGGTCGAGCGCGGGGTCGAAGACCGCCTGGCGCGGCTGGCCTCGGTGGGCTGGGACGGCGACGAGCTGCGGATCTACGAGCACGAGAACGGCGCGCGGATCGTGATCTGGCGCAGCGTGTGGGACCGGGAGATCGACGCCCAGCAGTTCGCGACGGCCATCGCTCCCAAGGGGATCGAGCCGCGGGCGTTCCGGGTGCGCCGACACGGGCGGGTGGTCGACGCGGTGTCGACCCACGACGTCGAGCTGTCCGATCGCCTCCACGCCAAGCTCGAGATGCAGCCGGGAGAGCCCACCTCCCAGTCGTCCGACGGCGCCTCCACGGCCGCCATCGAGGCACGCCTGGGCGGCTGAACGGGACGGCGCGGGACGGCGCGGGACGGCGCGGGACGGCGCGGGACGTCGCGGGACGTCGCGGGCGGGACGGTGCGGGACGGTGCGGGACGGTGCGGGACGGCGCGGGGCGGCGCGGGACGGCGCGGGACGGCGCGGGACGTCGCGGGGCGGTGCGGGACGGTGCGGGACGTCGCGGGCGGGACGGCGCGGCGGGACGCGGGGCGGTGCGCCGCTACGGGCTGGGCCAGCGCACGTGGCCCAGGATGGCCGGCTTGCGGGCCCCGGTGACGCGCGGCAGCCCGCTGGGCAGCCGCCGCAGGGTGCGGGCGGCGATGAGGGCCATGGCGGCGGGCTCGTGGTGCTGGGGCGCGAGCGGCCCGTCGTCGTGCACGAGCACGGGGAGCGGGTCGACCCGGGCCCGCACGCGCTCGCGCAGCCCGGGGTGCAGCGCGCCGCCGCCGGTGAGCAGCAGCTCGGTCACCCCGGTCAGCTCCTCGGTGGCGGCCCGGGCGATCGCCCGCGCGGTGAGCTCCAGCGCGCTCGCCAGCAGGTCGGCCCCCTCGTGCTCGCCGAAGCGCTCGCGAAGCTCGGCCACGTAGGCCTCGCCGAAATCCTCGCGCCCGGTGGAGCGGGGCAGGGGCCGGGCGAAGAACGGGTGGGCCAGGCCGTGCTCGACGATCGCCTCGACCACGCGCCCCCCGGCGCTCAGCGTGCCGTCGCGGTCCAAGGCCAGCGCGCCCTCCGAGATCCACCGGGCCAGCGCGTCGGTGATCATCATGCCCGGACCCACGTCGGTGGCGACCACGTCGCCCGAGGTCGCGGCCACGAACGTGACGTTGGCGATCCCCCCCACGTTGACCACCAGCCGCCCCGCGTGCTCGGGCGGGGTGAACATCCAGTGCGCGATGGGGGCGATGGGCGCTCCCTCGCCGCCCAGCGCCACGTCGCCCGAGCGCATGTCCCCCACCACCGGCATCCCCAGGGCCTCGGCCAGCACGCCGCTGGAGCCCAGCTGCAGCGTGTGGGCCTCGCTGTCGCCCCGGGAGGGCGGGTGGTGCCACACGGTCTGCCCGTGCATGCCGCAGACCTCGGCCGAGTCCCACTGCGGCAGGTCGCGCACGACCTCGGCGTAGCGCAGCGCCAGCGCGTGCCCCAGCGCGGAGATCTCGGGCACCCGCAGCTGGTCGGGCTGCCGCAGCTGGGCCTGCAGCTCGGCGGGGAACGGCCGGTAGGCGTGCCCCAGCACCCGCGGCACGTGGCGGCGGTCGGGGTCGTCGAGCTCGAGCAGCAGCGCGTCCACCCCGTCGCAGGAGGTGCCGCTCATCAGACCGATCGCGCGAATGTGACTCATCGGGGTCCTCCGGCCGCGGGCGGCCATGCGCCGGCCAGGCGCAGCTCGATCTCCTCGATCACCCGCGCTCCGCCGGGCGTGTCGAGCACGACGTGGGCGGCGGCGAGGGCCTCGGGGTGTGCATCGGCCACGGCCAGGCCCAGGCCCACGTGGGCGAACACGGCCGCGTCGTCGGGCCCGTCGCCCACGAAGGCGATCGCCTCGGGCTGCACCACGTACTCGCGGCAGATCTGCTGGATCGACCCGATCTTGTCGCGCACCCCCAGCCACCGCCCGTCGAGCCCCAGCCCCGACATGCGCGCGATGGCCGAGGCGGTGCGGTTGCGCGACAGGGGCAGCACGTGCCGGCCCTCGGCCAGGCGCAGCAGGGCCTCGCCGTCGCGCACGCTGTAGCGCTGGAGCCACCCGTGCACCTCGCCGGCCCACCAGGTGGTGGCGTCGGTCAGCGTGCCGTCGATGTCGAAGGCCAGCAAGCGGATCGCAGCGGGGTCGAAGGCCATCCGGTCGCGATGGTACTCGCGATGGGATCGCGGCTCCAACTATCATGCCACCCGATGAAGTACCTCCACACCATGATCCGCGTTCGCGATCTCGACGCCGCCCTGGCGTTCTTCGACGTGCTGGGGCTGAAGGAGACCAGGCGCCGAGACGTCCCGGCCGGGCGCTTCACCTTGGTGTTCCTCGCCACCGCGCCCGGGCAGCCGGAGGTGGAGCTCACCCACAACTGGGACCATACGGAGGCCTACTCCGCCGGGCGGAACTTCGGGCACCTCGCCTACGCGGTCGACGACATCTACGCGACCTGCGAGCGCCTGCAGGCGGCGGGGGTCACCATCAGCCGGCCGCCCCGCGACGGCCACATGGCCTTCGTGCGCTCGCCCGATCGGATCTCGGTGGAGCTCTTGCAGCAGGGCGACGCGCTGCCGCCCCGCGAGCCAT
>JGI12210J13797_11288534_pt1 | contig 14990 bp, 15 predicted proteins | sample ElkSlonscriptome_3_FD_13797 | JGI IMG/M metagenome (IMG submission 13797)
GGGGCCAAGCCCAACGCCGCTTGGCTCAACTTCGTCGTCACGGGTAAGGCACGCGCCAATGTTCGCGGTTACTTGAAGAATCTTCAGCGCCAGGAAGCCGAAGCGCTTGGTCGGCGCATGTTGAACGCCGAGCTTGCCGCCTTCGGTACGGACTTGAACCGTATCGGCGACGATCGTCTGACGGCCCAGGCCGAGCAACTCGGGTTGGCTGTGAAGAGCTTGTTGTTCGCGGAGATCGGTCTTGGCAACCGTCTGCCGCTGTTGGTTGCACGCGCCCTGGTTGGTGCCGATGCCGCGGAGCAGGCAGCCGTGCCGGCGGCAGCGCAGCAAGGCAGCTCGCGGCGCCTTGCCATCCGTGGCACCGAAGGCATGGTGGTTCACTTCGCGCGCTGCTGCCGGCCGATCCCGGGCGACCAGATCACCGGCTTGTTCAGCCCTGGCAAGGGCATCGTCATACATCGTTGTGAATGCCGCAATCTGGGTGAGTTCCAGACCAGGCGCGACAAGTGGCTAGAGGTGGAGTGGGCCGAGGATCCAAAGGTCGAGTTCGCGACCGAGATCCGCGTCGAGGTTGGCAATCGGCGCGGTGCCTTGGCGACCATCGCCGCCGCCATTGCCGAACAGGGCTCCAACATCGAGAACGTGCAGTCGCGTGACAAAGACGGCATGACCACGACGCTGGATTTCACCATCAATGTCAAAGGCCGTAGCCACCTCGCGGTGATCATGCGGCGGCTACGACAAATTCCGCTGGTGATGCGGATCGTACGACTGGCCCGCTGACCGCGATCATTTCTGCTTTGCGTGAGTTGCCCGAGGAGTAGCACTTGCCGGGAATTGCGGATGTTTCGTTGAGCGCTGGGACGTCTCTAGCGGCGGCTGCCTCGTCGCCAATACGCAGGCCATCAGTCTGGTGCGCCGTGCGATGAGCGACAGGAGACCGCGTCTTCGGTGGACGCAGCGAGTGTCGTGTCTATCCACATAGCGTTAGTGAGGGCAACGCGGACCTGGAAAAGCGCTGATTGGCGCCTAGGATTTCGTGCCGGAGTCCTGCGAATCATCCTTTAGTTGGTCGAGCGATGCGTCGGCCGAGCGGTGGAGGACGTCATGCATATCCTCGACCCCCGAGTCTTTGTCGGCAATCTGCGTGCCCCGGCCTTCGATGCCAATCGTGAAGGTTGTGCCTTTCCCTTCCTCGCTCTCGGCTGTCAGCTCGCCGCTGTAATGTTGCAGTGTATGACGCGCAATAGAGAGTCCGAGCCCCAGCCCACTGCCGATCCCCGGATGCGGCCGCGGGCCTCCACCGGTATGCCGATGCCATTGTCCTCGACATGGATGCGACAACCGCCGGTGCGCGTAGCGTCGTCTGCCCAGGATGCCGACAGCTCAACGATGGACTCGGGCTTGTCAAGGTCCGCGTACTTGACGGCATTGCTGACAAGGCTCAGCAGCGCAAGTTGAACCGGTAGCGATGCGAGTTCCACGGTCGGCTAATCGGGCTGCACGATGAGCTTGAAACCACTGCCGGCGGCCCAGGGTCGAAGCTCGTCGATCACGTCGTTGATGATAGCTCCGAGCAAGCGCCAGCTCTGTTCCTGTCGCGCTTCCTCGGACGCGCCGAGCAAGCGGAGGTCGTCCATCAGGCTACAGGTATGCTGCAGACCAGTGCGGATCAGCTCCAAATGCGGCAAGAGATTACGGTCATCCTGGACTCGCTGTGCGAGCGCCTCCGTGGCCATGGAGATGGTTTGCAGGGGCTGGCAAATTTCGTGTGCAAGGGTGTCGGCATACTGTCTCAGGCGGTGCGATAGTTCGGCGTTCGTTTCCTCCTCATTCTCGCGGTAGATGCCGACCGTCACAAAACCCATGGCCCGCAGGCCCGTATTGAGCAGGGCGAAGGTCTCCGCGACCTCGCGCGCCGTGGGTGTCGACGCGAGATCTTCGATTGCCGAGGTCATCCGCGTGCTGATGATGTGCGCGAGGTAGTCGAACTCGACCAACAGATCCTGAGCGTCGTGACCCTGCTGATTGCGGATCTACGTGTGCAGACGCAAATGGCCGATGGTGTCCGATTGCACGGCCTCGACGGGTGTCCGCACGAATGCGCTCAGGCTTATGACGACTTGTGGGATTTGGTTCTCGAGGGCCTGTTCGGGTAGCGCTTGAATGGTGCGTCCGCCGACGCGTGTTCGCAACCAGTCGATCCACTCTCGGACGACTGCACCGGCCGCCTTATCCAACGCTTCGGCGATATAGGGGCGGAGTTGAACCTGCGCCCTGAACATTGATATGGGCTCTCGGAGGCTGCTAGCTTGGTGACGAGACATGCTATCAGCCTCGTTTGACCTACGGCCAAGAGATAATTGGTGGATAATCGTGCCACGTGCATGTCGATCGAGAATACGGTGAACAAGAGAGTAACTTGCAAGTGGCTGTTGCCTGCGCTGGTCATCCTTGTCGGTCTGATTTCGGGCTGCAGCACCGCTGCCCGCAACGGGAAGCCGGCGGGCACAGTCACAGCCATTGGCGTCATCCAAGATCAGGTCGAGAAGGGCAACATTGAGGTCGAAGGGGACACGGACACGGCTCCTCTCCCCTAGATCCTAGCCGACAAGCGTCGAGCTCTGCAGACGGCACGAGCCCGGAGAACCGATCGGTGCCTTGGTATCACGCTGGTGCAAATGCCCATCGGTGCGGTTCAAATGCGCCGGCGCGATGCCGATGGCCACGGCCGACTGCGTATCGACTATCCCGACCGCCGGACGCGAGACCGGCTGCATGATGGTTTACGCCAAGTTGATGATCGTCGACGACCGGGTGGTGCGGATTGCCTCATGGAACCTCAGCAATCGGTCCATAGGGCCGGACAGCGAACGCGACCTCTGCCTGGTGGTCGACAGCGAGTCGGACTGCGGATAGCTCCGATCGAGCTGGAAGGCGGCAGCCTCGACGCGTTGGGCGGCATCAGGCCAAACTGATCAGGACTCTTCGAGGCGACAAATCGCTGCTGGATCATCCAGTAGCAGGACCAGGCTCTCGGACACAAACAGCCGCAGATGGATGCCGTCGGTGGCCGAGAATCCGACCTGTAGATCCTGGCCGATCTTGATCTCGCCGGCGCGCGGATCGAGTAGCACAGCTCCCGATACCGGTGCCTTCAGAACGCCGCCCGCGCAGAGTCGGCGCAGATGGTCGAGCTGTAGCATGTCCGATCCCTGGTAGCGCCGGAAGAGGGCATTGTAACGCGATGGCGACAGCGCAAGCACGTATGGGCCTCTGAAGCCCTCTGCATCGAGGCGCTCGACGCCGGCGAGGACGTCGCCGAGCGCCTGCTCTACCTCGGACCAGTTGCCGAGCGCGACACTCGCGCGCCCGTCGACGGTCGTCAGACCCGGCAGGCCGAGTTCAGGAATGCCTTGATAGATGACCTGTTCCTCGCGCCGGGCGACCGCCTCGGCGGCATCTTCGACCGGTTTCAGGTCCAGCGGCAGACCGAGCCGTAAGTGCCCCTCGACCCGCCGCACACTGAGGCGAAACGTCTGTTGAAGTACCGGTACTGACAGTGAGCGGCTGCCGACCGTGTCCGCCATGTCGTCGTCGTCGCTGTCGATATAGGACTCTTCGCCCAGCTCAAGGCTGGTGAGGCCGACGCCGAACGGTCCCTCAAGGTCAAGGAAGCGTCGTCCGGTCAGGATGTTGCGGGCGGCATCAAGGGCGGTATCGTCGATACGCTTCCAGAGCGCATCGGAGAAGCCGGCGGCCGCGCGGTTCAAATAGTCCATCACGTACCCCCCTTGAGGCTACCGATGGTGAGCCCCGGGGCGCCTGGCTTCGCCTCTGCTGCCGGCGCCGGAGAGTCGGCGAGGGTGTTGTCGGCGGCCTCATCTTCGATCTCGGTGATCGGCGCTTGCGTATTCAGGTAGGTGTTCAAGTGTGTTTCGAAGGTCGCGTCGCGCCGCCGCAGCCATTCCAGCAGCATTGCCGCGTGCTCGGCCTCTTCGCGCATGTTGTGCAGCAAGACCGCACGCAGTTCGCCGTCAGCACAAGCCTCGGCGCGCTGGCGGTACCAGTCGACCGCTTCCAGCTCTTCCTGCAGCGAAGTTAAGGCCCGATGCATGTCGCGCGTGGTGGTGCTGAGATCGCCGGGGGTCTCATGCAAGGTTTCGGATGAGGCTGTCATAGTGTCGATACACTCTCGGGTTGGCTCGGGCCGGTGCTGTGGGCCCTCGGTGGATGGCGAGCCGTCGTGGGCCCGCGAAGAATCATTACGGCGACCAAGCGGGGCGTTCCGTGGGGCGCGACGTTGCCATCGCAGTTTGCGTGGTGTGGCGCACCGATTGCGATGGGGCCCGTGCCGCGGCACTTGGAAAGTCTTTAGCAAATCTTGAAGCAAAACTTTAGCAAGGGTGATGCCAGGCAGCAAGGGTGATGCCTGGACTTCTGTGAAAGGCCCAGGCTCGCCGCGACAGCCGCGCCAGGGGTCGAGTCCGAGCGCCGCCGGCCGCTTCGCCGGTGCCGACGCCCGCCGTCTCGTCTTGATGGAGACTGAATTCGGTGGCCCTATAGGTCGCGCGCGTTAGGATGCGCGCGTTCGGGTCATCTGCCTAGGGGTTTGGTGCAAATGACCCGGTCTCTCGGCGTATTGGAATCGCGTGGCGTTCCGGCTTGGGCCGAGCTTGGTTTTGCCGCCGCGTCAGGTCGAGGACCGGAATGGCATTGGTGGGTTGAGCCACTGCCAAACCAGGCTTGGCCGTATTGGTTTCAAATTTGCTTGTCGGACAAAGCGAAGGAGCGAGTCGTCAGTCCGGATCCAAGTCATAATTTCGCCCTTGGCGTCTGGAAAGGTCGGTAAGGACAAATACACAAAAAAATCATTACGGGGAAATTGATGAAGCTAGACGCGTCGTTGAGACGACTGAGCAACCTGCTACTGCAGGGGCTCGCCCTGCTTGCGCCATTGGTCATTACCGTCGCGTTGTTGGTTTGGGTCGGGCGCTCCGTCGAGTTCTTTATGGGTAACTTGTTGCGGGTCCTGATCCCGTCGGATTGGTATGTGCCAGGTATGGGGCTCATCGCGGGTTTGGCATTGACCCTTGCCGCGGGTCTCGTTGCGAATCTATTTCTCGTTCGCTGGCTGCTCCAAATTATCGAAAGCGTGCTTGATCGTATTCCGCTGGTGAAGAGTCTGTTTCAAGGGCTCAAGGACGTCTCCAAGTTCTTCGCGGGCAATGGAGACAAGGATCTCGGCCGGCCTGTGGCCGTCCAGATACAGGGCTTCAGGCTGGTTGGCTTTGTCATGCAAGAGCAGGCGCTGCTGCCGGGCGTTGACGTGGAGAGTCGCCAGGTGGCGGTCTATCTGCCCATGAGTTACCAGATCGGGGGTTTCACGCTGTATTTGGATCGCGACCAGATCAGTGAGCTTGATGTCAGCGCGGAACAGGCGATGCGAGGGATACTCACTGGCGGCTCGCTCGGTGGCGGCCAGGAGGCGAAGTAGGCCAACGCAACGCTGGAGGAAGCAGAGGAGGGAGCGACAACAGACAGCCGCTGCGTTTTCTTCTCGCTGATCCAGGCAATGTTGTGCCTGGTCCGATCCTTGCTTAAATTTTAACCGATCCTTGAGCAAGCCCCACACGACGAACGTGTTCGGGGAGAGTCGGTCCAGCTTGCGCTGGTGCGACTCGGAACCGCGGAGATAGCATATGACCTTGATCCAAGCCATGCAGCAGCGCCCGCCGGCAATCAGGCCGGATGCGACCTTGCGCAGCGCTGCAAAGCAAATGGCCAGCAATCGCTCCAGTCTGCTGCCTGTGATCGCGGACGGTCGTCTTGTAGGCACCCTGTCGGCCTTTGACCTGACTGCCCGCAGCATCGGAGGCAATCTCGATCCTGATCGGCGCACGGTACGTGCGGTGATGAGGCCCGACCCACCGAGTTGCCGGCCCGAGGACGACCTCGATGAGGTACGAGCGCGAATGCTCAAAATGCGCCTGCCGACGCTGCCGGTGATCGAGTCCGATGCGAACTGTATTGGCCTCCTGCATTGGTTCGACGTCGAAGGCGCCCGAGCCGACAGTGCCGGACCCGCACCCGACATGGTGAAGCGTGTCCGTGGCGAGACCCTATAGCGACCGAGGCGATGCCTCAGACCGACGAGTCCGGCGCGCCAAGTTGGCACGCCCGTGCGTTGTTCTGATTGGGCAAAGCGCCGAGGGACGGGGATGTTTTTGAGTTGGTATGGGTCCTGCTTTTTATCCCGCTGAGACCCTCGACATTTTTCTATCAACTGCCGCTCATTGCGGCGCGGAGGCACGATGAATACGAAGCAAAACACCAACGGCTTGATCATGGTTCGCCGCTCGTGGCTCTCATTCGCCACGGTTGCATTGGTGCTCGCCGGAGGCGTCGCGCTGGCGGACGACGAGATTAGCGCGACGGTAGGCGCGGCTGATGCGATGCCGTACGAGTACGACAAAGGCATGTATCGCGGCATGCCGTGGATCAGTGGTGGGGTCGGTCAGGACGAGCGTGACTATTTACTCGAGAACTTCGCCGACGACTACAACCTTAAACTGGAGTTCGCGCAGACGGACGGCGATTACATGAGCGATATTTCCGTGACCATCAGCCAACAAGGCAACCAGCAAGGAGGCGACGTCGTCGTCGCCGCCAATTCCTCAGGTCCATGGTTCATGGTCGCCCTGCCCGAGGGAAGCTATGGGGTTGAAGTAAGCGGCGATGGCCAGCGCTTCGAGCGCACCGTAGAGGTCCCTGCGATAGGCCTTGAGACTGTGGTCTTTGCTGGCTGGGCAGACTAACGAAGGCGATTTCTGAACACAAAGAGTCCTGCTAGCGCCGCAGGGAAAGCTGCGTTGCTTATTGGTGTTGTGGCGCGTCGATGACGCGCGTACTGTCGTCCCAGGCTTCAGCGAGCCCGAGATAGGCCTTGGAGAATCCCTCCTTTACCTCATCCCAGGCGCTGGCGGACGTGGCTCTCAGCTCACCGTACCATTCCGCGGTCGTGGTGCGCTGCTCGCGCAGCGCTTGCATGCTTGCACGCGCCTGTCTGCGTGCGGCCTGGCTCATGCTGTCCCAGTTGTTATCGAGGCGGGCTTGTAGGTCCGCGATCTGACGGTCGATGTCGGCGAGCGCGGCCTTGGTAGCCGCGGCAGCCTGGTCCTGCTGCTCCGCGCCGTATGACTTGAGCGTTTGCAGTAACTCGTCTGTTTGCTGCTTCACCGCTTCGGCGGAAGCGGGGGCGGGAGCGCCTGCGGTCTCGGCCTGGCTTGTGCCCGCCAGCGCCAGCAAGACGATTGATACGAAGAAGGCGCTGCGGATATCGCTGGTCATTGCTTGTCTCCTTTGTTTCGAATTCAGTGATCGGATCGTGTGGCGTGCAGCTACTATCGGGCCAGAGATCTTTCTACCCTCGTCGTGGCGTGAGCCAACGACCATCACTGCCCCTGACGGGCTGTCGACGCCTAAGGATGCCATTGTACGCGGCCCACAATTACGATTATCCATGCTTGGTCGGCGCCGGTGATGGTTGGCGTTCCGCCCCCAATGTCTCCAGCGCGGCAGTGATCTCGCGAAGCGCGTCGCCCAGGGCTTGTTCGGTGCCCATACTCTCTTCCTCGGCGACCATCTGCTCGCGAACATCCTGTTCGCGCTCGCGCAGCACCGCGATCTTCTCGTCGGTGGTCAATTCATCCCGCTCAAGGACTTCCCGCGCCGACAAGGATTTGAAGCCAGCCAAAGCGGCTCGGCGCTCGCGTGTGAGCGTCTCTGTGTCATTCATTCTGGGTCTCCGTGTTGATTTGCTCTGAAATCTCGCAGCGGTGTCATGGTTCTCCGCCCGGAAGGCCAATCAATCTGCCTCCGAGTCAATGTGATCCTCACGAGCGAGTACGCAAAATGTATGCCTATCATCGAAGTCTGCCGTGGCAGCAATCACGGTGTCCGTAGTCGATGGCTGGGTCGATCAAAACCGGCTGATAAGAGCCTGGTGTTATGGTCGTTTGGTGCATATGCCCTGCCACCTGTCACTCCCCGTCTTCGTGAACCGATGCGATAGACTCGATGGTTCGAGCAACTCGTGCTAAAGGTGACCTCGGGCCGCAGGGATGGTGGTTGCCTGTACTGGCGCGACATTTGCTTTTTGCTCCACCAGCCCGTGAGCAAGGGGCTCGGCCGAAGTGTGTTGTGACCGAGTCCAGGCCTCTGACAGGCAAGGCGTAGACGCCTAGTGAAAATGAACGGGGTGTAAAGGTATTCCTACATGTATCACGCTGCCATCATCGTCAATCGTCGCGCCGGAGCCGGGCCGGAACGGGCAGACGCCCATGCCCGCCAACTCGAACAGCGCCTACGGACGTTCGGCGGCGTCTCGACAGTGATTGATTTCGACCCGCGCCTCGTCGACGGTGACAAGACCAAACGACCGCGCTGGCGCGCTCGCCTCGAGCAACGACTGAACGAGGGGGTCGATCGGGCCTTCGTGCTGGGTGGGGACGGCACCGTGCTGGCGGTCGCGAGCGTGCTGCTCGGCCGGGATGTCGCGCTGGGCATCGTGCCGCTCGGTACTGCCAATCTGCTGGCGCGCGATTTGAATATTCCGCAGTCGCCGAGCGAAGCGGTGGATGCGCTGGCAGCCGCTGCGACGCAACCAAACCTGTTGCGCATCGATGTCGGCCGCGTGAACGGTACACTCTTTCTGTGTGCGTCGATGCTGGGCATGAGCACACAGCTGGCAACCGTCCGCGAGCGGACCCGAGGCAGCGGCGTGCTGCGGTCTTGGACGCAGATGGCGAGCGCGACCTGGCGGCTGCTACGCAGCTATCCCTACAAACGTATTCGGCTCTCCGCGCACGGCGAGAGCTTGACCTTCAAGACGCGCGCGCTAATCGTCTCCAATAACCCGGTGGATGGCGAGCTGCGTCCGCTGCCACGACGTCCGCGGCTCGATACTGGCGAACTTGGGGTCTACGGCCTCCACCAGGCTCAGCTGCGCGAGGTGCCGCGGTTGGTCTGGCGCCTGTTCCATGGCTCCTGGCCGCAGGACCCGCGTCTATTTCATTACACGGCGGCCGCCGTGACCATCGACACCTGGGGCCACCGCAAGGTCACGCTGTTGAACGACGGTGAGCGCCTGCGCCTGAAGACACCGCTGCACTATGAGCTGCTTCCGCAGGCGCTTAAAGTGCTGGTTCCGGCTGCCGCGCAGGCGTCGGATGCCGCAGCCGTCGGCGCGGGCGCGTTGGACGCGGCAAGCAGCGCCTAGCCCTGCCATGGAGACGCGGCACCATGACCCACTGCATGGGTCCGAGCCACGCACCTAAATCGCCGCCGGCTCTAGGCATTGGATCATGCTCTGCTGGCAAGGTTTGCTCCGGCAACCTGATGCCGACATCCGGAACCGGCAACGGAGCGCAAGACAGTCCGGCTGTGTCACCGAAGCCGTTGGGGCGTCGACTCTGCCGTTGGCTCGCACCCGATTTAATGCAGCATGAACACCGGCATTTGCGCCGAGGTCATCACGTGCTCGGTGACACCGCCCAGGATCAATTCGCGCAGCCGGCTGCGGCTATAGGCGCCGACCACCAGCAGGTTGACGTCGTCCTCGGCGGCGGCGGTGAGCAAGGCTTCGCCGACGTGAGGATCGTGGGCGTCCATTGTTCGTACCTGTGCCTTCACGCCGTGCCAGCCGAGGTACTTGACGAGGTCCATGGGGGTTGGCTCGGTGTGCTCGTGGCGCCGGCAAGTGTAGACGGTGACCGCCTCGGCCGCACTGATATAGGCCATTGCGGCCCCGACCGCGTGGGCGGCCTGGGCGCTGCCATTCCAGCCGATGCCGATGCGGGTGCCAATGACCGGCTCTGGGCGCGGTGGAGCGATCAGCACCGGACGTCCGGTGGATTTTAAAGCCGCCTCGGCCACGGCCGGCGGCGGTGCGACTGGAATCGGCCCCGGCAACACGATCAGGTCAGACAGGCGTCCGCGCACGGCGAGGATGCAGTCCTCCTGGCCTGTGATCTCGTGCCAGGCCGCGGAGACGCCGCCGACGACCCGGTCGTCGACGATCGGAACCCCAGCCTCGGCGCAGTAGTATTCGAGCAGTTGGCGTGTCTGCACCACACGCGCACCGGTATTGATATCGGCGGCCCTAGAAACGGTCTCTCGCAAGTGTTTAGAGAGCCCCAATTGCGCCCAGGACCGGTGATGGAGCGGATCGCGCATCACGTAGAGGATATCGAGGTGGGCACCGAAACGTTGGGCCAAACTCAGCGCAGTCTCTAGCACCGGACCCGGCTCGTCGGCCTCGCATAGCGGAAGAAGTATGGTCTTTACCGGCATCGATGATGATCCCTAACGACACCTCACACCTCGGTGAGGGTTTAAAAGCAAGATATGCCGAAGCCATCGCACCCAGGATGTGGCTGCGGACCCGACCGCCCGCGCCAGCCTTGGTGGGCGACGGCGGACGCCGCGCACAATAACCTCAGTAATTGTCAGTCTACAAGGTGTTCCCGTCATTTCGCCTCACATCGCTCGACTGAATCGGTTCGCTCGACTTGAGCGGTGCCGACCAAGGCTCGCTTGGGACGCTGAAGGTCATGCCCGGCTTGCCCCGGTTCCAGCGCTCCAGCTCGGTCATCAGCATCCCGATATGCGCATGCTCCTCGGCGCGCAGGATCTTCAACACCTTGCCTTCCTCCGAGCCGGATGGAGCCGCCGCGAGCCGTTCGTCAACCCGCTCCAACGCGCGCTGTTCGAATGCGATGGCGAGCCGTAGCAGATTGAGGGGGTCCTCTGGCTGCTGCTCAAAGTGCGCGAACTGTGCCGCCCGTTTGATATGGATCGGGGTGGAGTCGTCAGGCGGCGTCATGTGGAAGCGCTTGGCGAGGGTACGCATTTGGGCGTGCCCGAGCTCGGCGAAATGATTGAACATGGCGCGCAGTATTGGATCGGATGCGGTCGCCGCGGCCTGGGTATAAAAGGCGTGAGCACCGAGCTGAATCTCGAACGCCGCGCGGATCATGGCAATGGCCGAGGCATTCTCCAATGGTTCTGGTTCGACGATCGCCAGGTGGCCTCCGCAAAGCGAACAGTGGCCGTACGGGATGGCGATTCCCTCGCTGACCTTACCGCAATCCTGACACTCCCAGTGCACCGTCTGATCGCCGAGATTGAGGGCCGATTCCCGCTCCTCGAAACGGTGCTCGGCCTCCAGTACGCGGGCTACTGCCTCGGCCGGCGGTGCCGATAGATGCGGTAGCGGATGTGGCGGCACATAGGCATCCACCTCCTCCTGGGTTGGAGGCCAGCTTGCGCGGTCGCTGGACAGCCAGGAGGCGATCGAGCGCGCGGCGCGACGCCCGGCACCCATGGCCAGGATCACGGTGGCGCCGCCGGTGACGATATCACCGCCGGCAAAGATCCCCCGCTTGGTCGTGGCTTGCAGGTTGTCGTCGGCGTTGACGTAGCCCCACTTGCTGCAGCCGAGATCGGGCGTGGTTTCCGGGATGATCGGATTGGCCTGCGTACCCAGGGCGATAATCACGGTGTTGCAGTCGATATCCCGGCTCTCTCCGGTGCCAAGTGGCCGACGGCGCCCGCGTTCGTCGGGCTCGCCCAGCTCCATACGCTCGACGCGAAGACCCCTCACATCATCTTGCTCATCGGTCAAGACGGCCGTTGGCGAATGCAGAAAGAAGAATTCGACGCCCTCCTCTTTGGCATGGCGCAGTTCTTCGATGCGCGCCGGTGCCTCCGCCTCGGTACGCCGATAGACACAGCGCACCCGCGGAACGCCCAGTCGCTTGGCGACGCGCAAGCAGTCCATCGCGGTGTTGCCGGCACCGATCACCGCGACGCTGTCGCCGAGGGCGACGGGGGTATCGCGGTAGGGGAACTGGTTGCCGCCCATGAGATTGACGCGGGTCAGGAACTCGTTGGCGGAATAGACCTGACCGGCGGACTCCCCAGGGATACCGAGAAAACTCGGCGCCCCGGCGCCGACGCCGAGGAAGACGGCATCGTAGCCACGCTCCGTGAGGAGTTGATCGACCGTGAAGGTCTTGCCGACGACCTTGTTGGTCTCAAAGCGCACGCCCATGTCGCGCAGTACCTTCACCTCGCGATCGATGATCGTGCGGGGCAGCCGAAACGGCGGTATGCCATATTGCAGCACACCACCGATGACGTGCAGCGCCTCATACACGGTTACCTCGGCACCGCAGCGCACCAGGTCAGCCGCGGCGGCCAGCCCCGCCGGACCCGAGCCGACGATGGCGACTCGGCCCAAGACACGCTTGAATCGCGGCGGCTGAACCGTCTGCGTCCTGGCGTTGTCGCCAATGAAGCGCTCCAGGCGCCCGATCGCTACTGGCTCCATCTTATTGATCAGGATGCAGTGGCTCTCGCACTGACTCTCCTGTGGGCAGACGCGACCGCAGATCGACGGAAACAGGTTGTTTTCGCTGATGACATCGCGTGCGCCTTCGACATCGCGCACCAGCAGATGGCGGATGAAGCGCGGAATGTCGATCTGTACCGGGCAACCGGCTATGCACGTCGCATTCTTGCACTGGATGCAGCGCTCAGCCTCCTCGATCGCGTCTTCCATCGAGAAACCGAGATTCACTTCCTTGAAGTTCTTAACGCGGCTGGTCGGGGAACGCTCGGGCATCGGCACCTGCGTCGGCAACAGGGTCTTGAGCTTCTTGTAGCTGCGCTTCTCCTCTTCGAACAGCAGGCGCTCGATATCGCAGACGTGCGAATAGTCGGCATTGGCCTTGGCTTCTTGGGCCTTGAAGCGGCGCTGGCGGGCGATGAGCTCCTTGAAGTCGACCAAGTGGCCATCGAAATCCGGACCTTCGACGCAGGCAAAGCGGACCTTGCCATCGATCGTGACGCGACAGGAGCCACACATGCCGGTGCCATCGACCATGATCGCGTTGAGCGACACCATGGTCTTGACGCCAAATGGCCGGGTGGCTTCAACGCAGGCATGCATCATCGGCAGGGGACCGATAGCAACCGCCAAGTCGGGTTTGTCCCGTTCCATCAATTCGCGGAGGGCGTCGGTGACAAAGCCGGGGCGGCCGTAACTACCGTCGTCGGTGCAGACGATCACCTCATCGGCATCCTGTTGGAAACGATCCAGCCAGAACATGAGATCACGATTGCGGAACCCGACGATCGCCGTGACGCGGTTTCCCGCCTCCTTGAAGGCGCGAAGCTGCGGGTAGATCGGCGCGATGCCGAGGCCCCCGCCAACGAGGACGACGTGACCGAGCTTGGAGATGTGCTGAGGCCGGCCGATCGGGCCGACAAAGTCCTTGAAGTAGTCGCCAGCGTCGTAGTGGGTCATCATCTCCTTGGTGGTCTTGCCCAGCGTCTGAATGACCATCGTGATCGTTCCGGCATCACGATCGTAGTCGGCGATCGTGAGCGGAATACGTTCGCTGCCCTCGTGCAGGCGCAACATGACGAACTGGCCGGGCTGCGCGGCGCTGGCAACGTCTGGCGCGTACACGTCCCATTGGAACACGGCGTCGGAGAGCTTCTCGCGGTGGGCGATTCGGTACATGGCAGTATCCTCCTTTGGGACTTCCGCCGTCGCGGGCGGAATCTTTGTGGTCATTGCTTGGGCGTGTTATCGACGGGTCCTGTGCTCGGGTCTAACGCCACACAGATAGAAATGGAACGCCCGGCACTGTTGCCGACGCGACACAAGCGCCTGCAACGGAAACAATACCTCGGTTATCAATCATTCAGTCGAAAAAATCAATTTGGATTGCCGCCGCGAGCTCCGATTTGCCGAGCCAAGTAGCGCATTTCAAGGCGTGGTTCATGTTGTCCGTTCTTCGATCAGCCCTTGTCGCTGCTCTCTGCCTGGCCGCGGGGTCGCCGCGGTAGGCACGACCCTGACTGCCCCCGAGGAGCGCGAGAAGACCCAGGCCGCAAAAACCGCCCCGATCGACATCCGTACCCCACCCGAATGGCGCCAAACCGGGGGTCACCTCCGATTTCCTCACCGTCGATATGATCCTAGCGCGGCGGTCTTTGAAGGGGCTGGCAACTTCGCTGCGGATACGGTTGAATCTGTGTTTTCTTTCAGGCACGATTCGGTCACCCTGCTGACCGAGGACACGAACCGCGGGCTCAGGTTGTCTGCCTCGCATCCGGTTCTGCGTTCGATGTAATTGAGGCGGAGGCGGGCAGTGTGGGCGTCGGCTGCATCGGGACATCGGTCAAATTTTGAGCGCAGAATTCTTGACAACACGACACGCGCTTTCGACCTGTCAGCGCTCGCCGGAGCAGGCACGCCGCTGGTTTCGTCGTTTCAGCAGTCTGACGGTGATGCGCCAGACGGTACAGCGACTCTGAAGGCAGCTTGAAACCTCTGCGGATTGGGGAGAACGCAATGCAGTTGGGAGCCGCACGTGGCGTCTCGCGCCGGACGTTGCTGTCCGGCATCGCCGGCAGCCTCGTTGCCGCCGCGCTCGGGCCGCTGGCCCGGGCGACAGCAACGGCGCCACTTCTCCTTGCGGGAGCCCGCATCTTCGACGGGCACTCCGCACAGCTCTTGCAGGGCCGCGATGTCCTGGTCGTCGGCGAGCGGATCGAGGCTCTAGTCCCCCGCGGCCAAGGACCGGCCGGCGCCGAGATCGTCGACTGTTCCGGCAAGGTGATCATGCCGGGGCTGATCGACGCACACTGGCATTCCGTGCTTGCTGCGCTGCCCATGCCTGTGGCGATGACGGCGGATATCGGCTACATCCACCTGTTGGCCGCGCAGGAAGCTGAGCGAACCGTGCTGCGCGGCTTCACCTCGATCCGGGACGCGGGCGGTCCTGCGTTTGCGTTAAAGCGCGCGATCGACGAGGGCCGTTTTCCGGGCCCGCGGATCTGGCCCTCTGGGGCGATGATCACGCAGACTGGAGGACACGGCGACTTCAGGCGGCGCGCGGAGATCCCGCGCGGCC
>JGI12210J13797_10443682_pt1 | contig 14984 bp, 11 predicted proteins | sample ElkSlonscriptome_3_FD_13797 | JGI IMG/M metagenome (IMG submission 13797)
CTTACGTCCCACGGAGAATCAGAAATGGCNTGGAAAAACCCCACTATACCTGCCACCACCCAAGTAAAAAGAGCAAAACTCAAATACAACAGACCTCGATCTACTCGTGAGTGGCTGCCTTCATCGCCAATCTGAGCACGAAACCGGCGTCTGATGTTGTGGTATATGGCCAGCAGTAGGATGGCTCCAATAAGAGAGATGGCACTGTGCGCCAAAAAGTAAAATTGAGCCACTGATTGCATGGCCCGAAAATAGCATATCCTTTATAAAACAGTACGGTTGCCATCCGATCCGTTTCCACGCTTTATGGAAAATTCCGCGTGCGGGATGGAAGCGGCATCCTTTTCTTTTTTCGGGATTAGGAGGTGCATGCAGTGGCGGAGCGACCGCAGGAAGCTCCCGCCGCGCATCTGCAGCCCTTCCCGAAAAAAGAAAAGATACAGCGGACAGCCCGATTTTCACGCCCAAAAGAAACCGAAAATCCCGCAGAGCAATTTTCAGACAGATCGGTTAGTCACCCACTATTTCAAGCAGCTCGTCCAACTTGGGCGAAAGGATGATCTCGATTCGGCGGTTTTTTGCCTTTTCATTGGGATCGACCGGCTGGTATTGACTGCGCCCTGCGGCCATCAATGATTCGGGATTCAAGTCTGAATTGTCCAGCATGATGTCGACCACCGAAGTGGCTCTGAGCACGCTCAAATCCCAATTGTTCCGCGGGTAGGTGTTTCTTTGAAATTCATCGGCATCGGTATGGCCTTCTACGATGATATCCAAGTCGTCTCTATCGCCAAGGACTCTGGCCAAATCTATGATAACGTCTCGTCCTTTTTTATCTACGGCAGTCTCTCCCGTTGCGAATAACAACTTCGCCTCCATGCTGACGTAAATTCGGCCATTTCGCTTTTCTATCGTGAGCCCGTTTCCTTCAAAACCCGTTAGGGCATCGGCTACGCTTGTGCGCAGTGCAGTCATAAGCGAGTCCTTCTCGTTGATCTTCGACTTCAATTCCTCCAGTTTGGCCTCTCTTTCAATCAGCTCCTCTTCTTTTGCGTTGAGAGCCATTTCCAATTCATTCAAAGCGTCTTCTTTTTCTTGCAAAGCCAGCCTTACGGTTTCCAACTCGGCCATCAATGTTCTCTTTTCCGCCTCTGTACCCTCTCTTAAACTCGACGTTTTAGAAAGCAACTGATCGTTTAACGCATTGATCTTGTCATATTGCTTCCGCAAAATGCGCAAACTATTTCCCAGTACTGCGGTATCTGATTGAAGCGCATCTATTTTGCGTTCGGCTACGCTGTACTTGGTATTGAACTCTTTAACCTGAGTACTTAATTCTTCGTTTTCTTTACGTAGTTCCACATTCTCTCGCTCTGCCTGCTCTTGCTTCTGCGATACCTCCATGAATTTTCTATTGGGCACGCAGGAGACCAAAAAGAAGATGGCAAATACAGACAAAATTACTTTGGAAGCAGAATAAGACATAAGGTTCAGTTTTAGATGATTTAAAATCTATTGCAAATTTCTTACCTTTTATGATGACAATAACTACGTAAAGCAACATTTATTCACCAAAAGAGTATTAAAAGCTATGAGCAGGCTTAGCAATGATTGGTTAATAGAGCCCGTATTTGATTATGAGTACAAGACTTATCAAATATTGGCGTACACCTCTCAGGCCAAAAAATGGTTTAAAAAATCTATGCTATTTCCCTATCTGCCTGAAATCCAAAGCCACATAAGGCGACTGAGCATCTATAAGCAAAGTGTCCTGCATCTTGAAAATGAGCTCAGAACAGATCTAATTGGAGTTGATTTTAATCAATTAAAATTGATCCGAGAAAGACTTTCGGATGACGGGGTGATGGAAACGGTGAACGATGTTCTGGAATTCGCTCTGGAAAACTTGTCTTTGACATATCAATCGGGCCTCTCTGAAAAAGAAAGCTTGCTGGAGCAAATCAGTATCAGCCCCGTAGGAATATTGAGTCCCGAAAAGAGTGGAGGCCTTATCCTATTGAACAATTCGGGAAAAACCAGAATCTACAAGTACAGTTACCGATTTGTAAGAAGACCTTATGAAAGTGATTCATATAAAGACGTCATAACCGAGTTTTTGGATGAACGAACGACGGGTCGCTTTCCAAATTTCGGAGAGATGAAAATGCAGTACCGAAAGAAGAACGAGATCAATACATATCTATTCGAAACGGAAACAGAAATCCCCGTATTTGAGACTTTACTACCGGTAGCCAAAGAGTTTCTGCTTCAAAAAGAAACATAGCGTTCACGCTCTGTACATCTTCCTCCCATTTTATGGCGTAAAGTCCTTCGTACATCAAAACCCTCGATTCCTTGTGCATTTAGAGCGGCTTTCCGGCTAAGGTTATTTCACTACAGGTCCTGTTTGTTCGGGTGAGGATTTCTCGCTCAGTGCAAATCGCGGTATGTCTTAAATTCGAGAGACTGTCAGTTAAGCTCAGGGCAAGAGAAACCCAGGCTGAGCAATTTGCTTCCTCTGTTGAAGCGGTACTTCAACCTTGCCGAAAAGATGTGACTACCGTTAATCTTTCTCTAGATAAACCTGAGACAGATCAAGGTTTCCCATCGGACTTACCGAAAGATTTTGAACGCGCTTATTGACGAGCCAAACCCACTCCTCGTAATACAGGGGAGCTACGGCAGCCTTGTCAATTACAATGCTATCAGCGTTTAATAGCATCTTTTGTCTAAGCTCAGAATTACGCTCTCTCGTAGAGCGCTCAAAACTTTCATCAAAGTCGGGGTCATTGAATCGAACGGTATTTAAGTATGAAGCTTTGACAGAATCATCGGGCACTAGCTTACCGTGAAATAATTTCAAGAAATTCTCCGGGTCGGGGTAATCTGCAATCCACCCATCTCTCCAAATATTCACGTTACCGAGTTCTATCTGTTCATAGTGCTTGTCTCTTGGTAAAATCGAAAGCTCTACCGTTATACCCAGATTGTCTGCAAGCATCTTTTGAACCGCCTCGGCTACTTCGAGCGCAGTAGGGTTACCGTCATTAATCTGAACGGTCAAAACAGGAAAAGCCTGCGCATCTTCAAATCCTGCACGTACCAACAGTTCTTTGGCTCGATCGGGATTGAACGTAAATCCTTCAATGCTTTTGGCATCGTAACCGGGAGCGGAAGGAGGAACGAACCCATAAATAGCAGGTTCTCCAAATCCTTTCAGGACACTGTCAACCAAAAATTGGCGGTCAATGGCGTAGTTAATTGCCCTGCGCACGTCGGTATTTCCAAACAACTTGCTTCTGTGTTGAAAACCGTAATACTCTATACGCATACCCGGGATGGTCAAAATGGAATAAGATGTATTCTCATTTTTTGAAGACTCCACCAGTTGCTGAATATTGTCTCTGGGAACACTGAAAATCAGATCTAAATCTCCGTTTAAAAAAGCATCAAGTTGATCGCGTTCATTCTGAACAAAATTGCAGCGAACAGCATCTAAATATGGCAATGATCTTCCCAGGCTATCTATCTCGCGGTAACTTTTATTTCGCTGAAATATGATGACTTCATTCATTTTTATGGTAAAAGCTTTGAACGGGCCGGTACCAATGCACCAATTATTGATCTGGTCTTCGTATTCGTAAAGCTCTCTGGGAAATATCCAACAACACGGATGAGTCAGGATAGCCAAAAAATTTGGTGTGGGGTGCTCCAACTCAATCTCTAAAGTATAGTCGTCTATAAGCCTCAAGCCCTCCGGAGTTGCAGCGGTATCTTGGCCGTTCTGTTTAGCTTTCCTAAACTTCGCCGCTCCTTTGATCAGATCAATGACATAGGGATAAAGTGCATTATTTTCTGAAGGCTCGCATAATTTGGTGAAGCAGTAAATGACATCATCAGCCATTACTTCTCTCCCTTTTCCTTGAGGAAATATGGGGTCATCGTGAAAGAAAACTCCCTTTTTGAGTACGATGGTATACACCTTCCCATCTTTGCTAACCGTGTATGATTCAGCTAGTTTTGGCTTAAACTCTTTCGTCTTCTCGTCGAGCTCAAACAGACCTTCATAGACCTGGTTCATCAAGTTGAAGGCAGCGGCATCTACCAAGTTATGAGGAAAAATACTCAGGATGTCATCTGAAAGGCTCATTTTAAAAAGTCCTCCGCTCAATTCGTGATTGACGTCTCCTTTTGTCTGGCTATTTTTCGTTTGTGAATCGCCACAGCCGTTGACAATAAAAATGAAAAAAGCTAATGGTAAAAAGCGTTTTAGAAACGACGAAAAGGTACTAATCATTTAACTGTAGTTCTAGGGAAACGGGACAGTGATCGCTGTGGAACACGTCTGTGAGTATATCGGCTTTAACGATGTTCTTCTCTAAAGGTTGCGACACCAATTGGTAGTCAATCCGCCAACCCAAATTCTTTTTACGCGCGTTGAAACGGTAAGTCCACCAAGAATAAATATCTGTGACATCGCCATTTACTTTTCTGAAAGAATCGATGAATCCCGAGTCCAGGAATTCACTCACCCATTCTCTCTCTTCGGGAAGAAATCCGCTGGACTTTTTATTCGAAATGGGATTGTGAATATCGATTGCTCTATGGCAGATATTGTAGTCTCCACCAATAACAAGATTGGGTCTCTCTTTCTTCAATTTTTCAATAAATCCGGAGAAATCCGAAAGGAATTCCATTTTGAAGGCTTGCCGGTCTTCTCCGCTGCTGCCTGACGGAAAATAGGTGCTCAGGATTGACAAATCTCCGAAGTCAGCTCTCAGTACACGACCTTCTCGATCGTATTTTTCTATCCCGGATCCCTCGGTGATCTTGTCGGGTTCTATTTTACTCAAAATTGCCACACCCGAGTAGCCTGCTTTTTCAGCACTGTGGAAATAGGATTTATAGCCTAGCTCCATTGCTTGCGATAAATCAATTTGTTCGGGCTTTGCCTTGGTTTCTTGTATTAAAACTACGTCGGGTGATTCGTCTTTTAGCCACTCGAAAAATCCTTTTCGAATTGCTGCTCGAATCCCGTTGACATTATATGATATAATTTTAAGCCTCAAATTGCGTATTCTTAGAAGCCCATGTGGGCGAATCGATGTTTTTTCTAACGCTCAAAGTTAATAGATTCCCACTACTACCGTGCTTTTGTCGCACAAAGAAAACGGCAATATCAGGGTTGTTATTTATCGCTCTTGCGAGTGGTACCCTAAACCTCTGTGCCCAAGATTTTGGCTCTCTTAGAAGCAAATCAATATTTCCTCAGGGAGATACCATCACCCTGGACACTTTGAGCATCGACCCAAGTTCTTTTCAGGCTAAAGCCAATGGAGAAATCATCGTTGACTCCCTTTATAGTTTGCTGCCGGCGCAATCCAAGCTGGTTTGGAAACAAGGCAAACCGCCAAAAAAAATCGATGTGTCCTATCGGGTCTTCTCGATTGACTTCACCCGAAAATACCGCCGTCGATCACCATCTATCGTGCAGGAAGGAGAAGATTACTATTCCAATCCTTACACTTTTCGACCGGAAGCTCAGCAACAATCCGTATTTGGCTCTACGCGGTTGAATAAGACGGGAAGTATTTCGCGGGGATTGGGCTTTGGAAACAACCAAGACCTTACGGTGAATAGCACGCTTAGCCTACAACTAAGTGGGAAACTCACCGACGAAATCAATGTTCTCGCCTCGGTAACCGACGACAATATTCCCATTCAACCGGAAGGCAATACGGCCCAATTACAAGAGTTCGATCAAGTTTTTATTCAACTCTACGACGATAAGAATAAACTCACGGCAGGGGACTTTATCATCCAACGTCCTATAGGCTATTTCTCCACATATTTTAAAAGAGCCCAAGGAGCTTCGTACGAAACACGACGCAAGATGGGCACAGGCGATTATACTTTCTTTACCCAAACGAGTGCGGCGGTTTCTCGCGGAAAATTTGCCAGAGATGTCAGAAGAGGAGAAGAAGGAAATCAAGGACCATACCGCCTGCGGGGAAACGAGAACGAAGCATTCATTATTATTTTGGCAGGGACGGAGCGCGTTTTTATTGACGGAAAAGAAATGGAAAGAGGTCAACAAAACGATTATGTAATTGATTACAACACGGCTGAAATAACCTTCACGGCCAATCAACTGATCAATAAGGACAAGCGTATCGCAGTGGAATTTCAGTACACCGACGCCAACTATACCAGAAGCCTGGTACAAACTTCTACCGGAGTGGAAAACGACCGCTTCCAGTTTTTTGTCAACTTTTTCAGCGAGCAGGATGCGAAGAATCAACCACTGCAACAAGACCTAACCGACGAGGACAGAATAATACTGAGCTTGGCGGGCGATGATCCTTCTCAAACCTTGGCCCCTGGTTTCACCGAGGTGTTTGAATACAATAACGACCGTGTTTTGTACACGCTCATCGACTCTCTCGGCTACGATTCAGTTTTTGTTCGAGTCACCGAGCCAACCACCCCACTTTACAATGTCAATTTCAGCGAGGTTGGTGAAGGAAACGGGGATTACATACAAGCGGGATTTGACGGCACGGGCAGAATATTTCAATGGGTAGAACCGGAAGTTATTAACGGCCAAGTATTCCGAAATGGAAACTTCGCTCCTGTTCGCCGGTTAGTCGCACCAAAGAGAAATCAGCTGCTCATGGCTGGTGCCAATGGAAAGTTCAATGAAAAGACGAAAGCAAGCATTGAGGCAGGTTTTTCGAATGATGATCAAAACACTTTTTCTGAGATTGGTAACAACGACAACTTGAGCCACGGGCTGTTTGCCAAAGTGGAGCATGTTGAAACACTTTCCAAAAAACCCGATGGAGCTGAGCTTTTTGGAAGAGCGATGGTAGAGTCGAGAGGAAAAAACTTCAGGCCGATAGAGCCCTATCGTTCCGTTGAGTTTTCCAGAAATTGGAACTTGAGCTTGAACGACAGTATTGAGAATAATGCTCAAAGCATTATCACGGGAGCAGTGGGAATCCAAAAGGCGAACATCTATGACTTGACCTATTCTCTCGATCGTTTCGACGCGGGGAAAGACTATGCAGGGGTTAAAAACAATCTCGATGCTAATTTGAGTTTGGACGGATTCCGAGGTTGGTTCATCGGGAGTATTCTGGAAACCGAAGGCGCCATTAAATCTCGTTTTACCCGACATAAATCTCTGGTCGAAAAGGACATGTGGATTACTAAAATTGGCTTCACGGACGAACGGGAAGACAATCTTCGTTTCCAGCCGGGTAGTGATACGCTTTCGTCGGCAGCTTATAAATTTTACGACTGGCAGTTTTATGTCGCTAACCTCGACTCGTCTGATTTCGGGTACAAGGTTTTTTACCGCGAACGGACCGACTTCGAAGAAAACTTTGACGACTACTCCGAAAGCACCCATGCCATTCATTATGGAGCAGAACTTTCTTTATTGGGTAACCCCAAAAACACCCTGAAAGCTACCGTTTCGAACAGGATACTTGAAATAGTGGATGAAGAGTCGACGGATCAGGAACCGGAAGAAACGCTGCTCATGAGGCTCGAATATGGTGGACGATTTTTCAAAAACACCATTACTACAAATACTTTCTATGAAATCGGTTCGGGTCTTGAACGGAGACAGGAATTCATCTACCTGCTTGACCCCACGGGTCAGGGTCCATTTACCTGGATCGATTACAACGAAAACGGAATCAAAGAACTAAATGAATTTGAAAGAGCCCGACCCGAAGACGGGGAGCGCTATCTAAGAGTATTCACCCCGACAGATGAATACGAAAGAGCTTATTCTAATCAGTTTTCGCAGAGCCTCAACATAAGTCCCGCAGGAATATGGATGAAAGAAGAAGGGGTGAAAAAAGTACTGGCGAGATTTAGCAATCAGACCGCTTTTCGCATTCAGCGAAAGACGAGGCAAGAAGATGAAGTAGACCGATTCAATCCTTTTGCCGATGCAACGGGAACTGAAAATCTGATCTCTCAGTCGTCGAGTATTCGAAACACCTTTTTCTACAATCGTACCAGCTCAAAGTTTGGCGTAGACTATACCTACAGCGATCAAACCAGCAAAACTCCTTTGACCTCGGGATTCGAGGAGCGCGAAAGCACAGCCCACATAATGCGTTTGAGGTATAATTTCACTTCAAAATACGGAGCGATTCTCGAACAAGAAACGGGAAACCGAAAAAGCGGGTCTGACTTTTTGGAAGGGCGAAACTATTCAATTGACTACATCTCGTTGAAGCCTACCTTCTCTTATCAACCGAGTACCGCCTTCAGGGCTAACCTATCGGGCACATATACCCTTAAAGAAAATGCATCAGCCTTGGGCGGTGAAGAGGCGGAAATAGTCGATTTCGGTGCTGACTTACGCTTGAGTAAAATCGAAAAAGGCACTTATTTCGTACAGGTAAACTATATCACCATCGACTATGTAGGAGCGTCAAACAACAGCTTATCGTACGAGATGCTCGAAGGGTTGCAAAACGGACAGAACATTACCTGGGCGGCCGGAGTGCAAAGAAACTTAGGGAAAAACCTACAACTTAGCTTGAGCTACAATGGTCGAAAATCAGAGGACACCCGATCCATCCATACAGGGAATGTACAAGTAAGGGCTTTTTTCTAATTACTTGAGGTCAAAATCAGCTTTCCCAATCAATGCGCCTCCCTCGTACATCTCTACGATATAATTTCCTTCGAGAATATCAATTCCTTCGGGAACGTTGTAAAAAACACAAACGTCAGTCGCTTCATTGGCATAATCAAATGTGCGTTTTACGCTGTACTTTCCACTCACGCCATCAAATTCAAAACTTTGATCTTCTGACGCGTCAGGTTGCATCACAACTCCATCTTGAGAAATGATTCTCAAGTAAACCGTTTTACGCCCTGCGGTAGCAATTCGGTTTTCGCCGATGCGCGCGCAAGTTCTGATGATCTCTGTCTTATTCGCTCGATTGGTTTCTTTTTGAGTCCCGTTATTTCTCATTCGCAACCCGACCGATGTCATGTCGAAAGTTTGAAGAATAGACCCCGTAGCCACAATCGTTTCTAAATTCTCTTTGGTGCTTTCGAGTTCTTTGGTTTTTGTTTTTGCCTCAATAAGTTCTCCTGCCAGATAATCGTTGTCGCGAATCAAATCTTGGTTCATGGTATTCAGCGAATCGATCGTAACCAAGTATCCTTTCATAATATCTCGGAGGGTAGCCGCTTCTTTCTTAAGCTTAGATATGATATACGCATCGTCTTTGTGCTTTTCGATCTCTTTAAGCATTTCTTTGATTTGCTCCTGCTGAGCGGTGATCTCAGCCGACAGTTGGTCGTTTGCTACAGTTACCGTATCGTACTGGATGAGCATGTCCTGCAGATCGTTTTGTAGCTGAAGCTGTTCTACCTCTAACCCGGAGATCGTCTGCTCTTTGACTTCGACAGTTTGTGATTTGGTAAATACCAGCACACCCAAGATTACGGTGGTGATGGCCAAAATGACTACGGCTATGAGAAGCTTCTTGCTATTGGAATCAGTACTATCAGTCATGAATTCAATTCTTTAGGATTTATCAATTCCCTGATTTCCATTATCTTTAAAAGATTAGATGGGCAAATTCAGGTTAGAATGAAGCAAAAGTACAATTTTGGATGGTTGAGTGATTTCGGTAAGCTATTCTTTCCAAAAATATGCATTGGTTGTGTTCAGCCTCTCAACGCGTCAGAAGATACCATTTGTATAAATTGCCTCATAAAATTACCCCGCACCAATTATCACAGACTCGAATCCAACCCTGTTTCAAACAAGTTTCGCGGTAGAATTCAAATCGATTCTGCCTCGGCATTTCTTTATTTTGCTCGCGGAAATTCGACCCGAGCATTTCTTCATCATCTAAAGTACAGCGGCAGACAAGACATCGGTAAGCGGCTTGGAGCGCTTTATGCAAAGGATCTGGTTAACGATGGCTATCCATGTCCCGATGTCATCATTCCACTCCCACTCCATCCATCAAAGCAGCGTATCCGAGGATTTAATCAGTGTACCTCGATAGCTGAAGGACTCCAAAAGTACCTGGGATCTGAAATCGGCTCAGATTTTGTAAAGCGAATCTCAAACAACTCCACTCAAACCAAAAAAGGTCGATTCGAAAGGTGGGAAAATGTTGAAAGGATCTTTGCAATACCAAACCCTGATAAAATCTCAGGCAAGAACGTTTTACTCATCGATGACGTGGTGACTACGGGATCAACTCTCGAAGCTTGCGGACACACCGTGCTCGAAGCGCAACCCGCGAAGCTGAGCTTTCTCACCCTCGCCACGGCTTAAATTTGATCTATCTTTGCGCCATGAATCGCAACTATGACCATGCTCTAAAACAAATTGAAGGCGTCGTTTCAGGGGAACCTGATTTGATTGCCAACCTGAGCAATATCGCGGCAATTCTCAAAGAGCTGAAAGGCTATTTTTGGGTAGGGTTTTACCTTGTCAAAGAAGACGAGTTGGTGGTAGGTCCCTTTCAAGGCCCGGTAGCTTGTTCGCGAATAGCCAAAGGCAAAGGGGTCTGCGGTACGGCTTGGAGTGAAAACAAAACCCTCTTGATTCAAAACGTCCATGACTTTCCAGGACATATCGCTTGCAGCCCTCTGTCTCAATCAGAAATTGTAGTTCCGATTCACGACCAAAACGGAGAAATAGTCATGGTGCTCGATGTGGACAGTAGCTCGATAGGCGCCTTTCGAGAAGAAGATCAACTCGCCCTGGAAAAACTAGCTGAGATCATCACCAAAATTATCCCCGCATAGTGAGAATCTTTCTGTTATTCGCTGTGATACTAACCTTGGGCTGTGCCAAACAAAACAGCCTCACGGGAGGTGAAAAGGACATTACCCCGCCGCAGGTCACCTCTTACGATCCTCCAAATCTCAGTACTAACTTCTCGGGAAACCGATTTGAAATTGAATTTGACGAATTCGTTCAAATCAAAAATATTTCGGAACAATTGATCGTATCTCCTTTCTTGGAAGAGCCGCCCGAATACTCGCTAAAGAGCAAAACCCTCATCATCGAATGGGAGGAAGAGTTACTTCCCAATACTACCTATCAATTCAATTTCGGCACGGCCATTTCCGACCTGAATGAGTCCAATGTCAACTCTGATTTACTTTATGTATTCTCCACGGGCGATCTGATCGATTCCCTCTCCATTTCCGGTAAGGTACTCTCGGCAAAAGACAATACGCCGATTGAAGGTGCTTCGGTAATGCTTTACCGCGGCGCGTCTGACAGCTTACCTAAAACAAGTCTCCCCGATTTTTTTGCATTGACTGACAAAGAAGGTCTTTTCAGATTACGGTATTTGCCCGAGGGCGAGTTCAAACTTTTCGTCCTTTCTGAGGAGTCGTCAAACTACACCTACGATGGTCCTCCTGAGAAAATTGGGTTTATTGCTGATCGAATTTCATCGGGGATAGCGGATTCTACCGAGACTCAAGTATTCCTGGCGGCTTTCACTGAAAAAGATACCACACAGTTTATTGCGGGCACCCAAAAGAAGGATTACGGTTTCTATCAGGCGTTTTTCAATCTACCGACGGAGAATCCTGAAATTATTTTCAAAGACGTTGAAAGTGGAATGGTATTGCCCGCATTGAATCTGCTCAGCACAAACAGAGATACGCTCACCTCGTGGATCCCTTTGTACTTAAAGGAAACGCCCACCGAAGAAATCGAAGTGCTCATTAAAGACGGAGAAGCCATCCAAGACACTTCATTTTGGTATCCTGAGATCGACCCAAAATTCAGAGAAGAGCCGAAACTGAAAATAACTTCGAACCTTCAGCAAAAAAAGCTGGATCGATACGACGAGATTAAAATCAACCTTTCGAATCCGCTCGAAGAGTTGGACACAACCCTGATTGTCATTCTGGAAGACAGCTTAGAAATAGCACCGCAAATGTTCAAGAAATCCGTTAGTGGGCTTCATTTCTTTATTCATTTGGAGAAAAAACCAACCTCGGTCTATCAGGTAATAATGGAAGAAGGTGCAATTAAGGATCTCTACGGAATTTACAGCGATAGTACAAGCTTCGAGTTTAAACTTGAAGAGGAGGAGTTTTACGGTGACTTAACGGTTGCGATAAACGACAGTCTCATCCAAACAGACTCCAATCCTGTTCTAAAATTCACAAATGACGCGGGTAAAGTGATCAAATCTCTGCCCCTGGGCGGGAACAATGTATCGGAATTCACGAACCTTCGACCGAAAAAGTATGGTCTTCAAATACTACTCGATGCCAACGGAAACGGCGAATGGGATACGGGAAACTACAGTGAGGGCATTCAACCTGAGGGGAGAATATTTTATCCCGAAGAAATTGATGTGCGCTCTAATTGGGACTTGGAAATTGATTGGACACCCGCGCCGATACCCTACGGTGTAATCTCAAAGTGATCGGCATCTAAAGCCACGGGAAACTTCTTTCTGAAATCATTCAGCGGCTTCATCTCCAGTGAAGTATTAATCCACTCCTCGCTTTTATTTGCAGCGCTTGTCAACTCATCTCCCTTGGGATCAATCGCTACCGAATGCCCGCAATAGGGTACTCCGTTACCGTCATTACCGACTCTATTTACACCGATTACATAGCATTGATTCTCGATGGCTCTGGCCAAAAGCAACTTGTCCCAGGCCGCTACTCTGGCTGCGGGCCAATTGGCCACATAGATTTGNAGATCCACATCGCTCGATCGCGACCAAACGGGAAAACGTAGATCGTAACAAACCCGAGGCATGATATTCCAGCCCTTGAATTTGATTCTCACATCGCCCGTCCCTTGACTGTAAACGTCGTTCTCTTTAGCCATGCGAAACAGATGGCGCTTGTCGTAAGTGTATTCGAGCTTGCCTTCGCTAATCCAGAAAAATCGATTGAAATACTTTCCATTCTCCTCTGCTACGAAGCTTCCGCAAATGGCGAATCCTTTCTTGGATGACAAGTCTTTGAGTCGACTCATAGCCACACCGGCATTGGCTTCAGCTACACCGGATGGATTCATGGTAAAACCCGTCGAAAACATTTCGGGAAGGACGATCAGGTCGACATTTTCAGGCAAGTGCTCTACCTTCTTTTCTACCATTTCGACATTCTCTTCTACAGACTCCCAGTGCAATTCCGATTGCAGAAGTGCAACGTTGAGTGGTGAGGGTTGGATCATAGTGCCTTGAGAATTGTAGCGGCTTTTTCCAGTGTCTCATCCGATTTGGCAAAGCAGAATCGCAACATATATTGTTCGACCGGTTGATGGTAAAAGACAGACACGGGAATAGATGCAACACCATGCTCTTTGGTAAGCTTTTCGGCGAATTTCACCTCGCCCATTTTGCTGATCGCAGAATAATTGAGCAACTGAAAATAAGAGCCCGAAGAGGGTCTTGCTTTGAAACGGGAATCTTTGATGTACTCGAGAAAAGTGTCGCGCTTTTGCTGATACATCGCGGCAATATCGTTGTAGCGATCGGGTACTTCGAGGTAGTCGGCAATGGCGTATTGCATCGGCGCACTTACGCAGTAAACCAAGTACTGGTGTACTTTTCGAAACTCCTTCATCAGGTTTCCGGGAGCCAGAATATAACCTAGCTTCCACCCCGTAACGTGGAATGTTTTACCGAAGCTACCAATGACCAATGAACGTTTTGCCAACTCGGGAAATTTTGAGGCACTCCAATGCTTCTTTCCATCGAAGACAATGTGCTCATAAACCTCATCGCTCAGCACCAAAGCATCGCTATTCATCGCCAGCTTTTCCAGCTCTTTCATGTCATCCTCATCCCATACGGCACCTGAAGGATTGTGCGGGCTGTTGATGATGATGAGTTTCGTTTTCCGTGTGATGACCTTTTTCACATCCTCCCAGTCGACCTTAAAATCCGGAGCTTTGAGCTGCACATATACCGGCTTACCGTGATTCAGTATGATAGGCGGCACATAACAATCGTAAGCAGGGGTAAAAACAATTACCTCGTCTTCCTCCTTAATCAATGCCGTTATGGCAGTGTGAATGGCTTGTGTCGCTCCTGCCGTGACCGTTATTTCGGTGTCGGGATCGTAAGAAGCGCCGTGCAGTTCGTACGTCTTTTTGGCGATGGCCTCGCGCAAAACCGGTGCTCCTCCCATCGGCGCGTACTGATTTCTGCCCTCTCTCATGTGTTTGGTCACCAGATCGATGAGAACTGGATCCACATCAAAATCAGGGAATCCTTGGGATAGATTAATGGCACCGTGGTCTTGGGCCATTCTGCTCATGACGGTAAAAATGGTGGTGCCGACTTGAGGAAGTTTGGTTGAAATATCGACTGGTGAGCGCATGTTGGAGGTTTCTTTTGGGCCCACAAAAGTAGTAAACCGGATGGATTAGTTGGAAAGATTTCCCGCTACGATACACGGTATTTTGAATGTCTCTGTATCACCCGATGGGTTAAATATTTCAATCAGCACAATATGGGGGCCAATGCGTGCCTTCGAGCGATCATCGGTTGTTCCATCCCAACTCAAGGTGCCTTCTGTTCCTAATAAAAGATTATTGGTGAGCCCTCTGATCAAGCGCCCTCGACGGTCGTAAATACGAATCGTGGCCAAATAGTCGGGGCCATCCAAGGAATAATTGATGAGAAGCACATCTTCGAACCCATCATTATCGGGCGAGAAAACCTCATCCTGCAATTCGAATTGAGCAGAAGCTCGGCCTTCCGGCAAAAATTGAGAGTTGACGTACCCGGGAGTGGCAAATCCAACTCGCTCGGAGGCCGATGACCAATTGCCGGGTTCATTGGTAGGTCGAGTGTAACTCAACCGCTCCAAACTTACGCCATCAAATGTGTTCAGGAGGGGAAAATGATAGTCTTCCAAGTAGTCGAATCGATCTATCGGATTTTCCAGAGAATCGGCTAGAATCACCGAACCATCGCCATTGTTAAACGAAG
>JGI12210J13797_10163421_pt1 | contig 14980 bp, 13 predicted proteins | sample ElkSlonscriptome_3_FD_13797 | JGI IMG/M metagenome (IMG submission 13797)
CTGTCAGCATCCGTGCCGGTCGTGTACTTGCCCCACTCGGCATCATCAATCAGAACCACGAACCCACCCTGTTCAACGGTGTGGAACGTCCAAATGTTGAGAAATATATCATCCCCTCCACCTGGTCGCTCGATGGTCTTGGCCTCTTCGGTTATCCAGTGGGTTGGATGAGCTACGAAGTCTACGCCGTGGCCGGTTTAAACGAATCCGGATTCAGCGATTCAAGCGGCGTCCGCAGTGGCCGTGAAAAAGGCCGTATCGGCATGAACAGCGGTGCCCTGACCGGTCGTCTGGATTTCTTTCCGGTTTCCACCGACAACCAGGACTTGCGTCTCGGCCTCTCCGGCTACTATGGCGGAACCGACAACACAGACAACGGCGATGCCAACTCCAATACCAACGGGGTACCCACCGACAACATCTTCGGCATGGTTTCCGGGGACTTCGAATATGATATTTCCCGCTTCCAGTTCCGCGGCGTTGCGGCCTTCGGCAGCAACTCCGATGCTGCAAACCTCGATGCCGCCTACGGTAAAGGGGCCGGCAAAGAAATCTTCGGCTGGTACCTCGAAGCCGGTGTTGATGTACTCCCCCCCTCCTGGAAAAAAGGAAAGCTGAACGAATCCTCCCTCGTTCCGTTCGTTCGTTACGAAGCGTACGATACCGCACACAAACAATCGGATGGCAGCGCCAGCGACGGTTCGAACCATAAAACTGAAATCACCATCGGCGCATCCTGGTTGCTGACCCAGAACTTTGTGGTCAAAGCAGATGCTCAGTTTGTCGACACCGAAGACGGTTCCAAATCCGAAACCCGATATAACGCCGGGATCGGCTGGGTCTTTAACTAAACCAAACCAAAATATGTCATGCCGCCGCTGCTCCGTGCAGGGGCGGTTTTAGTTTACCTATCCGTCAAAAAACCAGTATCTTCAACGTCCTTTAAATTACCATGATAAAAAAACTATCCATCCTGATTGCACTCTGCACCGTCACCTCCGTTTTCGCGGACAAAATCCAGGCGACCATTTTCCAGGCATTGGAAGGTTTACGAACGGCCGAATCGCACGATCCCTACTCCAAAACCATTCAGCGCGTCTACATCGGCTTCGACGAACAAGGTAATCCGAAAACCGGCGTGGCCTTTCGCGAAATCGAATCCTTCAAAACCATCACCGGCGTCGTCATTGTCGACAAAACCGAAAACGGCTACGTCCTGCGCGAAGCGGTTTTTCCAGACATTGGAAATATCAAAAATGCTAAAGACCGCAAACAGGTCATGACCGTACTCCGGCAATTTAAGAATGTACCCTTCGATCCGCATGCCGAAAAATCGGCCGTTGATGCCTTGTCCGGGGCAACCCGCTATGGGATAAAGACCTCCGGTTATTTAAACTATATGGCGCGTCATGTGGCTCTGCAAATGGAGTCACCGCCTGAATGGACAAAGCAATAACGAAATATGCTGCGAACAGTTAAGATCGATTGGGATAACCTCGCCGATTTCCAGACCTTGGAAACGCCCTTCCCCCGTCCAGAGCGCATCCATCCGGGTCTCGACGAAATCAACTCCGAAACCTTTCCCGAATTTTTAGATGAAATCGGCCTCATCGGCATGGGCGGCGGCGGCTTTCCCGCAGCGAAAAAGCTCAAAGCCAACCTGAATTCGCACACCCTCGTCATCAATGGCGTCGAGTGCGAACCCGGCATTGCCATCGACAAAGCCGTCCTGCTGAACGACTCCCTCTGGGTCGCCGCCGGGGCAAACGCCTGCGCCAAAGCCATCGGCGCAACCAAAATTATCCTCGCCGTGCAGAACGATCCCGAGCTTTTCCGCGAACTCAACAAGCGCTATGGCGAATTCGAAACGATCGGCTTTTCAAAAAAATATCCCGCCGGCGCCGAGAGTCTCATCATTAAAAAACTGACCGGCACACTCCCCCCACCGGGTTCCCGTCCATTTGAATACGGCTTTATGATTCAGAATATCGTCTCGCTACGCGCCGTCGGCCGGGCGATTATTGACGGCATCCCCGTGGTTGAGCGTCCACTCACTCTGGCCATGCCCTCGATCGGTTTTTATAAAAACCTGATCGCCCCCGTCGGCATCCCGGTTCAGGAACTGTTCGATATTTATAAACTGCCCTACGACGCCAACATGCACCTTATCTCCGATTCCGGCCTGATGATGGGCAAAGAGATCTCGCGCTTTTCCACCATCAAAAAAACAACGCTCTCAATTTTAGTGCTTAAACGTGACGAAGCCTTCCGGGAAGAGCGCCCCTGTACCCACTGCGGCGCATGCAATATCGCCTGCCCCCTCGGCCTCCACCCATTCACCCTGACCGAAAAAGTACGAAAAAGAAAAACAGCCGGCGCAGCCTTCAAAGCCCAAATGACTGAATGCTTCCTTTGCGGGGTATGCGCCGCCGTCTGCCCTTCGGGCCTTCCGCTCATCCAATCATTGGAAAAAGGGAAAAAATGCCTCTAAATCCATTTTTGATTTTAGATTACCGATTGCCGATTTTCGGCTCTGCGACACCTGTGGGCAGGGACGGCAGTCCCATCCGTCCGAAGCGCTTTGAGGACAGCCCCCCCTGCCACTTTAAAGGCCAACGCCGTCTGAGTTCCGAAAATCATCATTCTAAAATCAAAAATCAAAAATCCCAGGAGGTTCTGCCATGAGCCTCCGCAGCCCATTCATTAAAATTGGCTCCAGCTCATCCGCCATGGCGGCCTGGGCTTGGATCGCCTTGCTGATTCCCTGCTCGATCTACAGTTTTCTTTATAATCCAGATTACCTGCCCCATCTCATCGGATATTCATTGCTGGGATCAATAGCCGAATCCATCTACACCTTCATTATCAAACGTAAACGTCGTCTGGTCTGTATGGGCTCCGCCTTCAGCGCTGCGCTGCTCGCCGCCAGTGTTCCGCCAACAGTTCCGTTCTTTCCCATGTGCTGCGCTATTCTTCTGATGGTCTGGATTATAAAACTTCCAATGTCTGGAAGTCCCCTACGGTTTAATGCCGCCATGGCCGGCCGCTTATTCCTGATGCTCGTTTTTCCTGCGACGGCAGTCAATTGGGGTACGCCCGCCGTCGATGCCATTTCCACCGCCACTCCACAGGAACTCTACCGGTCCGAAGGCTATCCACTCGAATACAGCCAATGGCTGTTCAGTAAAATTGAAGGCAGCTGGGAAGGTTTGCTCACGCTCGTTCCCGGCAGCCCCGGCGAAACCTTTCCGTTACTCCTGATCCCTATTGGAGCCCTGCTCGTTTGGAAAGGCATCATTGGCTGGCGCACGCCGATTTTTTTCCTGCTTTCCTTCAGCATCATGACCGCCATTTTTGGCCATGATCCCCTCTACAACCTGCTGTCCGCTGCCACGCTGTTCAGTGCCGTCTTTATTGTCGCCGATCCGGTCTCCACGCCCATGAGCAAAAGTGGACAGGTTTTGTGTGGGCTCATCATCGGCATCAGCAATGCCATGATCCGGCAGTTTACCTTCTACACCGAAGCCATCGTCTATGCCGTATTGATTGGAAACTGTTACGCCCCGCTCCTCGACAAAATGGCCTTCGAGCTACGCGGCACTCAGCTCCAGAAACGTACCGTCAAATTAGTCTATTCTCTGGGAAAATAAGAAAAGCCCCGCTGAAAACGGGACTTAAAAATGGAGGGTCGCAGGCTCTGCGACCTATGGTCACACAGCGTGTGACCTTCCAAACACTGGAAACTACCCTTCCTGAGATTCCAGATAACGTTCGGCTTCCAGGGCCGCAGCGCAGCCAGTACCGGCGGCGGTGATCGCCTGACGGTAAATCGCATCGGAAACATCACCAGCGGCATATACACCTTCAAATTTAGTTTTCACGCCATCGGCAATCAGATAACCGACCGCATCCTGTTCCAACTGCTCAAACGGCTCGGTGTTCGGCTTGTGGCCGATGGCGGAGAAATATCCGGATGCAGGAACTTCCGTAATTTCGTCGGTCTGCGTATTTTTGATCTTCACGCCGGTCACGCCGGAATCATCGCCCACAATTTCTTCAATGACCGAATTCCAAGCCATTTCAATTTTCGGATGATTGACCGCGCGGTCGGCCATAATTTTAGAGGCACGCAGTTCATCGCGGCGGTGCACGAGCGTAACTTTCGATGCAAAACGGGTCAGAAAAATGGCCTCTTCGCAGGCGGTGTCGCCGCCGCCGACCACAACCACCGGCACGTCTTTATAGAACGCTCCATCGCAGGTGGCACAAGCGGAAACGCCTTTACCCATAAATTTCTGTTCGGATTCAATACCCAGATATTTAGCCGTGGCGCCCGTGGCAATAATCACGGTTTTGGCTTCGATCGCATCACCGACCATCAGCTCAATTTTGTAAGGTTTCTGCGAAAAGTCAGTTTTAGAAACCGCATCATATTGAAGGAACTTAGCCCCGAACCGTTCCGCCTGAGCACGGAATTTATCCATCATTTCTGTACCATCAATCCCTTCAGGAAACCCGGGATAGTTTTCCACATCCGTAGTGGTGGTCAACTGACCGCCCGGCTGCATGCCTTCGATCACGAGAGGTTCAAGGTTCGCACGTGCACAGTAAATGGCTGCGGTGTAGCCGGCGGCTCCTGCTCCGATAATGACAACATTTTCCATAGAGGTATTCCTTCTTGAATTCAATGAACTTAATGGACGTGGAAACTACAGGAACGTTCAGCCTGAATCAAATCCGTTTGTACCTAATTGGTCTAACTTGACCGAGCCGCGCAAATATTTCCTTATATATTTCATACATCATAATGTATGAAATTAATAATAACCCTAAATTTTAAAGCTAAAACATTTTTTCATACATTATGATGTATGAAAAATAACATCTCCTCTCATACCCTTTTCCTTTTCAACTGCCGGATGAGTTCTGGCACTACCTCGAAGACATCCCCCACCAGACCGATGTCGGCATAGTCGAAAATCGGGGCCGCAGGGTCGGAATTGATGGCCACGACGATGTCCGCATTTTTAATGCCTTCCCCATGCTGGATCGCCCCTGAAACTCCGCAGGCGATGTAAACCATAGGGGAAACGCTTATTCCACTCAGTCCAATCTGATGTTCATGTTGCTTCCACCCGATATCTACGACGGCTTTTGAGGCCCCCACCGCCCCGCCAAGCACTTCAGCCAGCTCTTCTATATAGTGGAAATTTTCAGCCGAGCCCAGGCCTCGTCCACCGGTCACGACGAATTCTGCTTCGTGCAGATGCGAGGATGGACTTTTTTCCAAGGTCTGGAATTTCTTCATTCTGTTTCGGAATTCGGAAATATCGGGTTTGATTTTAATTTCCTCAAATTCAACAGAAGCGGATTCAAATGCTCCAACTTGGACAGTGGCCATCTGCGGTCGGTTTTTATTGCATAAAACCGTCGCCATCACATGTCCACCGTAGGCCGGACGTATCATGCTCAGAATACCGCTCTCCGGATCGATTTCCAGTTCTGTGCAGTCCGCGGTCAGTCCGGTTTCCAATTGGGCAGCCAGTGAAGGCGCCAGGGTTTTCCCCGAAGACGTGGCGCCAAAAAGGAAGATTTCCGGTTCACGTTCTTTTATGAGTGGGTATAGCGCTTCTACAAAGTGGTCATTCTGAAAATCCGGGAGATCGACGGTGATCAGGCACAGCTTCATGCCGGCCTTCTCGGCCAGTTCGCGCCCTTTGGCCAGCAATTCATTCACCACAGGATGTCCGGGCTCATTAAAAATCCAGCATTCTTTCATTTGAGCACACCCCGTTTTTTCAGATTCTCGATGAGGGCAGATACTTTTTCCGGCACAGTACCTTCGAGAATTTCGGAAGCACTGACCCATGCCGGGGCCTTGAGTTCGACCACGCGTGTGGGCGATCCGGCCAGTCCGATTTTTCCAGTATCCGGGTTTAATTCTTTTTCACCCAGAACTTGAATTTCTTCGGATTTCGCAGACATACGCCGATCAAATAATGGGGTGCGCAGTTCATTATTCTCCTTAATTACCGTCAGTGCGCAGGGTGACTGGATGGTCCAGCGTTCGGTGCCCGCATCAGAAATTCGTTCAACGATGAATCCTGTATCGCACAGTTTAATGTCACGAACAAAGGTCAAAACCGGGAGGTCAAGCTGCTGAGCGGTTTCGGGCCCGACCTGACCGGTATCGCCGTCAGTCGCCTGCCGGCCGAACAGCAGGAGCTGAAATGGTTCCAGTTTTCTGAGGGCAAGCGAGAGGATATAAGACGTGGCGAAGGCGTCGGAGCCACCGAAATCGGAATCGGAAATCAGCACCGCCTTATCGGCTCCGCAGGAAAGCGCTTTGCGGAGCATCGATTCTGCCTTCGGCGGGCCCATAGAAATGACCGTTATGTGGCCCCCGTAGGTCTCTTTGAGACGAAGCGCGGTTTCCAGAGCACTTTCGTCGAAAGGATTCATGACGGCGTATAGATTTTCCCGATCGATTCGATGGGTTTCAGAATCGATTTTTATACTTCCCGGTTCAGGGACCTGTTTGATGCAGACAACGATATTCATGGTAACTGTATGTTTAGTTTCAAAAATTGATGATTCCGCGACCAAGCGTCACACACAAGCTGAAACAGAAAAATCATCGAAAACGATGCTGACCATTGAGATGGAATGAAGGTCGAGCAACGGTTCCATCGACCGGTTCCGGTTCCGCTCCACCAGACCGATATTCATCACCCGCCCTTCTTGAAGCAACCGCACACGCGGTGTTCAAAGATTGAAAAACGCTTAGAGTTGACTCACCGATCATTAAATACCAATACTCCGATCATTATTTAAGGAGACGAAATATCATGGATTTTGACGTAATTGTTATCGGAGCAGGCCCTGGTGGATATCCGGCGGCGATTAAAGCCGCTCAGCTGGGTGCGAAAACGGCGATTATCGAGCGCGAATGGCTCGGCGGAACCTGCCTGAACTGCGGTTGCATTCCGACCAAAACCCTGATTGCCGGCGCTGAGGTTTATCAGAAAATTCTTCATGCAGAATCCTTCGGCATCAACGTCGGAAAACCGGAAATCGATTATTCTGCGATGAAAAAGCGTAAGGATGATGTCATCGCAACGCAGCAGAGCGGGATCGCCTATTTGTTGAAATCGCACGGCGTTACTCTTTTTGAAGGAACCGGTTCGTTCAAAGATGCCAACACCGTTGCCGTCAAAAAATCGGACGGATCGACCGAAAAGATTACCGGGAAAAATATCATTATTGCCACCGGCTCAACCTCGACGGTCCCTGGATTTATTCCAAAACACGAGCGCATTGTGGAAAGCCGCGCGTTTCTGGAACTTGATGAACTTCCAGAAACCCTGATGGTACTCGGCGGCGGGTATATTGGCTCCGAACTGGCCTGCATGGCGGCGGGCCTCGGCGTGAACGTTACGATTGTGGAACTGCTTCCCGACATCCTGATGCTGTTGGATAAAGATATTCGCAATGTCGTAAAAAAGCACATGAAGAGTGAGCTCGGGATGACCCTCATGACCGGCGATGCAATGCAGGATATTGCAGCTACCGACGATAAAGTCACCGCAAAAGCCGGCAATAAAACCATCGAAGCCGATATGCTGCTCATTTCGATTGGGCGCAGTCCGGTGCTGGATGGCCTGAATATTGAAGCAGCCGGAGTGAATGTGAATGAACGTGGATATGTTGACGTCGACGAACTGAGCCGCACGAATGTCCCGAACATTTACTGCATTGGCGACGTTTCCGGCCGTATGCAGCTGGCGCACGCTGCGACATCGCAGGCGATGTATGCCTGTGAGCATATTATGAAAGGCGAAGAAAAAATTGAAGAAGTCGTCATTCCGGGCGTCATTTTCACCTCGCCTGAAGTGGCTCTGGTCGGCCTGACGGAAGACGAATGCAAAAAGCTCGGCCGAAATATCAAGGTCGGAAAATTCCATTTCAAACCGTTGGGAAAAGCTCAAGCGGCCAATGAAACCGAAGGTTTTGTTAAAATTATTGCCGACAAAGATAGCGACATCATTATCGGGGCCCAGTGCGCCGGTCCGCACGCCACCGATCTGATCAGCGAAATGGTCATTGCCGTCCGCGAGGAACTCACGGCCGAGGAGCTGGGCAATACCGTTCATGCTCACCCGACCTTTGCTGAAATCTGGATGGAATGCGCACACGCTCTTCACAAAGGTTGCGTGCATGCCCCGCCGGCTCGGTAAATAAAACGTCCAAACCTTGGAAATGAAAACGTCTTTTTTGAAAAGGCGTTTTTATTTTTGATGCCATTGACCCGCGGATCGCAAACAGATACCTTCCGCGGCTCTTTTATATTTGAGAGCAATTTTTTTAATGAAATTTAGCGTATTAAGTCTGATTTTATTGATTGGCATAATTGGAACTGGTTTTGCCCAGGACACGGTTGTGCTTAAAAACGGCGATGTGCTGTCCGGAAGAATTCTGGAACAGACGCCGGAGCATGTCTATTTCAAATCTACCGCATTTGGCTCAATCAGCCTCAGACCTCAAGATATTCAGGAAATCCGGATTATCGAAGAGGGTCTGGGCGAGATAACGGTTCCGGAAGAAGCAGTTTCGAAAAAAGAAGACGGCAAAGGAAACCTACCGCCCATTGAAAACAAAAAGCCTGAAATTGCCAAAAAGAGACGGGCAAAAAAAAAGAACGCTTGGTCCGGCCAGGCAGGTCTCGCCATCGCTATGCGGGAAAAAACTAGTTCCAACGCCATTGGGGTATATAAAGAAGAACAGTTTGAAACGTACCGTTTGTACGGCAATGTGAACTGGAAGGGTGAACGCAACAGTCTGAAATGGGCATGGACCTACCGCTATAGCGAAGACGAGTACAGAGTTCGTGACGATTTTTTCAACGTAAACCAGAAATACCACTATTCATTTAAAGATGAGAATCTCTATTCAACCGCGAAAACGGTCTATCAAAAAGACTATAACCGCCGGATTGAAAATGAATTTCTTCAGACGGCTGAGATGGGCATCAAGTGGTTCAGTAAAGATTCAAAAGTTCAGCTCTCGACCTCGGCCGGAGCAGGATACCATGCGTATAATCGATTAGATCGCAGCCGAACGTACGACACGAAAATATCCAAATTAGAATTCATTTTCGATCAGGCATTTCGCTGGGAACTGTTCGACACATTGGCCATCATACAAAAATATACCCATCTCGGAGATACTGAGCAGTATAACATGCTGTTTTCCGCCGGACTGGAAAACAAACTGGTGCGGGACCTTTTTATCCGCTTTGAGTATCGTCTTAATCAGGATACGGAAGTCTATTATGACGACAAGGGCTATTACGACAAAGCCCTGCTCACCAGCCTGCTCTACAAGTTTTAGTCTGCGGTGGTTTCTTCGCCATCGGCCGACATTCCAATCAATGGAAGAATTTCGTAATTTCCGGGTTTGATGGGGCGTACTGCAGTTGCAGCCAACTGAATCCGATCCCCGATCCGTTTCCAGGGTTTGCCATAGATAACGATCATGTAGCCCGGTTTGGCCAGTGTTTGCAGATAGCTGATTCGGGCCGGTTTATCCACCGTCCACCCGGCCGTTAAATTTCCACCACTGGTTGCAGACAGTTTATAGGATTTTCCATCGCCATGCTTCTGCCAGTCAAATGCCCGTTGATCGATATCAAAAGCTACCTGGATAGTCCGCTCCATCTCTTTAAACTGAATATCGTTGATGATTCCAGCCCAGGCCACTTCCGTTTCCACGTGCGCCTGAAAATTGGTTTTCACGTCCTCAAACGAAACAGAGCGGTCCGCACGAGCATAGGCCTTTTTTTCGCGGCTCTTATATGGCCGGTAATCCTTCGACTCTGTGGATGCGCAGCCGACCAGCCCCAATACCACCAGTAACCCCAAAACTCTAAACATCATCTTCTCCTGAATGAAGAACGAAATGTAGCGTTTCCAACCAATGGAAACAATGCAGATATACCGAAACCCCGGTCCAAACATCGGAATACGCTTGCCCGAACCTCCGGCTTTTTGTTTTCTAATCTTAAATTTGGGGTTAAGGGATGGGTAAAAAATCAAACGGCGAATGGTTCAATGAGCCGGTTATTCATAATAACGTAGCCGACGCATGTCCGCAGTGTGGAAAGGCCATGACGCGGGATGCGGTTCTGTGCATGGCCTGCGGATATAACCTTAATACAGGACAATATATTGATCTGCCGAATAAGCCGGTCCGTAACAAGTCAGAAGGAAAATTTAAACCGTTCTCCCTTTTGGTCTCCATCGGCCTTACCGCCTTTATCCTGACCGGCGTGGCTGTATATGTATTCTACGAACCGATCCTGGAGGGCAACAGAAGTGCACTTCCTTCGGGTATTAGGGAAAAACTTCCTATCCGGCTGGAACGCCCATTTTATCCAGCCTGGATGAAAAATATGACGCATGACGCACTGGTGGCGGTTTACGAACAGGATATTGAAACCAAACTGTTGACCTCTCACCCGGCATACGTCAACGGCGATACGATCACACTAAAGTCGCAAAGCGGAAAGGCAGGGCAAGGCATTTTCCGAGGGACTGAAGAGCAGCACGCTCTTCTCGAGGCCAAAGGAAATCTGGTGCGGGTTCCCTTTTCAACCTTAGAAGAAAACTGCCGCCTACGTGCGGATTCAACCGGGCGCAAGGTGTATATTTTTAAAATGGCCAATCGTCGTGCTAAAGCGCTCCTGAAATAGTGTTCCCAGGTTTCCAAACCTTGAAAAACACCTAATTTATCAGGGTTATTTAATACCGCCGCCAATTGACACCCCTGCACCAACGCCCTATATTCACCTCTTTTTACGGAAGAGCCCCCTGAGGGGCAGTTTAAAGTTAATCGTTATCCGTTATTCGGCTGTATGGCTTTTCCCCGATAACTCTAACCATAAACCGATAACAGGAGCTTTAGCTCAAATTTGAGGATGAAAAACGACATGAGTGATTTGGATCGTTTGCGCCACTCGACGGCGCACGTTATGGCGGCGGCGGTATGCCGCCTGTTTGATGATGTTCAGTTGGATATCGGTCCATCGACCGATGACGGGTTTTACTATGATTTTGATCTGCCGGCTCGCTTGACCCCGGAAGACTTTGAGCGCATCGAAGCCGAGATGAAAAAAATCGCCGACGAAGATCACGAGTTTGTCTGCAAAACCGTTTCCCGTGATGAAGCGAAGGAAATCCTGAAAGGCCAAAAATATAAACTCGAACGTCTGGCCGATATTCCGGAAGGCGAAGACATCACCTTCTACACCTGCGGCGAATTCATGGACCTCTGCGCCGGACCGCACGTGGAAAGCACCGGCAAACTGCGCGCCTTCAAAATCATGAACATTGCGGGTTCCTATTACCGCGGCCATGAAACCAACCCAATGCTTCAGCGCCTCTACGGCACCGCCTTCACCAATCCGAAACAGCTGCGCCTCTATCTCAAGCAGATTGAGGAAGCTCAGAAACGCGACCACCGTAAACTGGCCAAAGAGCTGGACCTCTTTTCTATCTCCGAGCAGGTTGGACCCGGCCTCGTCAACTGGCATCCAAAGGGTGGGCGCATCCGCACAACCATCGAAGATTTCTGGCGTAAAGAGCACTATAAAAACGGCTATGACATCATCTTTACCCCGCACGTGGGCAAAGCCAACTTGTGGGAAACCTCAGGTCACCTTGATTTCTACCGCGAAGGCATGTTTGCCGCGATGGACGTCGACGGTCAGGAATATTTCGTCAAACCGATGAACTGTCCGTTCCATGTGGAAATTTATAAGCAAGGGCTGCGTTCCTACCGCGAACTGCCCTTGCGCTGGGCGGAACTCGGCACCGTTTACCGCTATGAAAAAGCCGGCACGCTGCACGGCCTCTTCCGCGTCCGCGGCTTTACCCAGGACGACGCGCACATTTTCTGCTCCGTGGAACAGATCGAAGACGAAGTGAAAGAAGTGATTCGCTTCTGCAACTTTATCTGGAAAACCTTCGGTTTCACCGAAGTTAAAGCCTATCTCTCCACGCGTCCGGAAAAAGCGGTCGGCGAAGAAGCCCGTTGGGATACGGCTACCAAATCGCTGGAATCCGCCATTAAAGCCGAAGGCCTGCCTTATGAAATCGACGAAGGCGGCGGCGCATTTTACGGACCCAAAATCGACCTGAAGGTGAAAGATGCGATCGGCCGCGAGTGGCAGACCTCGACCATCCAGTTCGACTTTAACCTGCCGGAGCGTTTTGATCTGAAATATATTGGCGACGACGGTGAAGCCCACCGTCCGTATATGGTGCACCGCGCCCTATTCGGTTCGATTGAGCGCTTTTTCGGCATCCTGACCGAACACTATGCCGGTGGTTTCCCGGTCTGGCTCGCCCCGGAACAGGTGCGCGTGCTCCCGCTCTCCGACGAGCAGCTCGACTATGCCGACGAACTTCTTTCCAAACTTCGGAACGCGGAAATCCGCGCTTCGGTCGATACCAAGCAGGGTAAACTGAACGGAAAAGTTAAGAACGCTCAGCTGGACAAAGTGCCCTATATGCTTATTATCGGTAAGCAGGAAATGGAAACCGGACAGGTTGCCGTTCGCCACCGCCTTAAAGGCATGCAGGGCGAATGCTCCCTCGACGATTTCATCGCCCAGCTCAAGAAAGAAGAGCTGGATAAGACAACAGTAGACATGGAGGTCTCAAATTAGCAGGCAAAACTTCAGAGGACGGCCGCAGCGCGAGCCGCAGGTGCGCATGAATCATCGAATTCGTGTGCCGGAAATCCGCGTAATCGATCCGAATGGCGAGCCGATGGGCATTATGAAAACAGGCGATGCCCTCAATCGTGCAAAGGCATACGGAATCGACCTGGTTGAAATCACACCGAATGCCAAGCCCCCCGTGTGTAAAATCATGGATTACGGCAAGTATAAGTATGACCAGGAAAAGAAGAAAAAAGAGCAGAAGAAGCACCAAGTGCAGACCAAGCTCAAAGAGGTTAAATTCCGCGTTAACGTAGGTGATCATGACTACGAAACCAAGATGCGCAACCTCCGAAAATTTATCGAACACGGCGACCGTGTGAAAATTTCCCTCATGTTCCGTGGGCGAGAAAATGCCCACCGCGAACTGGGATTGGAAGTGATGAAGCGTGTGATTAATGACACGGCTGACATTACATCGGTTGACCAGATGCCGCGTATGCAAGGCCGCTTCATCAATGCAGTACTGGTACCGAAAAAGAAACAAAAGTAAGTTTCACATACAATAGAACCTACATCCCGGAGTTGTTCCTCTTATGAAATCATATTCAAACCGGAACTTTCCGGATCGTTCTATCCTCAAAAAGGCTATGCCGCTTGCGGCATGTGCTTTTTTTTTGTGCCTGACCTCTGCCCAAGCGCAGAACAATGAAGCTTCGGGTGATAATGCTGCTGCGGTTTACGGATCGACCACGCCGAACCTGCCTACCATCTCAACTCTGAATAACGGCACTGCGGACCTGAACATTCAATTCCCTTCAACCACGGCGCTCACACTCAATCGCGACGTCATGGGCTACGTGAACATCAGCAACAATTTCAGCTCGTTCACCATCACAGCAAACGGAGGTTCACTTGTCGCAACCCATGCGCCCTCCCTTTCTGTAATCGGCGGCTCAAACCTCACGGTCACTGCCGGCATCTTCGGCGGAAACACAGGCGATCTGCAATCGAATGAATGGGCACGGGCCGTCGGCGGAGAATTTTCCAATGTTCAGAACCTCATACTGGATGGCGCAACCTTTGCGGGCCAACGCTATGAGATCAGCAGTTCAGGCGGAGGCCCTCCCCTGCCGGGAGAAGCGATGAGCCCGAATGCCTCCGGCTCCGCAGGACTTGTGCTTCTCGATGGATCATCCGCAGAAATTGCCGGAACAACATTAACTGGCGGTGATGCGGGCTCAGCAACCCAATCCGGATCCGATACATTCGCTGACGGCGGATCCGGCCTCAACCTGTTTTCGTCTTCGGGGGTGCTGAGTAATGCCACAGTGACGGGCGGGGCGGGCGGAAACGCCAATTCATCGAGTTCATATCAGGCCACGGCTGACGGGGGTCACGCCATCTATGCTTCTAATTCGACCGTCGTGGTCAGAAGCGGAACCTATACCGGCGGCGCGGCAGGGATTGCAAACCGCGGTCCACAACTTGGAGGAGCCGGATTGATTGCCGTCGGCGGGTCATCGATCACCAATTATGGCGGCACATTTACCGGCGGAAACAACGCCCCCTCCCTGTTAATTCAAAACAGCGATCTCACCACCTTTGGCGGAACATATACGGGTGGCGGACTCTACAGCCAAACCACCGGCTCCGGCACCAATAACTTGGACTTGATGGGCGGCACCTTCAGTTCGCTGAGCTTTATCAATGGGACCAGCAATGGTGTTCAGTTTGTGGCCGTAAGCAACATCTCGGTTTCGGTAAACGTTTATCAGGAAGGCGGAACCGTTGAAATTGATAATTTCGACAACAATGCATTCCAGAATGTCACCCTGGCCAAAAACAGCACGATGGCCTTCAAGCAGGACTTTGTGTTGAGCGGCGAACTCACGTTGGATTCACCCGAGAGTACAGCTAGGTTCCAAGGATTGGAAGTTGTCGATGGCGGGACTGCCAACGTTGGCCTCGGCTCAGTTGAGATCACCAACAACGCGACATTTAAGACCGGATCAACCGTCAACTTCCAGGTCCTGACCAACCAGAATGGAACTCTGACAGCAGCGGCCGTGGCGTTTGAGACCAATTCCACGATGGTAGTGGATGCAACGCTAGCCGATTTTTCTGCAGGGGGTGCGACCAGTACCGTCATAAATACGACCAGCGGGATATCTGGATTCGATACCAACCTTGTAAATACAGTTGTCCAAACGTCTGGCAATACAAACACAGTAGGACGAACTACATTTTCTGGATTTA
>JGI12210J13797_10847152_pt1 | contig 14970 bp, 16 predicted proteins | sample ElkSlonscriptome_3_FD_13797 | JGI IMG/M metagenome (IMG submission 13797)
TGCCCTAATTTGGTATACTATACAGGAATGGCAACTGTAGAAGAACAAGCAAACACTCTCCTCGACAAAGTGCGACCCTATGTGCAGATGCATGGTGGGGATGTGCAATTGTTGCGAATAGAGGATGGGACGGCCTTTCTCAAGGTGTATGGGGCATGTGTGGGTTGTGGCCTAGCGGATGCCACGTATAATAAGACTATTGGCCCACTTCTCATTAAGGAGGTGGAGGAGATAAATCATGTTGAATTTGAGTGAATAGTATGACAGTTGTTCAACATAGTACGTGCATGTGTCTCCGCTGATACATGGGGCTAGATAGAACACTCATCAAAAACCTGGCGCGTAGCATGCAAGCATTGTGGATTTGAGACAAACTATTGGGATGTTGGTGGTATACGATACAAAGCAGTGAGTATAGGCAAGCGTGTGCCGGGAAGGTGTCCCGAGTGCAAGAAGTTTCAGTTTTTCGGATTTATCAGCACAAGTCGTAAGTGTATTAGTAATAATTAGTTGAATTATGGCAGACATACGTGAATACCCTCGCAACAAAGAGGGTTCAAACATTAGTAAGATTGCGGTCGATCGTGACCTGTGCATCTCTGCAGTCTCTTGCATTGCAGTTGCTGCAGAGACGTGGGAGCTCGACGATGAGAATAAGATAGTGGTAACAGACGCAGACAGTGTCGACGACGACACGCTTATGGAAAGCGCAAAGGCGTGCCCAACAAAGGCGATATTCCTGTACGATACAGAAGGCAACCAAGTTTGGCCCGTCTAAAACTTCCAGAATTGGCGAACTTCTTCGTCACCAGCGGAGAACAGTTCCATCACCGTGCCACGTGCACGGCTCAGGAACATGTTCTCCTCGGTGTCTCGAATTTCATCCAATTCTGAACGTTTTAGTGTGCTGGAAAACCAACCGACGTCGATATCGACGTCGGTCTGTTTTTTAGTCGACGTCGATGAGTGGTGTCATCTATACTGAGTAGTCCACAGTTCTATTCTGCCGGTCCGCACAGCTTATACACATGCGATATACTAGTAGTGTACACCATGTTATCTTCCGCAGAGCGCATTTTACTATGGACAAACAACCTTGCCGGTTTTGCGGTGGGGTTGTTTGGCCCGCTCTATGCCGTGTTTGCCGACCAGGTTGGGGGTGACATTCTCGATATTTCTTGGGTCTATGCGCTGTACCTCGCTATTGTTGGCGTGGGAGTGATTGTGGTGGGGAAGGTGTCTGATCGGATTAGCCCCGAACGTATAATGGTTGCGGGATATGCGCTCTCTGCAATAGCAACGTTCGGATTTATCTTTGTCGATTCTATGACAGCACTTTTTGTTGCACAGGGAGTTACCGGGCTTGCGCGCGCTATGTGGGAGCCAACGTGGTTTGCACTATACGACAAACATTCAGGCGATGATTCTCAAGATGGCTATATCTGGGGTCTCGCGTCTGGCTTCTGGTACATATTGGGTGGTATTGCGATGCTTATAGGTGGCTATATTGTGGCACAGTTTTCGTTCGATATGTTGTTCTTTGTGATGGGTGTTATGCTTACCATTACAACGCTGTATACCTCACAGATGCTGCGCTACCGCGTAAAATACAAAGAATAGAAACACGCTATGCAAGACTACACATACGTAATTATTGGCGGTGGCATTGCTGGAACCACAGCTGCGGAGACCATTCGTAAGTACGATACAGAGGGAAAGATTGCCATCGTGTCGGATGAACCGCACAGACTGTATTCGCGCGTACTTCTCTCGAAACCGGGGTGGGTGTTGGGTGAGCAACCGTTTGAGAATGTATGGCTTAAGACCGAAAGCTGGTATACCGACAACAATATTCATCTATTCCGGGGGCTCAGTGCTACGCACATGGATGGCGACGCGAAGGAGGTGACACTTTCAGATGGTGATGTGTTGCGGTATGAAAAGCTGCTGCTTGCAACTGGTGCGCACAACAGGAAGTGGACGGTACCAGGAGCCGACAAAGAGGGTATTCACTATCTGCGTGGCGTGGACGATGCTCGCGCTATAGCTGAAATGGCGCAGGGAGAGCCGAAGAAGGTCATTATGATTGGCAGCGCTTGCGTCTCTTTTGAGATTATTGAGATTCTTGTCTCGCGTGGTTTTGAGGTAACAGAAGTCATGCGTGAGACGTACTTTTTTGAACCACAGCTTTCGCCTGAAGGTGTTGCACCGATAGAACGAACACTCACAGAACAGGGGGTCAAGATTATCCGCGAGACTGAAATTGTGGAAGTGTTGGGAGGTGATTGTGTGACTGGGATGCGGCTTAAGGATGGTCGAGAGCTTCAATGTGATTACATTCTGCCGTTTATTGGTGTTGAGTTGCCAGTTGAATGGGTGAAGCGTGCGGGTGTGGCAACACATAAAGGTATATACACGAACCAATACCTTGAAACCAACGTACCGGATGTCTATGCTGCAGGGGATACTGCAGAGTGTTGGAATGCGTGCTTGGGAGAAACGGTTATTAGTGGCAACTGGATGAGTGCGCAGCTCCAAGGTGCAATTGCCGGTCAGAATATGACCGGCGCCCGCGAGCCGTTTAAGCAAGTCTCATTTCACAGCAGCCATGGTTTTGGCTATACCATTGGTTGGGTGGGGGATGTGCGCCCGCTTCCCGAACGCACTATTCTGCATGTTCCCGTTGAAGATGAGATTGAGGATCATTGTCGTATCATACTCCACAACGGCAGGGTGATAGGTGGCACCACGGTCAATAGGCCTGACCTCATGATGACCATCACCAAGCTCGTGAAGGGGCGTGTGCAGGTGGGTGATAAGGTGGAAGCGCTGCAGAAGGGCGAACTGGGGCTGAAGGAGTTATTTGCGTGAGCTGTGAAGAAGGTCGCTGTATATGGCGTGCAGAGGGGTATGTCTTGATTGACAGCGTGGCACATTATGCAGTACGCTAGCACGGGCGCACAATAACCTCTGAGGTATGTAACGATGGGCGAGCAAACATTGATTCAGGTGTGCAAATTTCGGTGCGGTGGGAAGAAGTTCCATATGGTGCATGGTTCGTTTCGGGACACTGGACCGAGTGTTTCAGACGCACTTCGCTACGCATCCCACATATTACATGACGCAGGGTGCACGGGCAGCACGTTTCCGAACATGGTCGCGTTTGACGTACCTGCTCATGTATATTGGTCGGGGAAAACATATAGACCGGAAGCGCTCGACCCGCAAGAGCGTAATGACGTGCTACAGTTCTTACGACATCAGCTTGAGCTTTCAAATGCAGCTGGCGCACACGTGCGTTTCTAGCCCAAGCCCGGCATTCGCCGGGCTTTTCCATTTATGTCATGCACAATTCATACCTCACTGTTCTTGCTTCTCGTTTCTCACCATCAGCCTCGCATCAACCACCTCAACCCCCATTGCTGTTGCAAATACCGGGTTGAGGTCGATTTCTTGTATGTCTGGGAAGTCGAGGGCAAGGTGTGAAAGTGACGCAATGGCGGCAGCGAGTGCTTCCAGGTTCACGGGTTCGGCACCACGCGCTCCCATAAGGAGTGGAAGACCCTGAATTTCTTTGATTTGTGCAAGCGCGTCATCCTTTGAAACCGGCGCAATGCGCATGCTGGAGTCCTTCAAGACCTCTACAAAAATACCGCCAAGACCAAACACAATAACTGGCCCGAATGTTGCGTCGCGCTTCATACCAAGGATGCACTCTGTTCCTGTTACCATGTTCTGCAGCAGCATGCCGTCTATCGTTGCATCGGGGGCATGTTTTGCTACATGTTGCACCGTTTCTTCCCATGTGGCCGTGATAGTTTCAACATCGTTCAGTTCGGTATGCACCGCATGCATGTCACTTTTGTGCACAAGCTGTTGCGAGATTGCCTTCATTGCATATGGTCCGTCACCAAGCTTCTTCAGCGCACCAGCAACCTCATCGGGCGTGCGAGCAAACACTCCTGCAAGTGGCAGATCGTAGTCGGTAAGAATACGGCGCATGTCCTCAAGTGGCATCATGGTGTGCGGTGTTTCGTGTGCTGTGTCACCCCTCGTGCTTTCTTCGTTCACTGGCTTTGCGTGCAGGTTTGCCAGTGCGTCAAGTGCTTCAACCACATCGGTTGGAGAGTCGAATGATGTCATGCCGGCATTGATGAGCGTTTGCTTACCTTCTTGTACTGTTTCACCCCCCATGAAGACCGGTATGATTGGTGTGCCGCCCGTGTGTGTGAGCAGGGTTTCTGCGATACCTTTTGGATCGGTCATCATTTGCGGTGTCACCAGTGTGATGATTGCGTCAATGTCTTTCCGCTTCGAAAGGATGTTAAGGCACCCGTCGTAACGGTCCGGGCCAGCATCACCAATAACATCAATGGGGTTATTCACTGCAGCCATTGGGGGCAGTACCTCTCGCAATGCATCTTTTGTGGACTCGTTGAACGAAACAAGCGACAGGGAATGTGAAAACTCAATAAGGTCTGCCGTGTTTACAGAAGGCCCCCCACCATTTGTTACAATCGCAAGTGATGTGAGAGGTTTTGTGTTGCCGAGACTAAAGAGCTTTGCGAGCGCAAAGAGTGTGCGAAGTGTTTCAACAGGAATAGCACCAACTTGGCGAAGTGCTGCCTCAAAAATTTTGTCACTTGGTGCAAGCGAGCCAGTGTGGCTTGAAACAGCGGTGCTGCCACGAGCGCTCCTGCCGGCACGTAATACTACAAGTGGTTTCTTTGCGGTGATGCGTTTTGCAAGTTCCATAAAGCGTGCACCATCAGCAACTTGTTCAAGGTAGAGTAGTACGGCCTTTGTCTTAGGGTCATCAACAAGGTACTCCATAAAATCAAGCTCGGTGAGTACTGCTTCGTTGCCGAGGCTTACAAACTTTGAGAAACCCACGCCCTCCTGGTTTGCCCAGTCGAGCAGTGCTGTTCCAAGTGCGCCACTTTGTGACACAAACGCAATATCACCCTTCTTTGGGCTATTTACCGCAAAGCTCGCGTTAAAGTCTCGTTGCGCATTCATAACACCAAGGCAATTTGGCCCCAGTAGTGCAATGTCGTGCTTGTGTGCAATGTCTGCTACGGTTTGTTCAAGTGCTGCACCATCCGCTCCCATTTCTTTAAATCCTGCAGAAATGAGTACGACATTCTTGATTCCTTTTTCCGCGCACTCCTCGAGTACGGTGGGTACTATATCCGCACGAATGGCAATCACTGCAAGATCAACAGCGCGCGGAATCATGCTTACTGACGTGTACGCTGCGTGCCCCATCACTTCCGCAGTACCAAGGGTTACGGGATAAACCTCGCGGGCACTGCCGCTCAATATGTTTTTCATAAGGGCGTAGCCAACGCTCGCCGGCTCATCGTTTGCGCCGATTATCGCGACGCTCTGTGGATTGAAAAGTGTGTCGAGTTGCATATGCCCTGTATTGTACAGGACTAGCAGGCCAGCCCCAACCTCAAAAAACGACCCCAGGGGTAATTTCCGTAAGAAATTACCCCTGGGGTCGTTTTTTGGTTTTTGTTAGTTTGTCAGTAGGTGACAATGGGAATACGTAGCGGTGCGATGCCTTCGGGGTTCTGGGGTCCTGCTACAAGTATGCCGTCTTCGAGCGTGAGCGACTGTGTGGTCACTTCGTCTGCGTTAAGTGTGGGTGTCGAGACGTCTGTTTCGAGCGTGGTGATCATGCCGGTAAGAAGGTCGTATGATTCGTGGGTGAGCGCACAGTCTTCTGGCGCGCTTCGACACCATGTGCCACGCAGGTATTCGATTGTGTTCGTTGCTACAACAAAATCGTTCACGCGTTCATTTGTCTCAAGTGGAATAGGGAGTAGGTAGGGGGTGTTGCTGCCAAACAGCGGTAGTGCGTAGAGCGTGCCGCTGTTATGTGTGTAGTATAGCGTGTTGTCTGAAACAGTAGGTTGTACAATCGCACCATCAGACAGGTGAGCAATGCGGAAGAGTTGTTTTGACGAGCTTGCACGGAACAATAGGTCGGTGCCGTGCGCGGCATGCTCGATGGTGAGTACTCCGCTGTCGTTTGGTGAAAGTGTGTAGTCGGGTGTACTCGAATGAATCGAGGCTATGAGCTTGGTAAAGTCAGACAGGCAGGTGGTTGCAACAACAGTGCCGGGAGGTGCAAAGAGTAGAAACGCATTACGTGTGGTGTCTGCAGAGTCGCTGGTATAGAAAAGCGGTTGGTATGAGAACGCAAATTCGTGTGCGAGAAACGGAGCGTTTGAGTGCATGAGGCTCGAGCTGCTTGTGCTTGCGTGAATGAGTGGAATTCGGCGCTCAATACGACCCAGTAGCTGGTCGCCGTTTTTGATGTCAATGTATCCGGCAGACTGCTTGAGTTGTGCAGGTGCATCGTCTGTGTGGAGTTGTGCGTATACGATAGTGCATGCGGTGCCTGGAAGAGCGAATGCATTGGTTGCGTTCTGAGTAGCTGCAGGTAGTGTCGTGATGTTGGGTGCTGCGAGCCAACCTTCTGGGAGTGACATGGCGAACCCTTCGCGCGGGAACGTAACGTTCTCGAGCGTTGGCTCAGGTGGCGTCTCACGTACAAGTGGGGGTGTAGGGGTTGCTGCAGTTAATGATGCTTGCTCTAAGGTGAGTGCTTGTGGCGCAAAAGTGTAGTTCGTAACAAACCACACGCCACCACCTGCAAAGAGAAGTGTAGATGCAAGAATCCCAAACACTGCAAGCGGGGAAGCACGCACGTGCTCATCTGATGGTATGTCAGGTTCTTCAGGCGATATTGCTTGCTCGTGTTCATCTTCTATCACCTCGTGGTCAGTCTGTTCACGAGGTGCATCATCTGCATCTGGGTGCGCCTGGGCATGTTCCTCATTCTCATTCATGTATGCGCATTGTACGCAGGGAAATGGGGTTGTAAAGCAAAAGCGGCCATTGGCCGCTTTTTAGTGTCAGAGTGTGTGCGCTACGCAAAATTACTTTCAAACGTTGGCTTCTTTACTTGGTAGAAGATGCCAAGTGGCACCTTCTCATCACTCACACTTCGGGCAACCTTGAGTGCACTGTCAAAACGGCCGGCGTTGTGCTTTTCGTCAATCCAGTACATGCGCTTTTTGAAATAGTCGCGAGTGTCAAAGAAGGTGAGGCAGGGTTGGATGATGTCGACGAACGCAAAGCCTTCGTGCCGCATCGCGGCTTGCATAATAGCTTTTGTTTTCTTGATGTCACCTGCATAGGTGCGTGCCACAAAGGTTGCACCAAGTGCAAGCATCACAAATGCAGGATTGATTGGCTCATTGAACGAGCCATCGGGTGTCGTGCCACCCTTGAATCCCTTTGGCGTAAGGCGTGTTGCTTGGCCGGTGGTGAGGGCGAAGACTTGGTTGTTGTGAAGAAACACCGTAATGTTGCTATTTGTGCGTGCGGCATTGCTGATGTGGTTGAAACCTTCCGAGAAGGAGTCACCATCGCCAGAGAATCCAACAACTTGAAGCTTTGGGTTTGCAAGCTTGATGCCGGTAAGGGTTGGGATGATGCGACCGTGCAAGGAGTTAAATGTGTTTACCTCTAAGTAGTCACTGATTTTGCCGTGGCAGCCTACGCCAGCACCGGCCACGAGGTTATGGAGCTCAAGCTCGTCCTTTTTGACCATTTCCTCAACAGCCATCCGAAAGGCAACCAGAATCTGACTATTTGGGCAGCCCGGGCACCAGGTGTTTTTTGCGTCTGTGGTAAGATCCATTGCCATACTAGATAAAGTTGTCTATTTCTGCTGCAAGCTGTTTTGGGGTAAATGGTTGTGCATCGTACTTCAACACCTTGTTGAATATCTCGATGGAAGTTTTTTCACGGATGAGTGCAGCGAGTTGGGCGGTGTGGTTTGCCTCTACATCAATGAGTACTCGTGCTCCGTTAAGCTCTGCCTTCACACGTTCTGCGTCGAATGGTTCCATCCAGAGAATCTGTACGAGCTTTACTGGTGCTTTGGTATATTTTGCAGCCTCGAGCGCCGCGCCCTTGGTTGAGCCCCAGAACACTACAACAATGTCGCTGTGTGGGTCGCCATAGGTTTTTACAGTAGGGAACCACTGAAAATCTTGGTAGAGGCCCTCGTACTTCCTGAAGCGTTTGTCCTGCATTGCCTGTACGTCTTTCGGGTCTTCCGTTGCCTCACCTTCCTCAACGTGTTCGTAGCTTGTTGCTTTCACCATAACGTTTGGTGTGCCAGGGAAGGCAAGTGGAGAAACGCCGTCGTGTGTGATTTTGTAGCGCTTGTACTGACCGCCCAAATGAATTGCTCGCTTGCCAAGGTCTGGCCCCTTACTTGCTTCGTCGATCGCAACGCTCATGTATGACTCTGAAAGGTGTTTGTCTGAAAGGATGATGCTGGTGAGCTGGTACTTCCACGCCATGTTGAGTGCATCTGCTGCACACGCAAAGCACTCCTCAACATCGCCTGGCGCAACCACAAACTTTGGAAACTCGCCGTGACCTGCATGCAGTGTAAACTGAAGGTCTCCTTGGCTGGTGTGTGTTGCAACACCGGTTGCCGGGCCCATGCGCATGCTCTCAAGTATCACAAGTGGTATCTCCGAGACGCCTGCAAGTGAAATAGTTTCTTGCATCAGGGCAACACCGCCATTTGCAGTGCCGCATGCGGTGCGCTTGCCCGCATAGCTCATACCCAAGCTCATGTTGATAACCGCAATCTCGTCTTCCGGGTGCACCACCTTTATGCCACGTTTCTTGCCTGCTTTTGCAAGAAACTGGAGCGTGCTCGTGCTTGGTGTCATCGGGTAGCCAACGTATGCCTCAAGCCCTGCAGCAAGCAGGCCCTTCGCAACAGCTTTATTGCCGTCCATTACTTCACCCGAAGGCCTGCCGTGTGGTGGAAGGGTGATTGCTTGTGGTTCGTACTCTTTTGCTCGCATGTGGCGATAACCAGCCTCAACAAGCTTTACGTTCATTTCAGCACCAACGTTCGCGAAGACCTTGTTTGCAAGTTCTTTCAGGCGCTTGAGTTCAACGCCAAGCATGTATCCGTAGGCGCCAAATGCGCTACTTGTGCGCGCAACGTGTGGCGCCTTGCATTCATCTGCAATTTGCTTCATTGGGAGCGGAATCAGTTCTACATCAACGTCTTGCAGGTGTTCGAGGTATGCTTGTTCAACAAACACGTAGGCGCCCGGCTTGAGGGCGTCTTTGTGTACGAACACAGAATTGGCGTCAACTGCAATAAGTACATCGAGCTCGTGGTAGTCGGCATGAATCACATCTTCACTGAAGCTCACCCGTGCGTAATTATGCCCGCCTCGTATAAGGGATGGGTAGTCGAATGAAGAGAACGTGTTATAGCCAAGCTCAGCAAAGAGCTCAGAAAAGTTAATACCTGCTTCACGAACACCGTCACCGGCAGCACCACCAATTGCAATAGTGTAGAGAGAACTGTTCCCCATTAACTTGAGTATAGAGGTGTTAGGCATAGAGAGGCAAGTGGATAGACCTGAAGCGTGAGTGGATAGTCCGCCCGCTTCCTGGGTGGAGCGAGTGGGTGCACGTGATGCAGGATGTCTGCAGGTAGGTGTGTGTCGTGCGTGCAGAGGTGGTAAATAATGCAACCCCGCAGATGATGCGGGGTTGGGGTTCGGTTATGGCCACGTTAGCGTGTCGCAGTTTGGAATGAACAGCTCATTGAACGGTGGGAGCGCGCGTGGGGTGAGTAGCAGCAGGGCGCGATGGGGTGATGCTGTGGAAGCTCGGCTTGCGTACGCAAATGTTCCGTCGTTCCTGCGTGTGAGTGCGGTGAGTGTGTGCGGTTTTGTTCTTTGTGTACAGAGCTGCGTGAGTTCAGCGCGCATCGTACTTGCGTCACTCGGATGTGGTTGGGCTGGTGCGGTGTGCATGAACAGTGCGCAGCATAGTATGGCAGTGAGTCGACTCATTGGGGTATCCTCGCTGGTATCTTGTAGTGTTGTACGTGAGTGTAGGGAATCATGCAAGTACACTGTGTCGGGCTAGGTGATTGTTCTGGTTTTGCGTGTAGTGGGGTGGTAGTATGCAAGACAATGGAACTGAAAAATTCGGAACAATCACTGCTGCACATACTTGCTGCGCAAGGTGTAAGCGAGGAAGATGGTGCGTTGTGGAGCCGGGTGTGTGCTGAGAACACCGGGTCGTTGTGTGCATATCTTGGCGTGGTGTTTAAAGAGCACCCAGAACTCGTATCGGCAGCAACAAAGGACCTTCGTCTTAAGATACAACAAGGTGCCGAACATGAACCTTCATCAGAGGTTGTGGTGCACGAGCGGTATGTACTCGAACAAATACTTGAAGAAACACAGTCATGAACGAAGTATTGCACAACAATGCTGCAGTTGAAACGCACGAGAAGTCTCAAGAGGGTGGGCTGAATGAATCGGCTGCAGCACAAGCACATTTTTTGCAAACGTTCGATGCTTTTCATGGACATGAAGAACGTCTTCGGGGTGTGCTTGAGGCGGTGCGTGCACAAGCTGCAAACTGGGCACGTATTTGTATAGCAACAACAGCCCTTGCTGGATGTGCTGGCGTTCCGAAGAGTGCGCCTGTTGAAGCCGGTGTGCATGAAGGTGTGCCCGCGACCTCTTCATGGCAGCAATTGCGTGGTGTTGGTGGCGAGCAGTCGGGTGTCATGCGAAGCGCTGTTATTGAACAAGTGCGTGCCGCACTCCCTGCTTCTCAGGAAGAAGTGGTGGAGTATGCAGTACACAATGCGCTGGGTACGGCTGCAAAACTTGGTGGCTTGCCGGGTATGGCAGCACTTGAGGTAATTGAAGCTGCAAAGATTCACCACAATGCAGAGTGCGCAGAGCGTGCTGCTACACAGTTGGAGGAGGCGATAGTTCGGGGTGGGGGTACGGTGCTGCACGAAGGGACAGATGTACGAGGTGAGTTCGCTGTATCGATTGTGCCGAAGGAGGAGTGGGGTGATGTGTTGCAGGGGGTGTCGGGGGTGTTAATAGAAGAATGGGGCCCGCAATACAATCGAAACCAAGCCCAGCCAGCCTGGTTGAAAGGAGCACAGGCTGTCACAAGCCCTTTGGGTGCATTTGCAGAACAGGCGTACACGAGTGAGGCGCGGGAAGCAGACGCGTTCTTCAGGTATACGAAGGAGTTTGAGGTGGGGCATACTCGTGGTGAGTATCAGGGTGCTGCAGTTGTGGTGGAAGTTCGGTACATAAAACAGTTGCCAGTTGAGGTGCCGGAGTATGTAGGTGGTGTTGAATAAGGTATGAAAAAGAAACGTATACTTCTTTGTGTGTTTCTGTTGTGCATGCTCGCGCCCACTGCGGTTGAGTTTTTTGTGTATAGGGGTGGGTATATTGATGTGCTGCCGTGGGCGAAGTTACTTGTTCATTTTGGTGTGCCGATTCTTTTTGCGGTGTTTCTATTGCGTGAGCGGCTGGGTGACATGTGGCGCACGGTGCTGCGGCCGTGGCCAGAGCAGCGCGGGCGTGGCGGTATGTCGCTTGCTGCATTAGTGGCACTCTTAGCAGGTGCGGTGATTGTTGGCGGATACATGGTGCTGGGTGCATATGTTGACGTGCCTGCAATCGCGCGTGACTTAGCGGTAAACGGGGTAACGCGTGAAGTGTATCCTTGGATTGCGCTATGGATTGTCGTTGTAAACCCCTTCAAGGAAGAGTTTTTTTGGCGAGGGTTTGTCCTTAATCGTGCGTATCATTTTGCACAAACCGCAACCATGCGCGTTGTGGCACTTGTGGGCACAGGCATCTTGTTTGCAGTGCACCACATGATTATCTTCGCTGGCTGGTTTAATTGGTGGCAGTTTGCGCTCGCGACAGTCTTCCTTTCTTGCGCAGGTATTGTGCTCAATTACGTGTACCTGCGAGCTGGTACGTTGTGGGCACCCTGGTTGGTGCATACCGTGGCAGATGTCGCACTCGCGTTTCTCGGCTTTGTGGTGTTTGGGTATATCACGTTGTAGGTGGTGTGTATGTGAGGTGCAAAGCACCCCCGCACGCGCGGGGGTTGGGAGCTATGGCAATAAAAGCACATTCGTCTGCCAGAAAAGGAACGCAAGTGCTGTTCCGAGCAAGAGTGGCAGCGCAACGCTTCGCCTGCCGTGTACGATTGGGCCGTCACTCGGCCTCACCAACCCGGTGTCAGGATCGAATACCCTGCCGTGGTTTCGGTACCAAACATTACCTACTTGGAACAATCGTTCCGACTCAATTTCCGCGCGGCGGTTTTTGTTCAGTGCGCGCCAGAGTGCGAGCAGGAATGCGTGATACATTTGCCCATTTGTACAGAGAACGAACAATCCCCCGAGCACTACTACATCCGGCTGACCAAGGGTATCAGCAACCAAAAATCCAGCAAGTAGAGTGGCGTTGCATGCAAAGAACGCGAGCTGCACTATCATGATTGACCTCAGAAGGACACACCACCCTCACTATAGTATGCAGTACCGCACTTGCAACACGAACGCACCACATAAGACACAAAGCACCCCGCGCGAGCGCGGGGTGGGGAACAGTGAACCAAGCAATACTGTTTATGGCAATAATTGTGGTATGTAGAAGCATAGCAATGCTACTGCAAGCCACACACCACTTCTTACTGCCCTTCGCTGCCAGTTCTTACCACAGATGCAGAGCGTGCCGAGGCAAATTACGTGGATGGCTGCTTGCATGCCGCACACTACCGCAAGCGAGTAGAGCAGGCTCTCAAGCCACGGAGTGCCAAGAAAGAGTAGTTCCGAAAACACTAGAGCGGCAATGAGCGTAACAACTGTCCAGTAGACCGACTTCGCTGTGATGGTGAATGGGCTTGAACGCATGAGGTATACCCCTGAGCAAAATACGCCAATCCATGGGCAGAGTAGCCACATTTGGCACAAACTGCAAGCGGCGCTAGAATAGAGGTATATGCAACTCCCAGAAAACTTTGAAAAAATTAAAATCGGTTGGTTTGTTTTTTCGTGCTCCGAAGACAACACCATTATGTTTACGGAGCTTCTAAACGACCATTGGCAAGATTGGAAGCAGCTTTTTGACTTCCGTCACGTGAAGGTGCTCAAAAAGAATAATATCTACGACGCATTTGATATTGCTTTTGTGGAAGGTGCAATTGCGAGTCCCGAGCACGAAGAGCGTTTGAAGGATATCCGTTCACGCAGCACCAAGCTGGTCGCGGTTGGCGCGTGTGCAGTGACGGGCTTGCCCGCAAGTCAGCGCAACACGTTTACTGACGAGCAAAAAGAGTCCATTCAATTTCTGATTGATCGGTTTGGCGCCTTGCCGGAAGTAAAGAAGGTTCCGGATGTGGTCGACGTAGACGCCTCGGTCCCCGGCTGCCCCATGAACACTGACATGTTCCTGAAGGCCGTGAACGCCCTGGTAGCGGAGCTACGACCGGAGGTGGTTGCGTAAACCGTACACTCATTCTCATTCTAACAACTCATTACTTACGTCATGCATCAAATTACATTAGAACACATCACAAAAATTGAAGGCGATGCTTCGATTCGCATCACCATGGAAGATGGCAGGGCTACCAAGGTCAAGTTCGCGACCGACGAATACAAGCGCTTTTTTACGGAAGCGATGAAAGGGAAGAATATTATGGCGATCCCGAGCCACCTCTCGCGTATTTGTGGTACCTGCTCTAATGCACACATCATGGCAGCTATTGAGGCGTGTGAGATGGCGTTTGATATTCAACCCAGCAAGCAAACAGAAATGCTCCGCGCACTTACGATGCACGGTTTGACGATTCGTGACCATGCACTCCATCTCTATCTTTTCTGCATGCCCGACATTTATGGCAAAGATGCGTTTTTGGATTTCGACGAGAACGATCCACATCAGCACCAGCTTTTGCACGATGCGTTTGCGATTAAGGCAGCAGGGAACATGCTTGCGAGCATTATCGCTGGTCGGAGTGTGCATGCGATGTATCCAACGATTGGTGGCTTCATTAAGTTCCCCGACGAAGCACAAGTAAAAGAGGTAGTTGAAAGGCTCAAGGGGGTGCGCGAGGCGGCACTTAGGTGTGTTGATGAGTTTGAGAAGGCACCATTTCATTTTGACCGCAAGACGGATTACATGGCACTGTTGCCTGATGAGGGCTACGGCTATATAAATGGTAAGATTCGCACGAGCAAGGGTGATGTCTACGATGAAAAGTTGTATCGCGAACTCGTCGAGCATGTGGTATTGCCGTACTCGCAGGCAAGCGCCTACCAATATAAGGGCGACCCATACATGGTGGGTGCACTTGCACGCATGAATATCGCAAAAGACAAGCTTCATTCGCATACGCAAGAATCGTGCGCTAAAACGCTCGAACAGTTCCCTTCGACTGACATCTTCCACAACAACCTGGCGCAGGCAATTGAAATTGTACACAGTATTGACGAGGCCGTAGAGCTTCTTGAAAACAACACTATCGATAAAGAACCTCTTGTTAAAAAACCGTATCGCGAGGCGACAGGTATTGGGGTGGTGGAAGCACCACGTGGTGCTCTGTACCACAAAATCCACATGGCGGAGGACGGCACCATTGTTGATGGTGAGGTCATCGTGCCAACGGGGCAGAACCAGATCAATATCGAAGAAGACGCGGGCCGGCTGGTCGAGCAGCTCTGGGCGCAGGGTGTGCACGACGAAGCCTCGATAACCTGGGAGCTCGAAAAGCTCATCCGCGCCTACGACCCTTGCATGTCCTGTGCGGCGCACTTCTTGAAGTTGAAGCTGGAGACACGGTAGTGCCTGACGGTCCGTGCGCTTTGGTGTCTTGCTGCAAGATCGAGGATAGTAAGACGATCATGCACTGAGTGGTTTTCCACACCCCGCATGCTTATACGGGGTGTGGTTGTGCAAGAGAGTGTATACTAGAGAGGTATGGGTGCGGCTCCTTGAAGCGCACCCTATTTGTTTACCCACACAACGAAGGTGTACTACCCAGCCCTGCAGTACCACGTAGTCA
>JGI12210J13797_10000589_pt1 | contig 14969 bp, 16 predicted proteins | sample ElkSlonscriptome_3_FD_13797 | JGI IMG/M metagenome (IMG submission 13797)
GTTGAAATGTTCGTCGGCGTCGGCGCGAGCCGCGTGCGCGACATGTTCGAACAGGCCAAGAAGAATGCGCCGTGCATCGTCTTCATCGACGAGATCGACGCGGTCGGCCGTTCGCGCGGCCATGGGTTGGGCAATTCGAATGACGAACGCGAGCAGACGCTCAATCAGCTGCTCGTCGAGATGGACGGTTTCGAGGCCAACGAAGGCATCATCATCATCGCCGCGACCAACCGTCCCGATGTGCTCGACCCGGCGCTCCTGCGCCCGGGCCGTTTCGACCGCCAGGTCGTGGTGCCGATCCCCGATATTGACGGGCGCGAGAAGATCCTCGGCGTGCACATGAAGAAGGTCCCGCTCGCCCCCGACGTGAACCCGCGCACCATCGCGCGCGGCACGCCCGGCTTTTCGGGTGCGGACCTCGCGAACCTAGTCAACGAAGCCGCGCTGCTCGCCGCGCGCCGCAACAAGCGGCTGGTCGCGATGCAGGAATTCGAGGATGCCAAGGACAAGGTCATGATGGGCGCCGAACGCCGCTCCATGGTCATGACCGACGACGAGAAGAAGATGACCGCCTATCACGAGGCGGGGCACGCGATCGTGTCGGTCCACGAAGCGGCGTCCGATCCGATCCACAAGGCGACGATCATCCCGCGCGGCCGCGCGCTGGGCATGGTGATGCGCCTGCCGGAACGGGACAGCTATTCGTATCACCGCGACAAGATGCACGCGAACCTGTCGGTCGCGATGGGCGGGCGCGTTGCGGAAGAGATCATCTTCGGCCACGACAAGGTCAGTTCGGGCGCGTCTTCGGACATCCAGTACGCGACCGATCTTGCGCGGAACATGGTCACCAAGTGGGGCATGAGCGACAAGCTTGGTCCTTTGCAGTACGAGCAGAGCCAGGAAGGCTATCTCGGCATGGGCCAGACCTCGCGCACCATGGCGGGAGCCGAGACGAACAAGCTGATCGATGCCGAAATCAAGTCGCTGGTCGAAGGTGCGCACAAGCGCGCGACCGGGATTCTGACCAAGCACGAAGAACAGCTTCATCTGCTCGCTCAGGCAATGCTCGAATACGAGACCTTGACCGGCGAGGAGATCAAGGTGCTGCTCGATACCGGCAAGATCGACCGCCCGAACGAGCCGAGAGGCCCGGCGTTTACCCGGCCGCCGCATGGCTCCGCGATCCCCAAGGCGGGCAAGCGCTTTGGCGGCAAGAGTGCCGAGGATCCCGGGGGACCGGAACCGCAGGGCGCCTGAGCGAACCGACCGCGATAGCATGAAAAGGGGCGTCCGGAGCTTATCCGGGCGCCCCTTTCTAATGGGCCGTGTCAGAACCCGCCGAGCAGGATCAGCGCCTGGAGGAAAAGCATCAGGACGAGCAGGATGAAAGCCAGCAGCGCGAAAAACCGCCACAGGGTCGAGAAGCGCGACAGGCCGTAGCTGTGCTTCGTATGTTTATAGATGTGGAGCGGCGCAGCGATGGCGAAGAGCAGGACGGTCCAACCCAGTTCCAGTCCCGCCGCATTGAGCAGCGAGAGCGTAATGAAGAGCAGCGACATGAAGGACAGCGAATAGGTCACGAAAATCGCGTGATCATAGGCCTTGAACCTCCGTCGCCACGCGAACAGCAGCCACACGAAGGGGATCGACAGCGGAATCAGCAGCCAGCTGAACTTGTAGCCGTTGGCCTGCAGCTTGTAGAGCATGAGACCCGGGTTCTCGCGCCATTTCTTGCCGATGCCCTCGTCTATGAAATCGACGCCGGTGACCCGAAATTCCATGTTCCGCAGATCCAGAGCGGAGTCCGATTCGGCCAGCTCACCGGTTTTTTCTGCGGTCTGGTTTGCTCCGACCCTGTTCTGAATCCGTTCGACGAGGCGCAATTCGTCCTCGAGTTCAGCGCGTCGCGGATCGCCTTCCTCAAGCGCTTCGATCTGGATGCGAAGCTCACTGGCAGTCTCCCCGCTCATGTCCTGGATCGCGAGTGCGGCGCGGTCGACATCGATGTTCGTCGGCGTCGAAATGCCCACCATCTGGAACACCGCGAACATGGCGAAGATGCTGAACAGGAACATCGACATCGGACTGACGAAGCGCGCCCGCTCGCCCTCGATATAGCGCCGGGTGAGCTTGCCCGGCCGAAAGGCGAGCAGCGGCAAGGTACGCGAAAGCTTGCCGTCGAGATGGAGCACCCCGTGGATGAGGTCGTGCCCGATCGCACTCAAGGTGCGATGGATATGGGCCTTCTGCCCGCAATTCGGGCAGTAATTACCGCTGAAGAGCGTACCGCAATTGGCACAGGTCCGAGTTTCCGCGGGCTTTCCGACGACGCGCCCTCGGGCTGGTTCGACAGCGCCGCCGACCAGGGCGCCTTCGGCGATGCCTCCCAGTCCATCCGTCACCTCGGTCATCCATCAGCCCCTGTCTCGAAATGGAATACGGGAAGGCGCACCTGCGCAAGGTGCCCCGACACGGCCTTATAAAGCGGGCAGCGAGGAAACCAAATCGAGAGCGTGGGAGGACCTATCGCTCGGCGAGCTTGTGCTCGATTGCGGCCCAGAGATGGGCGAAGGCACGCGCCGCGGGCGAGCGCGGGGCGAAGGCCCCTACCGGCTGGCGCAGGACCGCACATTGCTCGATCGCGCTGGCAAGTGGCACGACAGGCCAGTTCGCATTGGCCTCGCGCGCCTGTTTGTGCAGCGAACGGCGCATGTCCAGCATCGAGAGGACGGGCAGGATAGGCGGGTGTCCCTTGCCGCTGCCGCGCACCTCCTCGACCACCAGATCGAAGGCGCGTGCCGAGAGCGGTGAAGGCGGCAGCGGTACGATCACGAGATCGGCGGCGCGCATGACCTGCGAACTCACTTCATTCAGGACCGGCGGGCAGTCGAACACGATCCGGTCATACTCCTTGCCGAGCGTCTGGGTGAGCCTGAAAAGCCGCTTCTTCTTGCCGAACGTGTCGAACTGCCGCCCGAGCTTGCGAATGCTTTCATCAGCGGGGAGCAGATCCAGACCCTTGATCCCCGTCTTCTGAATGAGCTTCGCCGGATCGCGCTCCGCGGCGAAGACCGTGTCGGCGGTGCGCTTTTTCTTCGGGTCCACACCGAGCAGGAAACCCGATCCATTCGATGCGTCGAGGTCCCACAGGAGCGTCCGCCTGCGCGAAATCTGCGCCGCGCACCATGCAAGATTGACCGCGAAGGTCGTCTTCCCGACGCCGCCCTTGACGCTGTAGATCGCGATCGTAGCCATCAGGCTGCCTGCGCTCCCTTTCGAGATCCATTTGTTGCGTTTCGGTTACAGGAGATGGGGTTACATCTTCCCGGTCCAAAGGCAAGCCGATGAAGGCGAGCGTCAGAATGTTGTCGTTCGGCGCAAGATGATGCTGCAAGGAAAAGGCCGCCCAAGGGCGGCCTTCCATCTCATTCAACGGTGACCGGGCCGGCCAGCGTTCAGCTGTCGTGATCGGCCCCGATCGAAGTCGAACGGGTCGGCGCGGAAGCCGTGATCCGCAGGGCCTCGGCCGACTGGCTGAGCGAGCCGATCTCGTCCGCATCGTCCTCATCGTCGGGCAGGATCTTCTGCAGGCTCACGATGAGCGATTCCTGAAGATCCTTGGGCCGGACCGTCTGTTCGGCCACTTCGCGCAGCGCGACGACCGGGTTCTTGTCGCGGTCGCGGTCGATGGTCAGTTCGCTCCCGCCGGAGATTTCGCGCGCGCGCTGGGCGGCGAGCAGGACGAGGTCGAAGCGGTTCGAAACCTTGTCGACGCAATCTTCAACGGTAACGCGGGCCATGGGCGTGTCTCTTTGCGGAAAACTGTGCGGGAAAGCATGGCAGCTAGGCGCAGGGGCCTGTCCTGTCAAGGATTCGCGCCGCCTGGGCGCTGGCGGCCAAGGCCCTATTCGTAACCGAAATCCGAATAGTCGCGGGTGTTGGGCGAGGTGAACTTGGTGATCTCGCTCTGGAAGTGAAGCGGGACATTGCCGGTCGAGCCGTGGCGCTGCTTGGCCACGATCAGCGTTGCCTTGCCGACCAGCTCCTCGTGCTTCTCCTCCCAGTTGCGGTATTTCTCCTTCACATCCTCGGAGGAGGAGCCGTCGGGCGTGTCGGGTTTTACCAGCAGGTGATAATAGTCCGAGCGATAGATGAACCAGACCATGTCGGCGTCCTGTTCGATCGAGCCGGATTCCCGCAGGTCCGAGAGCATCGGGCGCTTGTCGTCGCGCTGCTCGACCGCGCGCGAGAGCTGGGACAGCGCGATGACCGGCAGCGAAAGCTCCTTGGCGAGGGTCTTGAGACCCCGGCTGATCTCGGAAATCTCGTTGACGCGGTTGTCGTTCGCCCGTCCCGAACCCTGCAGCAACTGAAGATAGTCGACCACGATGAGCCCGATATCGTGCCGCCGCTTCATCCGCCGTGCCCGGTTGCGCAGGGCCGCGATGGTGAGCGCCGGGGTGTCGTCGATGTAAAGCGGCAATTCGGAAAGGCGCTGGCTGGCGAAGGAGAGCTGCTGGAATTCCTCGCGCGTGAGCTTGCCACTTCGCAGCGATTCGGATGAGATCTCGGCCTGTTCTGCGAGGATGCGGGTGGCGAGCTGGTCGGCGCTCATTTCGAGGCTGAAGAACGCGACCGGCGCACCATAATTGAACTCGCCTCCTTCCGAGACCCATTTGAGGTGTTCTTCGGCGCAGTTGAACGCGATGTTGGTGGCGAGCGAGGTCTTGCCCATGCCGGGCCGGCCAGCAAGGATGATGAGGTCGGAATTGTGCAGACCGGACGTCTTGCCATCGATCGTGTCGATGCCGGTCGTCTTGCCCGACAGCCCCCCGCCGGAATTGAGCGCGGCCTCTGCCATCTTGAGCGCGGTCATCGAGGCTTCGCGGAAGGTCGAGGCCTCGCTTCCCGTCTCGGCTCCCTCGGCAACCTTGAACAGGTCCGCCTCGGCCTGCGCGATGCGGTCCATCGGATTGACGTCTTCCGATGTGTCGAGCGCGCCTTCGACCAGCCAGCGCCCCACCGTCACCAGTTCGCGCAGCAGCGCCAGATCGTAGATCTGCTGGGCAAGCTCGCGCGGGGCGAGCAAGCCCGCTCCGCTCGCGGTCAACTGCGCGAGGTAACTCGTCCCGCCAAGCTCCTTGAGCGCCTCGTCGGCCTCGAAATAGGGACGAAGCGTGACCGGCGATGCGGTCGCGTTGCGGTCGATCAGCTTGAGGATGCGCTCGTAGATTCGGTCATGGACCGGCTCGAAGAAATGTTCCGGGCGGATGGGAACCTGCAATTCCTCGATCACGCGATTGTCGATCAGGACCGCACCGAGAAACGCGGCCTCCGCCGCGAGATTGGAGGGCAGCTTGCGCGCTTCGAGCGATTCGACGGTGCTGACGAGGGAGATCGTTTCAGGTTCGGGCATCCGCTCTCCATGCGCCCGGCCAGCGGGCCGTGGCAAGACCTGCACCGGCCAATATATTTTTCGCCGTCCCGCTTGTCATTGTGGATAGCGGGGATTGGGAATCGAAGTGCTTGAATAACCTCCCCGCGATCTGCGAAGGCTTCCCGTCATGTCCAGCCCACCGCCCGATTCTGACGTTCCGCCTGCTCCGGGCTCGTCCGCCGGTGCCCATCGGATCGTTCACATCTCGCTCGACGAGGAGACGATCCTTTGGCGCAATGCCGATGTCGAGCAGGAGCGCCGAGTGGCGATCTACGACTTGATCGAGGAGAACACCTTCAAGCCCCTGCGCAGCGTCGAGCGGGGGGCGAAGGGGCCCTATCGCCTCCATTTGGCGGTGCGCGACGGGCGGCTGGCGATGGACATCGCCAATGAGAGCGAGGAGCCGCTCGAGACGTTGCTGATCGGGCTCGGACGGTTCCGCCGTCCGATCCGCGAATATTTCGCGATCTGCGACAGCTATTACCAGGCGATCCGCAAGGCGACCCCGGCCGAGATCGAGACGATCGACATGGCGCGGCGCGGCATCCACAACAGCGCGGCCGAATTGCTGCTCGAGCGGCTGGAGGACAAGGTCGAGACCGATTTTCCGACCGCGCGGCGGCTGTTCACGCTGATCTGTGTCCTTCACATCAAGGGCTAGCGGCGGGCCGTGGCAAACCCGAGGCTGACCAATGCCCGACGGCGCAAAGTCGGGGCTGGAGGATGGATCATCCGCCTGCTCTGGCTGGGCTTTGCCCTCGTGGTGCTCGCGACGATCCTTTATTCCGCCTGGCTGTGGATCGACATGCGCAGCTGGCAGCCGGCCGACAAGGCCTATCCCGAACAGGGGGCGGTGATCCGAAGCGGGGCGGCCGATACCCGATTCGAGACGCTCGGCGCGCTCGGGGCGCAATTCGTATATCTCGATCTCGCGCCAAGCGATGGCGCGCCTGACCCGGGATTTGCAGCGCGGCTGGCCGCGGCTCGCGGAGCTGGCCTGAAAGTGGGGCTCGTCTTCCCGTTCGACCTGTGCACCCGGGCGGACCCGCAGAGCGCGCGCTTCACCCGCATGGTTCCGCGCGAGGCGGACCTGCTGCCGCCCGCCGTGAGCCTGCGGATCGGGCGCATTCCCTGCACCTCGCCGCTGAGCGAGGCGGCGGTCGAGAGCGAGCTCATGACGCTCATCAACCAGGTCGAGATGCATGCCGGGCGACCGGTGATCCTGAAGGTCGGCCCCGCGTTCGAGCGGAAGTATCGCATTGCGAACCGGATCGAGCGCGACCTTTGGCTGCTGCGCGACCGGGCCGAGCCGGACTATGCCGGGCGGCCCTGGCTGCTATGGAGCGCGAATGGCGGCCTCATGACCGAGGCTTCGCAGGATCCGGTCGAATGGGTGGTGGTGCAGAAATGAGTCTTGGCGAACAGGAGCAGGCCGCTCTGATCGAGGCTGCGCGGGCGGCGGCGTACAACGCATATGCGCCCTATTCCGATTACAACGTCGGCGCGGCGCTGCTGTTCGAGGACGGCGCGATCGTGACCGGCTGCAACGTCGAGAATGCGAGCTATGGTCTCGCCCTGTGTGCGGAGACGGTCGCGGTGGCCAAGGCGCTCGGTGAGGGGCGGCGCGGCAGGCTCGTTGCGGTCGCGGTCACCGGTCCGCTCGACAAGGGAGACGGTGCTCCGATCACGCCGTGCGGGCGCTGCCGTCAGGTCCTCAACGAGATCGCTCAGCTTGGCTCGACCGATCCGCTGGTGCTGTGCGTCGGCAACGAGCGGACCGAGAGCGTCCGGCTGTCGGATCTGCTTCCGCGCGCGTTCGGTCCCGCCAATCTCGCCTGAGGGTCACTCCCCGCCAAGTAGATCTCCGAGCGCGCCGCCGATATTGCCGATCGGGTCCTGGCGAAAGGCGCGTTCCTCCCTGCCGACATAGGCGAAGATGCCGTCCAGCGCCTGTTCGGTAACCGAGCGATTGATGCTCCCGCGCGTCAATCCGGCATCGCGGATGAAGCTGTGCCTTTCGGCAAGCCCGTCGAACTGGTCGTAGACGCCAGTCTGGCCCAGTGCATCGTCGACCAGCGGTTCGAGCTTGCCCGAAAGCGTGTCATTGGACGAGCGCCGCAGATATTGCGTTCCACCGTCGCTTTCCGAGACGATCCCGGGCGCGTCCTGCCACGACAATCCATCGATCGCGTCGCGGAAGACCGGCTTGGCTTCTCCCGCAGCGGTTCCGGCAGCATCGTTGATCGACCGCGTGATGCCCCCGATCACGCCTATCCGGTCGCCCGCCCGCATGACCTGGCCGAGGAGCCCCGAGGATGCTCTGCCGACGATGGGCAGACCGATGCGGATGTCCTCGTCATCGTAGAACGCGCCGGGCCGCGCGAGCTTGTCGAGCGCGTTATCGGTTGCCCGGCCGAGGATCGAGGAAAGGCCCAGGCCCTGCGCGCGCGCCCCGGTTGGTGCGATCATTCCGCCGATCGTGCAGGCGGCGAGCCCGGCAACGAACAGGCGGCGATCGGCACTCAAGCCACGGTGCTCTGTGAGACGATGGTCCTTCATTTCGGCAAACTCCCCTCATTTTCCGCCGCTTGCGAGCCTATCACACCGGGCGCGACAGGAAAGCGTCAGCGCGCCCCGATCCATTCGACCAACGCGGCGAGGCAATCGCGAGCCAGCATCCGGCAGCGTTCCGGTGACCAGCCCTGCTCGGGCTCGGGAAAGTCCGCAAGGTCCTTGTAAGGCATTTCGAGCGTCATCGCGCAGGCCCCGAAGCGCTCGGCCACCTGGTTGGTGCTCATGGAAAGGTTGCCCTTGCCCGGCGCGGTCTTGGGATAGCCGAGCTTCGTCTGAAAATCGGGCGTGCGGCGGTCAAGGATACGCTGGTATCGGTAGAAGCCTTCGCCCTGTTCGTCGGTCCATGACGGGATGCCTTCGAACCCTGCCAGGAAGACAGCGGGAATCGCTTCGTCACCGTGTACGTCCATCGCGAAATCGACCCCGGTCTCGTCCATCTTGGCCAGGATCGCGAGCACTTCTGGCGATTTTTCAGCGCTGGGCTCTGCCCATTCGCGGTTGAGATTGGTGCCCACGGCGTTCGTGCGCAGATGCCCTCGGCGAGAACCATCGGGATTGCAGTTCGGCACGATGTGCAGGCGGCAGCTTTTCCTGAGCGCGCGCGCGACCGGATCGGCCGGGTCGGTAAGGCATTCGAGCGCGCCTTCCATCCACCATTCGGCCTGCGTTTCGCCCGGATGCTGGCGGGCATAGAGCCACACCTGCATCTCGCCCTCGCCCATTTCCAGCATGTCGAGCGGCTGGCCGTCGAGCGTTTCTCCCAGGCGGACCAGTTCCACCCCCTCGCTCGCCGCGGCCTCTGCGACGAGATCGTGATGCCGCTCCATCGAATAGGGCGCGAAATAGGCGAACCATGCAAGGTCCGAGGCGGGCGTATAACGGATCGTCAGCGTGCCGTTCGCCTCGTCCTTGTCGAAGCTGCTCGCCGCGCGCGCCCAGTATTCACGGTCTTCCGAGACGCAGGCATCGTAATCGGGCCAGCCGCCCGGATAGGCGCTGTCATTGAGACCGGTAAGCTTGAGTTCGACCCCCTCGCCCGCAGTGCCCGACACGCGGAAGTGGAACCATTGTGCGAATTCGGAACCGTGATCCTTGCGCAGGGCGAGGCGCGCTGTGCGGCCCTCGACTGACAGGACTTCGATATTGCCGCTGTCGAAGGCGGCGTCGATGGCGATATGGGTCATTCGGCTCCTGCAAGGTCGCTGACGTCGATGGTCACGGTCTCGCCATTGCCACCGGGAAATTCGCGGAACAAGGCCGAAGCCAGTGTGCGCGCGGCCGCACCGGTGTCGGAATAGGGCGAATCCATCGAGGTCTCGATATCGGCCCGGCCTTCCCAGAGGCTCTCACCGGCAGGGCCGAGAATCCGCACGGCGAGTTCGGTTACGACCCGCGGGCCCTTCTCGCCGCCGCCAAGATTGATGCCGACCCCGACGCCGACTCCCGTGCCGAAACTGCCGGTCTGTCCGCCGACCCCGACATTGACCGGCGAACGGCGCGAGCCCGCACTCTGGACCGGTTCGCGGCTGGTCCGGATCGTTGCCGTCTGGCCTGCCGTGCCCGGCTGTGTAGCGATCGTGTAGCCGAGTTCTCTCAGCTCCGTCCCGACCGCCGCCTCGAACGCGGCGCGGGCGGTCTCGTTCGACATCTCTTCGGGAAAGACGATCGCGATCGCCCCTTCACCGAGTTCGGCGCTGCGCTGTTCGGCGACGAAGCGGGTCACTTCGACCGGGCCCGTATAGACACTGGTGCAGCCGGCAAGGGCGAGGCCGGCAATTGTCGCTGCAACCAGCGCACGGGAGGGAGGGGTGATACGCATGGACCTTCCTTTCTCTGGGACGGCTTATAGCCGCCTCGCATGCTCGCGCCATGCTCGCTTTAGCGATTGCGGATATTCATGGTTTCTGAGGATTGCCATGCTAATGGCGCCCGCATGGACAGGAAGACACCCGTATTGGTCACCGGCGGGGCCGGCTATATCGGCAGCCATGCCGTCCTGGCGCTCGTCGATGCGGGCTGGCGCGTGAGCGTGATCGACGACCTCTCGACCGGCTTTCGCTTCGCCGTGCCCGACGGCGTGCCGCTTTATGTGGGCGACATCGAGGACGGCGCCCTGCTCGAGCGGATCTTCGCCGAACAGGGCATGGGCGACGGGCGCGGCGCAGTGATGCATTTCGCAGGCTCGGTCGTGGTGCCCGAAAGCGTCGCCGATCCGCTCAAGTATTATCTCAACAACACGGTGAAGAGCCGCGCCCTGATCGAGGCGGCGGTGCGCGCTGGCGTGCCGCATTTCATATTCTCCTCGACCGCGGCGACATACGGCGTCCCCGAGGTCTCGCCGGTAGCCGAGAATACCCCGCGCGCGCCGATCAATCCGTATGGCTGGTCGAAGCTGATGACCGAGCAGATGCTTGCCGATACCGCCGCAGCGCATGCGATGAATTACTGCGCGCTTCGCTATTTCAATGTCGCCGGTGCCGATCCGCAGGGGCGCAGCGGGCAGTCGACCGCGGGCGCGACCCATCTCATCAAGGTCGCGGTCGAGGCTGCGCTGGGCAAGCGCGACCATGTCAGTGTCTTCGGGACCGACTACGAGACCGCTGACGGAACGGGCGTGCGCGACTACATCCATGTCTCCGACCTCGCCGCTGCGCATGTACTCGCGCTCGAGGGGCTGGTCGAGGCACCCGAGCGGTCCATGACGATGAATTGCGGTTACGGGCGCGGCTTTTCCGTGCTCGAGGTGCTCGACGCGCTCGACCGGCTCACGAATGCGGCCGTCGAGCGCCGCTTCGAAGCGCGCCGTGCGGGCGATCCCGGTTCGCTCGTTTCCGATCCCTCGCGCATCCGCGCCACGCTTCCCTGGACGCCGCGTTACGACGATCTCGAGACGATCATCGCGCACGCGCTTGCCTGGGAACGCAGGCTCGGCGAAATCCGGCCGCGCGAGCCGGTCGATGGTTGACGGCGAGGTTCCGCGGCGCTAACGGGCTGGCAACAGTTGACCGCGCCGGGATGCGTCTCGGCGCTTTTCGTTTGGAAAGACACGACGATGAAGATCCGCAACAGCCTCAAGTCGCTGAAGAAGCGCCACCGCGATTGCCGCGTCATCCGGCGTCGCGGTCGCACCTATGTCATCAACAAGACCAACCGCCGGTTCAAGGCCCGCCAGGGCTGACCGTCAGGGAAGCCGACGCTGCGTGAACGGCGAATCGGTTCGGTTCAAGCGGCCCGCCTCCCACAGGAGCGCGGGCCGTTCTCCGTCAGGGGACATCGATGCTGAGTGACGACAATCGCGCCGCCGTGTTCGACGTTGGCCGGGTGCTGTTCCAGTGGCAGCTGCGCGCGCTGTTCGGCAAGCTGATCGACGATCCCGATCACCTCGACTGGTTCCTGAGCCATGTGGTTAGCGAGGAATGGCACTTTCAGCACGATCGCGGCATGACGCTCGCCGAGATGCTGCCGCCGCGTATCGCGCAGTTTCCCGAACACGCGCTGCTGATTGCTGCCTATGCCGCACGCTTCAACGAGACCGTGCCGGGCGAGGTCGAAGGCGTCCACGACATCGTCCGCCGCCTCGCGGAGCGCGGCGTGCCGCTTTTCTGCCTGACCAATTTCGGCGACGAACTGTTCGCCCGTTTCCGCCCGGAGCAGCCGATCTTCGACCTGTTCGAGGACATTGTCGTCTCCGGCACGGAACGCATCGCAAAGCCCGATCCGCGCATCTACGAGATCGTCGAGCGGCGTAGCGGTCGCGGGGGCTCCGCGCTGTTCTTCACCGACGACAATCCGGCCAATGTCGAAGCGGCAAGGAAGCGCGGTTGGGACGCGCATTTGTTCACCGACGCCGCCGCGCTCGAAGGTCATCTGGTCGAGGCGGGCCTGCTCTGAGACGGAACAGGCCCCCGGCGTGCGCGACCGGGGGAAGGGCGCACGCCGAGGGCCGGAAGTCCTCCGCTATCGAGAGGCGGCGGGGGAGAGGCGCCGGGCTCGTATCAGGCGAGCCGATGTCATGCTCAGCTGCCGTTGCACTTCGCCAGCTTGTCGGCTTCGAGTTCCTTGCCGCGCGCGGTGAAGGCAGTGATCTCGCCGAACTCGCGATTAAGGTCGCGGCAGACATTGATCGGGCGCGATGAGCCCTTGTTGGCGACGCAAATGTCGTTCTTGCAGGCCCAGGCGACACCGCCGGCCACGGCACGCTCGTCGGCTGCGGGCTGGGCAAGCCTGGCGATGTAATAGGGGCCGTCCTTCGCCCCGGCCGGGGCGGGCGCGGTGGCAACACCGAAGATTGCGCCCGTATAGGCAAGCGCAGCGACGAAAATCGTGAGGCGATTGGTGCGGGAGAGGGTCATGGTATGGGTCCTTCGCTGGCAGGGTCGTCGATGTTCTTTTTGCAGTGCAACGTTTCGATTCGAAACTCATTGCATAACACCCACTAGCTCACTAGATTTCAAGTTGCAACTAGAAACCTAATTGGTTTCGTCTTCGCCCGCCGCTTGAAGATTTGCCAGCGCCGCGAATGCGGCTAGAGTGCGTGGGCGTTCGAGAACAGAAGCGAGAGGAATGGACATGGGCGACATCAGGGAGCCGCTGCGCGATCTCATCGAATGCGGTCTGCCGCAGGCGCTCGAGGTGATGGGCGAACGGTGGTCCTTCATGATCCTGCGAGCGAGCTTCAACGGGCTCAAGCATTTCGAGGAATTCCTGAGCGAGCTCGGGATCGCCCGCAATATCCTTTCCAACCGCCTCGCGAAGCTGGTCGAGCACGGTATCCTGCGGCGCGAACCGTGCGAGGACGACCGGCGCAAGATCGAATATCGCCTGACCGCCAAGGGCTTCGACCTGCTGCCAGCGATGATCGCACTTCGGCAGTGGGGCCAGAAATACGGCAACGAACCGGTCGTCGAGGACCCCGTCCTTGTCGATGCGCGCGACCGCCTGCCGATCGGGCCGGTCTCGATCCTTGCCCATGACGGACGGATCCTGAGCCACGAAGATCTCTGGCTGACCCGCCGCGTCGATCTCGGCAAGCGCGCCGATGGGACGGTCGCCGAATTCGGATCCGGGCTCGGGCGCGGAGACGTCGCCGATCTTGACGCCGTCAGGAAAGCCGCCGCTGGCTGAGGGTCTCACCAGTCTGATACTTCTTTCCAGCAACAGGTGAGACATGAGCCGGGTCGCCGCGGCGGACGTCCACGATATCCTGCGCCGCACATTCGGCTTTTCCGGCTTTCGCGGGCAGCAGGAGGCGGTCGTAACCCGCGTCCTCGCGGGCCTGCCGACGCTCGCGCTGATGCCCACGGGTGCGGGCAAGTCGCTCTGCTATCAGCTGCCCGCGCTCGCGCTCGACGGCACCGCGATCGTCATTTCCCCGCTGATCGCGCTGATGCACGACCAGATCAGGGCAGCCGACGCGCTCGGCATTCGCGCCGCCTCGATGACCTCGGCAGACGCCGACAATGCCGCGACGGCCGAGGCCCTGCGGCGGGGTGAGCTCGACCTTCTCTACGTCGCCCCCGAACGCGCCACCACTCCCGGTTTCGAGGCGCTTTTGTCACAGGCGCGGCTTTCGCTCTTCGCGATCGACGAGGCGCATTGCGTGTCCGAATGGGGGCACGATTTCCGGCCCGATTACCGGATGCTGCGCCCCCTGCTCGACCGCTTCGGCGATGTCCCGCGTCTCGCGCTTACCGCGACCGCCGACGAGGTCACGCGCGCCGACGTGTTGCGCCAGCTCGGCATTCCCGACGACGGCCTGATCGTTGCCGGCTTCGACCGGCCGAACATCCGCTACGCCATCCACCCGCGCGGCAATGCGGGCCAGCAGGTCGCCGAATTCGTCAAGCGGACGAGCGGGGCGGGGATCGTCTATGCTACCAGCCGCGCCGCGACCGAGCAGCTCGCCCAGCACATCGCGAAGACCGGGCGGCCCGCCGGTTTCTACCATGCCGGCCTTCCACCCGAGCGGCGCAGCGCGGTGCAGGCCGAATTCGTCGCCTCCGAAGACATGGTGATGGTTGCGACCATCGCTTTCGGCATGGGAATTGACAAGCCCGATGTGCGCTTCGTCGTCCATGCCGGCCTGCCGAAATCGATCGAGGCCTATTACCAGGAAACCGGCCGTGCCGGGCGCGACGGGGACCCGGCCGAAACGGCGCTGTTCTGGAGCCCCAACGATTTCGCCCGCGGCCGCCAGCGGCTTGCCGAGGTCGAAGAGCACCGCCAGGCCAGCGAACGTGCCCGGCTCGATGCGCTTGCCGGACTGGTCGAGACGCCGGGCTGCCGCCGCGCCATCCTGCTGAGGCATTTCGGCGAGGACCCGCCCGCGACCTGCGGAAATTGCGACAATTGCGAAAATCCCCCGAAAGTGGTCGACGCGACCGAGCTTGCCCGCAAGCTGCTATCGGCGGTCTATCGCACCGGGCAGAGTTTCGGGATGGGCCATGTCGAAAAGGTGTTGCTTGGCCGCGAGGATGATCGCGTTCGCCAGCGCGGCCACGACCGTCTGTCGGTGCACGGCATCGTCGGCGAGGAGGAGGCGCCGCTCCTGCGTCCGCTGATGCGCAGCCTTACCGCGCATGGCGTGTTGGTGACGACCGAGCATGGCGGCCTCGCGCTCGGTCCTTCGGCGCGCGCGGTCTTGAAGGGCGAGCGGCCGGTCGCCATTGCCGAGCCGCCTGCGAAGAAGCGACGCACGGCGCGCACGCAAGCAGCGAATCCGGTCGGCGATCCATTGTTCGACGCGCTGCGCGCCAAACGCAAGGAACTGGCTAGCGAACGAGGCGTGCCGGCCTATGTCATCTTCCATGACAGCGTGCTTCGGGACATGGCGACGCACCGCCCCGAAACGCTGCGCGAACTGGGCGGATTGCAGGGCGTCGGCGCGAAGAAGCTCGAGACTTACGGGGCCGATTTCATCGCCGTGATCCGCGAATCCTTCGGCGCCTGATCCCTT
>JGI12210J13797_10168919_pt1 | contig 14954 bp, 17 predicted proteins | sample ElkSlonscriptome_3_FD_13797 | JGI IMG/M metagenome (IMG submission 13797)
TCCCGTGTAATCATGCTCAGAAAGGAATGGTATTTTTCAGAATACTATTTATGCCTTTTGCTCATCTCAAAAATTAGATTTATATAAATATCAATAGATTTGGAAGAAAAAGGGATTTTACATAAAAACGGCCTTGAATCTTCCTAATCCTGGTGTCGCATGTTCGATTCATGCCGGGGGCACCAGTAATTTCAAAGACTGGAAAAATATATACTTTAGTGCTTCGATTCTATGCAAGCAAAGTGTAAGCGTGAAAGGTGATGCATCATGGGGCGTGTTTTTGAAAACAGGCTAGGCCTTTAGTGTCTAAGACGATGTGTGTATGATGAAACAAAAAAGACGGGTAGGCTTATTGGCAGGCTTATTTTAAGCTTCTAACAAATCTTCAGCATCCTCATTTGTTCTTTTCCGGGAAAAAGGGACAACCTTGGAAAGGCGACTGTCTCCAGTTCTTTTGGCACAATCAAGATTATAGTGGGTCTGCAACGTGGCAAAATAATCTTCTGACAGACCAAAAAACTTCGCCAGTTTAAGGGCATTAATAGGCGAAATATTTCTCTTTCCCTTGGTAATTTCTCCTAAGGCAGTTTGGTTAATCCCTGTCCCTTTTGAAACTTTGTAAACTGACAAATCAAGTTCATCAATAAACTCCTCCTTTAGTATAACACCTGGATGTTCCAGTGGTATTAATGTTGGCATAACTCTTCCCCCTTGTGATAGTCAGCGACTTCAACGTCGAAAGCGTTAACTGATTCAAAAACAAAGCACACTCTCCATTGCTTGTTGATTCTTATTGAATACGCTTCTCTTCTGTCTCTCGAAAGATTTTCCAAACAATTTTTGGGCGGTCTTCTTAAATCACCTAATTCGGATGATACGTGGATCATTAACAATTTTCTTCTCGCCCTTTGTTGTATCTGGCGTGGCAGTTTTGTTGAGTATTCTTGATTCCAAATCTTTTCTGTTTCCTTACACGCAAAGCTCTTTATCATATATGCTATAGATCGGCGGGAGTATTGTCGAGCGTTAGTATCGTTTCTCGTTAGTATTTTCCTTTCAAGGTCAACGTCGATCAAAAGAAGGGTTTTGCTGCCATGTATTCAGTTTGCAAATACGGGGGATTTTGTCAGGTGTAAGCACACGAATTTTATACAATGATTACAGTTTCTTTGGGTAATAAAAGCAGTTTGAGTTAGCGCCATTCGGGACGTCCCCAGTTCATTTCCTGTCAATTGAAACGTCTGATGCGAGGTTTTCCAATCAACAACCTTTTCTCAAGAAGTCAGACCCATTGCTCTGCGCGTCAGGCAGTTTCGTGCCGCGACTCAGGAGACCAAAGAGGACAGAACGATTGAATGAAACATCTTCTAATCCTTGTCGGATGTTCATTTTTCCTCTAAATCCTGGATCATCAGGTGTCCATCCTTGTTTTTCTTTGTCCTGAACCATCCTTTTTCCTCAAATTCTTTGGCCAAAGTGGTCATCTTTTTATAACTGGTGTTTCGTATCTTGAATGATTTATCGAGTTGTCTCATTTTATTGGCAATTCCGTTTAAGAGGTGTTTTTCACTTGGTTCAAGGCGAGCGAGGACTTTCATGAATAACTCCCTTGCAATAACATCTTTGTTTTCGTCTATGATGCCATCTTGATTTTGAACAGCAGGGCCGTTTTTTACAGGAGGCTCTGTTTTAGGAGAAGCTGTTTTTCCTGTTTGAGGAGGCAACTTTTTGCGTGGAATAACGATTATATTATCGGTACAGTTTCGAAAAATTGGCCGTTGCTCGTCTCCTTCCTGGGTGATCAGCCAGACTTCCTTGCCATGTTTTCGTAAGATGTCCATGATTACAGAGAAATCTGAATCGCGCGTGACAAAGACAAAGCGATCAATGGAGGGCTTTTCGACATAGAGTTTCTCAAATGCATCAAGGCTGATTATTAAATCCGCGCGATTTTTCTTGCCGGTTACGTGGGGAGCCTCGCGAATTTCAAAATTATAGTTAACGAGTTGGTCTCTGAGTTTGGTTATGGAGGCGGTGTTTCCGCAGGCAAACTTCACAGCAAAAATGTACTCTTCTGATTCTTCTTTGCTATCTTCCAGAATAATATCCTGAAGCATAACATCGAGATCTAAGATTCCTGCAACATTTTCAAGGTCGATATAGACAGCTATAAATTTTTTCATTCCATGTGAGTAGTGTTCTGGTTTCATGACCCAGCAAGCCTTGAAGAGGAGAGGGAGCGCAGATACTTTTCAGGTGGCTTGCTCTTCGGTGACGTAGAGGGAGGAATCTGAAATATTCTACCACGAGCTTTTTGCACCGTGTTTTCGTAAACCTTTTCCTCACCCCATAGGGCCCTATAACAGATTTTCCTAACTTGCGCGAATAGTATTATTTGATTACCCCTTATTCTCAACAATTCAGTCTGAGACAGGAATACTCTTTTCCCGGTACGCCATGAACCCATCCCTGGGTGCTCGACTGCAGCCGTCCAGGCTGCAGACGCCCGTGAAAAGAGCCCCCCTGTCTTCCCATAATTGGCTAGGCTAGGTTTTGGAGGTAATTATTTAGTATTATTGGTAAAAAACACAATCTGTAAACCTCTCTTTTTCCTCTGGTCCATTTTTCTACGCCTCAACGGAGGACCATTTTTTCATAGCAAAAGTCAAAAATTGTATTTATGCGACAGGAAAAAGAGTTCCCTGGCAAAAAAGTGGTATGCACGTCATGCGGGCGATAGGATGGGAGGATGTTGGTATGTCGGGTGCCTGGGCCTGGAAGGATGGCTGGGGAGTGTTGGCAGCGGAGGGCCGGGGGGCCCTCCAAGAGGTATGGACAATCAAGATGGGGGGATTGAAAAGAAAACGAGAATTTTTTCAAGCTGGCAGGACAGTCACACATTCTATGTAGTTGCTATTCATCGAATTCCCGCTCTTCTGGCAAGGAGTATTCACCGGCAAGGTCTTCTTCAAAAGCGCTACTCGGGTCAAACATGGAATCCAAACTGGAAAGAATCTGCGGAATAGTTATGGCGATCGTAAAAAAGCGGTTGCCTATCATTTCTCATCTCCAGAGGCAACCGCTACAAGGGGCTGGGGGGATGCACGGTCGACGCAAGGGAAGCGTGAACCAGGCGAACCTCCGTAGAGGTTAGAGAAGCTTCATTGGGTATTGTTGGTCTTGATGACCTGCGCCTGCTCGTGGAGTAGTCTGGATAACTCCCGGAGTCTGGCGGTAAGGGTGGTAAGGTCCGACTCTTGGCTGAGACTTACCCGCTCGAGTCTTGCAAAGCTTTGCCTGTTGGCGTGCAGGGCCTTATCGATGTGGGTAACCTTGTTTTCGAGTTGGTCGAAGTCTTGCGCCATGCCGGCGACGGCCTTACGAGCCTGGGTCTTAGTCGTGCTGAGCATTTCCCTTCGGGAAAACGTTTCCTCTATGAATTCTCTGGAGAGAAGGTCGGAGTAGCTGTCAATGGTATCCAGGTTGTTGAGCAGTGGTGCGTTCATGTTTTTTCTCCTTTGGTGTGGTCTGTTATTTGCTTGCCCCCCACTCGGGATTCTGCATGTGCTACTTACAGGTGATGTAGTTTGCCGGCGAAGGTGGAGCGGGATTCTCCTTTTTTGTTTCGAGCCTGCTGCCAAGCGTTCGAGTATCAATTCTCACGAGCGAAAAACAGCGAATAGGGAGACAGGTTACGGTGCGCGATTACACGCAGAATCCTGAGGCGAAGGCCTCTATCCGCGAATGGCTGTTGTGCGCACAGCAGCGGATATACCCTTATCCATCTACGAGGATATTTTAGGGAGCTGGAATCCGGTTTTGCATCAAGGCAGGAACTCGCATCAGCGGAGCGCCAGCTAGACGTTCTTTTTGCAAAGGCTGAGCGGTCGATAGTGTGGTAATCTGTTAGTGAATCGACCTTTAATAATTACGGCCAGGAAAAGTTATCCAGCTGTGGCAGCAGTGACTGTCCGGGATGAGTGGTTACACTACAGAAAGCCAAGGAGTCCCTTCAGCCATACTCAAAAGGAGGAAATATGAACATCGGATTTATCGGCATGGGTATCATGGGCAGCCGCATGGCCTTGAACCTGTTGGAGGCGGGCAATGATCTCACCATCAGTAACCGTACCCGGGAGAAGGCCCAACCTCTGCTGGACAAAGGTGCACGATGGGCCGAATCTCCTGCGGAGCTGGCAGCGGCCGTGGATATTCTTTTCACCATGCTGTCCACCCCGGCCGCGGTCAGGGAGGTGGCAAGCAGAGAAAATGGATTTCTTCAGGCGATGCCCAGGGGCGCTCTCTGGGTAAACTGTACAACGGTCGATCCGGATTTCGCCCGGCAGATGGCTGGTCTGGCCGCGGCTCAGGGCGTCGGCTATCTCGATGCCCCGGTTGCCGGCACCAAGGGCCCTGCCGCCAGCGGCGAGCTGGTCTTTCTGCTGGGTGGCGACGGCGCCGATATCGATACATGCCGGCCGTATTTCGACTGTATGGGCAAGAAAACCGTGCATCTGGGTGATGCCGGCATGGGGTCTTCCATGAAGATGCTTTTTAACCTGATGCTGGGTTGCACCATGGCGGCGTATAGTGAAACCCTCGTGCTGGGCGAGGCCTTTGGCTTCAGCAAGGATGATGTCGGCAAGGTTTTACTCGATGCCCCGGTTACCGCCCCCTTTCTGAAAATGAAGCATCCGCTCATCACCGAGAACAATTTTGAGGAACACTTTCCCCTGTGCTGGATGCGAAAGGATCTCCATCTCGCCGCCGATGCCGCCTACAGGAACGGGGTTGCTCTGCCGGCCTTGAATTCCATAAAAGAAATCTACGGCCTTGCTGAAAAGCAGGGGCTCGGGAGAAAGGATTTCGCTGCCGTATACACGATGCTGGCCAAAAATGGATCCGGCGACAGCTGAGAGAGCAGGACTTGTCCGGCACGCATGCTGAAACCATTTTCAGGCCAATTCGGAGAAATTATTACAAGTACTTCATGACCCGGCAAGCCGGAGAGGAGAACGATGAAGACAAGCAACTCTGGAAACGGCGGACAGCCAGGGAACGGCAAGGCCATCTATTCGTTTATGGACGCGGTGGCGGGTGAAGCCGAGCAATATGCCCAAGATCATACTTCGCCCATGTCTCCGCTTCTCGAAGAGATTGAGCGCTACACCCTCCAAGAAACCGACTATCCCAGCATGCTCACCGGCCGGGTGGAGGGGCGCTTTTTGCAGTTGCTTGTTGCCTTTTCCGAGGCCCGGAATGTGGTCGATGTAGGTACGTTCACCGGCTACTCCGCCTTGGCCATGGCCGAAGCGCTGGCACCCGACGGCAGGGTAGTGACCATCGAACATGATTTCGCCAATGCCGAGCTCGCTCAAGCCTTTTTCGACAGGAGTCCCCATGGCGGCAAGATCGAATTGCGGCGGGGCGAGGCCATTGATATTCTCAAATCCCTGCCGGCCGGAGCAACCGATATCGTCTTCATCGATGCCGACAAGGCCAACTACCTGTGCTATTACCACGAATCAATGAGGCTGCTGCGGGACGGCGGTCTTATTATCGCTGACAATGCCCTGTGGTACGGCAGGGTCTTTGAACCCGAAGATGAGGACAGTAAGGCCATGGCCCTCTTCAACGAAGAGGTGATCGCAGACGATCGGGCGGAGAAACTCTTTCTTACCCTTCGCGACGGCATCTACCTGATCAGGAAAAAAAGCACTTTGAGGTAAGGACTTCCCCTGTCGCATCCGGCAGACATCTCAACGTGTGAAAAACAGAGCTTTACATACCTGGAGAAGTTGATGTGAGACAGATATGAAAATCGACCTTACCAGTCATCCCGATCCTGATATTTTTGATGACAGAAAGAGATATATTCTGTGGTTTTGCCTGGCAATGGCCTGTGTCGGCATAGCAATAGGTGTCGGCGTATTTGCGGTGCTTGGCAACTCCGGCAACTCAGATCGTATTGGAGATTGGGCGCTTGGCATTCTGGTGGCGTCGGCGGTTGCTGTCACCTGGTCGGGGAATAAGCTGCAGGGGTATAAAAAACTCTTTCCCCCGCAGGCTGAAAAGTTGCATCAATTGCGAAGGATGCATCCCGCAATTGAGCAATACTGTTCCGAGGTGGAAGTCTTGGGGAGACGGACTATACGGGCTGAATACGAGGCCTGCCTCGAATATTCCGAAAATAATTCCGAGATGGCCTAGCCAGTCGGAGAAAACGCCTTGACCTTAAAAAAAGGCAATTCTCCGGCACCCTCCCCGCGACTGGAAACCAAAGAGCTGCGAGGAGGCGGATGCCCTGTCAAGAGAGAAAGAATCCTTACTATCGTCAATTTACAGCAGGACTTGTTTTTTACCTCTTGTGCTTTTCGTCGATATGCCAGTTGGGATGATGCTGTCTGGCATAGTCACTGTCTACTTTTCCGGAGAACATGGAAGGGATCAATGGTCTGTGGCTTTTAAGCAGCAGCGCTGCAACATGTGCAATGAACAGCATCATAAATAGTACGCCGACTATGGTATGAGTAAAAGCAATCAGCTGCAGCAGCATGGGGTCGAGAACAATAGCTCCAAGATTCTTGTAGGACTTTACAAGGCCGGTTATTACAAGAAGAAGGGAGGCAGAGCCAATGATCGCATAAATCACACGCTGCTTGGCCTGAAACTTTTCATGCTGCGGTTCTGACGCTAATCCCGCCATGGCAAGAAACCCTTGTACCGATTCCCGCAGGTCGCCTTTCCTGGGAACTATGCCGAACTCTTTGCGGCGAAAATGGTAGACCAGGTGAAAAGCGATGGCAGCGGTAAAGACGACTGCTGCGAGATAATGTATCAGCAGGGTGATCTCAAAATCACCGGACCAGGAAAGACCCGGGATTTTAATAATATTGTAGCGTTTATACATCGGCATCTGGCCGAAACCTGAAAAGAGCAATAGAATACCGCTGCAGGCTACCAGCCAGTGGCTAAGACGAACGATGCCCGGATGTCTGTGGACTTTCTGCATGATTATTCATCCTCCTTCTCTGTTTTCCAGCTGAGGCCTATTGCTGCAGCTATACCAAGAAGGGGGGAGAGCATAGTGAGATATGCCCAGCTTTTTTGTTTATCGAGCATGTTCTCCGGTTTGTTCATGCGGACGATTTTTTTTCTTTTGCCTTCCTGCGCCTGTTCGGCAAGCGCCTGGTCGATTTTTTCAAAGGAGACCGGGGAAACATAGAGGGTTGAGGTTCCGCCATTTTCATCCATACCGTAGATATCACCATCATACTTCTCACGAAGCTCTCTGGCGCGGGTGTACATCTCCTGTCGTTTGCCGATCTGCATGGCATTTTTGGGACATGCTTCAATGCATAGCGGTGTCTCGTCTTTTTTGAGACGGTCTCGACAAAGATCGCACTTAAACATCACCCCTCCGCCCACCGGTAGATACTTCTGCCAGAGGGTGTAGATTCCTACGCCAGCCTGCCTCTGGGGTACACTCCATGGGCAGACAGTCCGGCATTTGGCGCCGCCAAAGCAGAGGCTCTCGTCAATATAGACGGGGCCCTCGGCAGTCTTGTGATTGACGCCAAACGGGCACAACTTGGTACAGGGCGGATTGTCGCAATGCATGCATCTTCGTGGAATAGAGATCGTCCGTCCTTCTACTTCAACCTGCTGAACAAAAATCCAGTTGTAGGGGGTAAAGCGGTCATGAAGATGACGTTTTGTCGACCAGTCCTCATGTTTTTTCTGAGGCCAATAGTCTCTGAGCTGGCTTTTTGGCGGCTCAGGAAAGGAATCTTTTCTTCCCTCGCGGCATGATGCTGCGCAAAGCGGTGCAGGCTGGCCTGCACAGCCGTCGCATTTGCCGAGGTCGATGAGTGTTGCATACGAAGAGTCACTGGGAGCGGCCTCCACAGGAACAGTTGGTAAAAATGTCAATGCCCCGGCAGCTGCGCCGCCGGTGATAAAGGTTCTGCGGTTTACTTTCATAACACCTCCTGATTGTGTTTTCGCCCATTACTATACTCAGGATAGATGCTATTTTCAAGTTTAATTTAATAACTAAATTGTAAATTACTGGTAAAGGTCTGACCCGACTATTCCATGTGTCTGCTGAGTTTGTAGTCCAAGCATCAATGGTGCAGCTGTACCAATATGTTGTAAGTGACCAACTATGTATGGAATAAATTTGTCAGGGAGAGGGGTGGTATTTTTGATTGGTGATCATCATTCGGTACATTTACCGCGCTAGGGGTATCAGGCAACACCGACTCTCAGAACAGGATGAAGAGTTTATTCATGGAAGACGATTGATGCCTGCGAGGATCACACAGAAATGCATGCGGTTGATTTTGGTTCGCTTTCCGGGAGGTTTCTGCGGCAGTTGTTGTGAAGAGGGGAGAGAAACCTCTGTCGATTCTTTCTGCTGGTGGTTGAATGGGCTCCCGGGCATAGACGCGGTCTTTCCTGGGAGCCCATTCCGCCCGTCTTGAAGCAGGAGATGCCAACTCTGCTCAACCCCATGACGCACATGCTCTACTGTATCAATCCGGTTAGTCCGTAGATAATCAGATAAGCGGCTACTATATAATTGAGGAATTTTGGAACAACCAGAATGAGTATTCCGGCAACCAGCGATAAGAGCGGTTGCAAGGCCATGTGAAAAGTCATGGTATCTCTCCTTTTCATGAGTGGATATTGAAAATGCTGGTGGCAAGCACTTACAATCTCCGTTAATGGATATGTATCAAAACACTGAATCTTTTAGTCTTTCTGTAGGTCTTCACCTGCCTCCTCAAGCTCCTCGCCGGTCTCTTCAGCCGCTTCCTCCAGGGCATCACCCGCCTCTTCGATCCCTTCTTGCGTTTCCTCGACGGCCTCATCTATCTGCTCTCCTGTTGTTTCTGCCGGTCCCTCGTTCTCGCAGGCGGTAAAGGTGAAAAGAGCCATGCCGCAGAATAGAAAAATGAGAGCTTTTTGTATCGTTTTTATCATGTTGTTCTCCGTGATACGATTTTACCCCAACGGGTAAAACCAGGTGAATGTTCAGAAGGTACTTTTCTAGAAAGCCTTCGTTCCTGTTAGTCCTTTCAAAAAGAATGCCATTAGAGGTTGTGTTCGTCGATGCTGTGTTTTTCATATGTATATGCAGCGAGATGAGGTTTGTCCAGGGGAGTGCTTGGGAGGGGAGGGTGCCGGTGGCGAGGCGGCCATGAAGAATCCATGTCCGATTTTACAGGACTTGCCTCGTCCGGCAGGAATGACGGGGGATACAACATGGTTTCACTGAAAAAGGAGATACGGTCCCGGGTGTTGGTGGGACAGAGGTACCCATGACGACCAGAATATTCCCCATGTCCCTTCATCCCACCAGGTCTGCGCCTTCGTCAGGGGGTGATCTTCGGGAATTCAGCATTGAGGCTGTCGTCTCGATTACAGCGTGCTGTCACCGTTTTTATTCCAGCTTGCCGCAATCTTCGCGGCATTGGCCTTGATCTCATCGACTGTCATCTTCGGTGTGTACAGGGAGGAGCCGAGTCCGAACGCCGAGGCGCCTACGGCATGATAGTTGAGCCAGTTTTCGGCATCGATACCTCCCACCGGAATAACCATGGTAGTTGGCGGCAGCACGGCAAGCATGGCTTTGACTATTGCCGGACCGATCATTTCGGCGGGAAAGAGTTTCAGGGCATCCGCCCCGGCCTGGAGCGCCCGGAAGGCCTCCGTCGGGGTAGCCACACCTGGAACGGACACCAGCCCAAGGGCTTTGGTTTCGGCAATGATCTTGGTATCGCAGTGCGGCGAGACAATGATCCGTCCGCCGGCTGCCTTGACAGCATGAACCTGTTCTGTTGTGGTTACCGTGCCTGCACCAATGAGGAGGTCTGGGAATTTCGCGGCCATCCGTTCAATGGAGATGAGGGCATCTGGTGAATTAAGCGGTGTTTCGATAACCGTGAATCCGGCATCTGCCACCACCCCGGCACAGGAAAGGGCGAACTCCGGGGTCATGCCGCGGGTTATGGCGATGAAAGGAAACCTCTGCAGATATTTACGCAACATAGTGCTCACCTCCTCTTAGATGATGTTGGCATGTCTGGCTATGGTGAACAGTCCCCGTGCGGCCATATGCGGGGAAGCCGCCAGCCCGGAAAGGCCGCAGTATTGAAGTGCTCTGCAGTAGACGCCCGTCAGCTCTTCGCTGCCGATTACAAGATAGGGGAGAGATCCGGCAAGACGAAGCTCCCCGGCCTCTGCTATCTCGGCACCGATAAGAATCCCGGAGAGAAAACCCGCCGCTTTCTCACCGCTCATCTCTTCGAGGATGCTTTTTACCCGCACCTGGAAAAGGGAGGCAAGCAGGCCGCGGTGTGTGGCTTGCAGATGGAATCCCTCTTTCACCCCCAGCCGGAAACCCTCTTCTGTCCACTCCGTATGCGGCAGCGCTCTGAGGATGGTTGTTCGAGTGAGGGCCTGGTAAATATCACCGGTCATAAAGGTGCAGAATCGTGAAATAGCGCCATCCTCCATCTGCACCCATTTGGAGTGGGTCCCCGGTAAAATCACCTGCCGTGTTTCCGCTCCTTCGAGGCCCGCCAGCTGGCACTCTTCGCCCCGCATGATATCCGGTGTGGGCCGGCACTGTTTGACGCCGGCAACAAAATGAATGGTTCCCGCAGCCTCGGAGTGCAGCGGCACCAGGTTGGCGGCGAGGTCTTGCGGTCGGACGGGACATTCGCAATAGCCGGTTTCCACCCATCCCTGGCGACTGGTGATCATCCCCGAGGCAATTACCGGCATGCCGTGGGTATACCCGGCAAGTTGATGGAGATGTTTTTTGAGGACCTCTTCAAAACCGCGGTCTTTTCTATGAAGTATTCCGCTGTCGCTGGACAGTGAGTTTTCGATTGTACCGTCTTTATCCAGAAGGTACGCCCGGAAGGAGCTGGTTCCCCAGTCCAGGACAAGCAGATCCGCCATGACAGCCTCGCAGTTTTTGGTTGACGATTATTAACGAAACGGTGTACATCTGTTTATATAGCACAAAAATAGTATTTAATCGTTAAGAAAAAATACATAGCGACTTGGGCTGACCGGCTTATGACCATGAAAATCACTTCCTACTCCACCTGGATTGTACCGCCACGCTGGCTTTTTCTCAAAATCGAAACCGATGCGGGCATTGTCGGCTGGGGGGAGCCGGTTCTTGAGGGTAAGGCACATACCGTTGAGACTGCCGTTGGCGAGATGATGGAGTATCTCATCGGTCGCGACCCCTCGCATATCGAGGATATCTGGCAGATACTCTATCGTGGCGCCTTCTATCGCGGCGGCCCCATCCTGATGAGCGCGCTTGCGGGAATCGACCAGGCGCTCTGGGACATCAAGGGAAAACGGTATAATGCGCCCGTTCATGACCTTATCGGCGGTCGTTGTCGGGATTCAATCCGCATCTATCAGTGGATCGGTGGTGATCGTCCCGCCGATGTAGGCAAGGCTGCGCTTGAGGCCAAAAACAGCGGCAGCACCGCCATCAAGATGAACGGCACCGCCGAGATGCAGATTGTCGACAGTCACCAAAAAATCGATGCCCTGGTCGCCCGGATCGGGGCAATTCGAGACGCCTGCGGTCCCTATTTCGGCATCGGCGTCGATTTTCACGGACGTATCCACAGACCCATGGCCCGTCTCATCGCCAGGGAGCTTGAGCAGTTCAACCTGCTGTTCATCGAAGAACCTGTTCTCTCCGAACACCCCGAGGAGCTCCTGGAGATCCGTCGACACTGTAATGTTCCTATTGCCGCCGGCGAACGCCTCTACAGCCGCTATGATTTCAAGCGAATCTTCGAGCTGGGGGCAGTCGATATCATCCAACCCGATCTCTCCCATGCCGGTGGCATCACTGAGTGCCGTAAAATAGCGGCCATGGCCGAAACCTATGACGTGGCCGTCGCCCCTCACTGTCCGCTCGGCCCCATCGCCCTGGCGGCCTGTCTGCAACTCGACGCTGTGAGCTATACTGCGTTCATTCAGGAACAGAGCCTCGGTATTCACTATAACCAGGGCAGCGATCTGCTCGATTATCTCGACGATCCCGGCCTTTTCCACTACAGCGGCGGTTTTGTAGATATTCCCGACGGTCCCGGCCTGGGTATTGAGATCAACGAGAAGACGGTGATCGACAAAGCTGTCGAGTCCCATCGCTGGCGCAACCCGGTGTGGCGTCATGATGACGGCTCTGTGGCCGAATGGTAGTTTGAAAAGAGAGCGTTTCCTCAATGAAGAAGACAACCGGCCCTTTTCCTTTCAGCGATAACCAACAGAGAAAACATCCCAAGGTTCGCCGGCAGGTCATCGAGCATCTGCTCCATCGTGTTCTTTCCCAGTCGCTCAAGGTGGGGGAGCAGCTGCCATCCACCGGAGAGCTCTGCGACACACTGCATGTCAGCAGGACCGCTATTCGCGAAGCTGTCAGCGTCCTGGTTTCCAAAGGAATGGTAGCATCGAAACCGGGCGAAGGATCGACCGTCTTACCGCTTTCCTCCTGGATGCTGCTCGATCCGGAAGTCCTCTGCTGGTTGCGGGAAAGCGACATGGCCCCGTCGATCATAGAACATCTGGTTGAAATCCGACTGATCATTGAGCCGGAAGCGGCTGCTCTTGCCTCGATCAGGGGCAGCATGCAGCAGTTCATGGCCATGGACGAAGCGCTTGGCAGAATGGCCCTTGGAGAGAGGCAGCGCACACCTGAGAGCACCCAGGGAGACATCGATTTTCACAATATCATCCTCGATGCCTCCGGTAACATCTTCCTGGCCCGCATGAGGGATTTGTGCATGGTGTCCGTTGAGCTGGTGGTCCGGCTGACCTTCGAGAAGGTCCAGTGCGTTTCCAACTCCATCGACAACCATCGCAGACTCTACGAGGCCATTCGTTCACGAAAGCCCGAACATGCCCGGCGCGAAGCCCGGCGGGTACTGTGTAAAACAGTGCATGATCTTCAGGATCTCAACATCCCTTTCCGCCAGGATATTCTCGAAAATCTCGGTGGTGGCAACACATGAGTTCCAGAAAACAACACGTTGCATACTGTTCCGGCCGGCAGAAAGCCTTGCCGGAGCATCACAACCAACACCCCTTAAGGAGGCACCTATGTTGAAGAAAGTAGCGATCGGCGTGGCGTTGATGCTGGCCCTGGCTGCCGGCCCTGCGCTGGCCCAGAAGTATGAGTGGACCTTTCAGTCCTCGGATCAACCAGGCATTTTCATGTACCAGATGGCTGAAAACTATGGCAAATGGCTCAGTGAGATGAGCAAAGGGGAAATCAAGCTCTCCGTTGCCCCGGTTGGATCCGTGATCCAGTATAACGAAACTCTTGATGCCGTCAGCTCCGGCATCCTCCAGGGCGAATTCACCGACCCTTCCTATTTCGCCGGTCATGACCCTGCTTTCGGGCTCATCGGCAATACCGTCGGTGCTTTCGGTCATCCCTCCGAGGCCTTGAAGTTCATCAACTATGGCGGCGGCAAAGAAATTATCCAGAAGCTCTATGACAAGTATAACATCCACCTCGTCGGTGTCGTCATCACCGGAGTCGAGGCCTTCGTTTCCTCCAAACCGCTGCACGGTGTTGACGATCTCAAGGGTTTGAAGATGCGCGCTCCGGAGGGCATGGTACAGAAGGTATTTGCCGCCGCCGGCGCCGCCCCTGTCAACCTGCCGGGATCCGAGGTCTACACCTCGCTGGAAAAAGGCGTCATCGATGCCGCCGACTACACTCTTTTCAGCGTCAACCACAAACAGGGCATGCATAAGATTGGCAAGTATCCTGTTTTCCCTGGTTTTCACTCAATGCCGCTGCAGGTGGTCACCATTAACAAGGACATTTGGGACAGCCTTCCCGAAAATATCCAGACCATGATGGAAACAGGTGTCTGGCGTCTGGCCACCGAAGTCTACTTCCAATACGAGATGCAGGATTTGGCGGCAGCAGCCGAGGCCAGAGCAGAGGGTATCAAGATCTCTGACTGGTCGCTTGAAGAGCGAGCCAAGTTCCGCAACATCGCCAGGGAACAGTGGGAGACAGTCACCGAAAAATCACCCATTGCCAAGGAGTATGTTGATTCACTGGTCGAATTCATGAAATCGCAGGGACTGATGTAATTTCAACTGCAACAGCCCCAATACAACGCCCTGGCTGCACCCCTGCCGGGGCGTCTTTCATGGGAGGAGTACAGCCATGGGTGAAAAACCAGAAAAACCCGCTGCGGCAACAGGCAAGCCGATGTCATTACTCGATATCTGGATTGTCAGGGCCGGTAATATCATCGGCTGGCTCTATTTCGTGGCGGTGGTAATTTCCGTCTACGAGGTCATCATGCGCTACGGTTTCAACCGGCCGACATCCTGGGTCCACGAAACCACGCTGATGCTGGTCGGCATAGGCATGCTCTGGGGTGGATCCTACTGCATGGCCGAGGACCGGCATATCCGTGTTACCGTCATTCGCGACGCCATGGGGGTCCGGTTGCGCCGGATAGTCGATCTCTTCGTCGCCGTCCTCACTCTGCTCTTCTGTGCCGGACTTGCCTGGGCGGGATATGTGATGACCGAAAAGGCGCTTTTTGATCCAACCGGCATGTTCCGGCTGCAGCGATCAGGCTCCGCCTTCAACTCCCCGGCGCCGGCGGTGGTCAAGGTTGTACTGTTTGTCGTCGTGGTGCTCATGACCCTGCAGGCGGTGCAGCAGCTCTGGCAGAAAATCAAAACGCTTCGATCACCTTTGCCGGAGGCAAAAAAGGAAGGCACGGGAGGCAAAGGCAATGTTTGAACTCTCCGCTTTGGGTGTCGAATGGGGGACCTTCCTGCTTTTTGGCACCATGATCGTTCTTCTCATACTTGGCAAGCCGCTGGCGTATCTCACCGGTTTTGTCGCCATGTTTTTCGCCATCGGCTGGTTT
>JGI12210J13797_10672254_pt1 | contig 14949 bp, 13 predicted proteins | sample ElkSlonscriptome_3_FD_13797 | JGI IMG/M metagenome (IMG submission 13797)
TGCGGCCTCACCTCGAGCGTCACGCCTTGCCCCGCCGCTTTTACGCGGTGACTGAGCTACCGCTGACCCCCAGCGGCAAGGTAGCCCGCTCCGCGTTAGCAGAGCAAATTGGGCAGGGAGCATTGGCCCCACGGGAGATTCGCTAGCGATGGTTTGGCATGAGTCACCTAAATCCCCGATGCCCACCGATCCGATCATCGTTGCGGCCCGTCGTACTCCCATTGGCCGAGCGGGGGGCTGCCTTAGAGCCTTGACGGTGGATGGGCTACTAGCGCCTGTGCTGCGATCGCTGCTCCAAGACACCGGGCTTTCCCCTGAAATTGTGACAGATGTCATCATCGGTAACGCCGTAGGACCGGGGGGCAATCCGGCCCGGCTGGCTCTGCTGGCAGCAGACTTTCCGGTCACAGTGCCCGGCCTGACGGTGGATCGTCAATGTGGGTCAGGGTTGGCGGCAATCAACCTAGCGGCAAGGATGATTCAGTCCGGAGCTGGAGAGATATACATTGCGGGTGGGGTAGAGAGCGTCAGCACCGCGCCCTGGCGACTTGAGAAACCTCGCTCTCTCTACGAGCTACCGCACTTCAGCCACCGGGCCAGGTTTGCGCCAGAAGCTCTCGGTGACCCAGATATGGGGCCAGCTGCTGAGGCGATCGCCCAGACCTTTGGCCTCAGCCGCGAGCGACAGGATGACTATGCGCTGCTGAGCCATCAAAACGCGATTCAGGCCCAGCAGAATGGCAGCTTTGCCGCCGAAATTGTCCCCATGTCGCTTTCCGCCGCCACTGTCATCGATACCGATGAATGCCCTCGGGCCACTCTCACGGCTAAGCGTTTGAGGCGACTGCCTGCTGCCTTTACTCCAGGGGGCACCATTACCGTAGGCAACGCCTGTCCCATCAATGACGGTGCTGCTGCTGCGGTCTTGATGTCACGTCGTCGATTCGAACAGCAGGGCTATGGGACCGGGCTCCAGCTTGTGGACGCCACTGCGACCGGGGTAGATCCAGGGATGCCTGGGTTAGGACCGGTGGCGGCCACGAAGGCGCTGCTGGCGCGGCGGCCTGGGCTGGCTTTAGATCATATCGACCGCATCGAGTTCACTGAAGCTTTTGCCGCTCAAGTTCTAGCCTGCAGCGACCAGCTGGGGTGGGATCAAGGTAGGCTCAACGTCGGGGGAGGGGCGATCGCATTGGGACATCCCTATGGCGCGTCAGGCGCAATTCTGCTGGTGCGACTGTTTAGCGAACTGGTGCGACAGCCTATGCCGCCAGCGGCTCTAGGACTGGCAACTCTTGGCATTGGCGGGGGGATAGGCGTCGCTACGCTGGTGGAGCGCATCGATTAGCGCTATGGCCACAGGGACGTCTCGCACATTCTCGATTTAGCGATCGCGCAACAGGAGCCTCAGGCTATAGACTGGCACAGTACCCAGTCTTGCAATGGCAACCCCTGATTGCCGACGGCTCACTGCCCTGCGCTTTTTCCTAAATCTTATGTCAGCTTATGTCAGACAGAATCCTTGTTGTTGTCCATCAGCCCAGCTCTACTCCAGGACGAATCGGGCAGATTTTGCAGGAGATGAACTATGCCCTGGAAATACGCTGTCCGGCGGCCGGGACTGCCTTACCCAACGGCCTAGATGACTATGCTGCCGTTGTTGTCTTTGGTGGCCCCATGAGCGCCAACGACGATCTCCCGTTTATCGAAGCAGAACTGGCCTGGATACCTCAGGTGCTGGCGGCGCAAAAGCCCTTCCTGGGGGTTTGCCTCGGGGCGCAGCTTCTAGCGCGCGCGCTGGGGGCAGCCGTCACAACCCATCCCCAGCAGCAGGTGGAAATTGGCTATACGCCGGTGCAGGCGACAGCAGATGGGGAAGCCCTGTTTAGCGAGCTTTCCCACGTGTTTCAGTGGCATCGGGAAGGGTTTGACTTGCCCCACGGGGCGACACCACTCCTGACCGGAGAGATCTTCTCAAATCAGGCATTTCGCTACGGATTAGGGGTCTATGGACTGCAGTTTCACCCCGAGATGACGCGTCCAATGCTGGAGTACTGGAACGCCAAGGCGGGTGACCAGCTTGACCAGCCGGGGGCGCAGGCTAGCGAGGCGCAGCGGATCTGTCATAAGCAGCACCGCCAGGCTGTGGCGCAATGGCTGCGGCAGTTTCTGGCGCAATGGCTTGCGGAAGGTGGCGTAACATCGCTACCCTACGGTTTGTTACAGTCTGACTATCGGGCGTCTGCCTAGGCAAGATTCAAGATAGCCTAGATCCCAAACCTGGTTTATGCCGAGGTTGTAGGGCTCATCGATTCAGACCCGCCCATGGCGATTGGTTCACAAGGGACTAGTCCCCATGGTGCAATCTATGATAGCAACGACGATTAAACGCTCCCCGATTTATGGCAAACTCATCCTCCAACGTCTCAACTCCCACGGCGATCGCCTCCACATCAGCAATGCCCCCGGCCGATTCTAAAGAACGGGTCAGCAATTTTATGAAGACGCTGCAGGATGATATCTGTCAGGCGCTGCAGGATTTGGACGGCAATGCGACATTTCAGCAAGATGCCTGGGAGCGCAGTGAAGGAGGGGGTGGACGCTCCCGCGTGATCAAGCAGGGCGATCTGTTCGAGCAGGGTGGCGTCAACTTTTCAGAAATTTGGGGCAAGACCCTACCCCCATCGATTTTGGTGCAGCGGCCTGAAGCGGCAGGGCATCAGTTTTATGCCACCGGCACATCAATGGTGCTCCATCCGGTCAATCCATACGTGCCTACGGTGCATCTCAACTATCGCTACTTTGAAGCAGGCCCCGTTTGGTGGTTTGGTGGCGGCATCGATCTCACCCCTTACTATCCCGTGGATGAGGATGTCGTCCACTTCCACCGCACCTTAAAAACGGCTTGCGATGCCCATAACCCCCAGTACTACCCCACCTTTAAGCCCTGGTGTGACGAATACTTCTACCTCAAGCACCGAGGAGAAACCCGAGGGGTAGGCGGTGTTTTCTTTGATTATCAAGACGGACGTGGTCAGCTGTATCGTGGACCCCACAACGATGGGGTTGCGGCCCAATACAGTGACCAGATAGGAGACCTCGATTCGCGCGGCTGGGAAGATATCTTTGGTTTCGTGCAATCCTGCGGTAATAGCTTTTTGCCGGCCTATATGCCCATTGCTGAGCGGCGGCGTCACCAAGACTACAGCGATCGCGAACGTCAGTTTCAGCTCTATCGACGGGGACGATACGTCGAGTTCAACTTGGTATATGATCGAGGCACAATCTTTGGGCTACAGACCAACGGCCGTACCGAATCAATTTTGATGTCGCTTCCCCCATTGGTCCGCTGGGAGTACGACTACAGCCCAGAAGCGGGGACGCCGGAAGCTCGGCTTTACGACGTCTTTTTAAAGCCTCAAAATTGGCTAGCTGATTTTTAAGCTGAGCTCAATAAGAATTGAGTAGGGCTAGTTTCAGCGTTGGTCATAGGTTAAGCTACAGCCATAAAAGTAGGCTAGTTCATGGAAGTGGCTAGATGCATCTGTGTAAGGTGATGCCATGGAACGAAAAAATCTGGAAATTGATGAAGAGAAACGCGTTAGCATCTTTCGCCCATCTGGGCGACTGGATATTACAACAGCCTGGCAATTTCGCCTCACACTTCAAGAATGTATTTCTCCAGAACGCCCCCATGTGATCATCAATTTGAATGACGTTAGCTTTGTGGATAGCTCTGGATTGACGTCTTTGGTTGCGGGTATGCGGGATGCCGATAAGGTCAGCGGCAGCTTTCGCATCTGCAACGTGCATTCGGACGCGAAGCTCGTGTTAGAAGTCACGATGATGGACTCTGTGTTTGACATCGTGACGTCTGAGCAAGATGCCTTAGACGCTATCGCAGGCTAGTCTGGGGCTGGCTTGAACAAGCTGCTTACATATCCCGCACCTTGGCAAACGGCCAGAGACAAGAGAGAATAAGGATGCGATTTATGATTCTTACCTATCAGTGAATAACGTCCGCACCGTCTCAGACACCAAGCGTGCTTTCTACAGCGCTCACACCCGGCCCATCAACTCGATCTATCGCCGGGTCATCGAGGAGCTGATGGTAGAAATGCACCTGCTTTCGGTGAACACAAATTTCCACTACAGCGCGATTTATGCCCTCGGTGTGGTGACGAGCTTTGATAGATTCATGCTGGGATACCGGCCAGAGCAGGATCTTGAATCCATTTTTCCGGCGCTTTGCAGCTCAGTTGGCGCTGATCCTAACCACTATCGCCAAGATGCGCAGCAGATGCTGTCTGATGCAGGTCAAGTCTCGCTAAGCGATTTAACCGCATTGTCGACCACTGAAGACTCCAGTGCTGTGGGCGGCACGGCTCTCTTTGGGGCGCTCAAAGCCGTTGCTGACGCCCCCCAGTTCAAGTACAGCCGCCTTTGGGCTATTGGACTATATACCGTCATTGAAGCTATCGATTCGGAGACGGCTGAGGACAGCACAAAACTAGCCGCTGTTCTAGAGCCCCTGTGCGAAACCTTGGGTATTTCGGTTGAGAAACTACAGAAAGACCTAGACATCTATCGCTCTAATCTAGAGAAGTTGGAACAGGCCAGGATTGTCATGGAAGACATTCTCCAGGCCGGCCGGAAAAAGCGTGAAGAGAGACAGGCTAAAGGAAGTAAAGGCCCGGACAACAGCATTGATGCGGAGTCTACGGAGCCTACAGAGCCTACAGAGTCCACGGAGCCTACAGAACCTAAAGAGCCTACAGAGCCTAAAGATGCTGAGGCCCAGACATAATCCAGGCCATATCGAAAGATTCTGTAAACTTTTCTGGGTAGCTGTGACAGGCCGCCTCAGATTGTATAAAGTGGCAAAGATTCTAGAGGTTATCTAAGATAACCGCTGATAACGCGCAATAAGCAGCGGAACTATAGGAGTTTGTTATGGGTACAGAGCACCGTGGTGTCACTGTGTGGTTTACCGGCCTGAGTGGGTCAGGTAAGACCACCATTCGCATTGCCTTAGAAGAGCAGCTACGCAGCCAAGGACTAAAAGTTGAGGTGTTGGATGGCGATATTGTTCGCCAAAATCTGACCAAGGGACTGGGATTTTCGAAAGAGGATCGGGATGAAAACATCCGCCGCATCGGCTTTGTGTCACACCTGCTGACGCGAAACGGCGTCATCGTCTTAGTGTCCGCTATTTCGCCATATCGTAATATTCGGGACGAAGTGCGCGAGCGCGTCGGCGACTTTATCGAAGTATATGCCAATGCCCCGCTGTCAGTATGTGAAGACCGTGATGTCAAAGGTCTATATAAGCGAGCTCGTTCCGGAGAAATCAAGCAGTTCACCGGGATTTCAGACCCCTATGAGGCTCCTGAAAACCCAGAGGTGGAATGCCGCACTGACTTAGAAACATTAGAGGAGAGCACTGCAAAAGTTCTCTCCAAGCTAGAAGAGATGGGGTACTTGGCCGTCAAGAGCGCAGCTTGACTTTGGGCTAAGTGGTCTAAGTCTGCTAGTAATCTTGGTAAGCGGCGCATTGAGACTCAGCTGTCCTCAATGCGCCGTTCAGCCGTCCTCAGCTTGGCTGACCGAGCACGTGGGTTTTGGGCAATTTCTGTGTCATCGGCGATCGCTGGTTTCTTGGTGATCACGGTTAGCTTCGGGTTGCCCTTGAAGCTGTGCTTTACCATTCGGTCCTCCAGACTGTGAAAACTGATGATAGTCAGCCGTCCACCGGGACGCAGCCAGCCAGGAGCCTTTTGCAGAAACTGGTCTAGCTGGTCTAGCTCCTGGTTGACGGCAATGCGCAACGCCTGAAACGTTCGGGTCGCAGGATGAATGCGCCCATAGCGATAAGAGCGGGGTACGCTGCGGGCGATCGCCTCTGCCAGTTGAGTGGTTTGGGTAAAGGGGCGCTGCTGCACAATTTGGCGGGCGATGCGTCGCGACAGCCGCTCTTCTCCGTACTGATAGATCAAATTAGCCAGGGTTGTTTCATCTTCATGGTTGACGATGTCGGCAGCGGTTTGGGCTTGGCTTTGATCCATGCGCATATCTAGGGGAGCGGCATGGCGGAAACTAAAGCCTCGCTCTGGGTCATCCACCTGGGGAGAGCTGACGCCAATGTCGGCCAAAATGCCGTCAAACAGACCTTGGGGAGAATAGGTCCCAAAGCTGCAGTGGTGGAACTCAGCGCGATCGCCATACTCGCAGAGCCGCTCGCGGGCTGCAGCCAAGGCCACCCGGTCTTGATCGAGGGCGACAACTCGAGTCGTGGGATCGGCAGCTAAAATCAATCGGCTATGGCCACCCCCACCCACCGTGGCGTCCAGATAGCGCCCCTGGGGGTGGATCCGCAGACTGGCGATCGCCGCGTCGGCTAAAACAGGAATGTGGTGAAACGAAGTCATAGATGCCTAAGGGGTAGACAGTCCCTATAATAAAGTTAAGACGCGTAACAGACCCAACTCAGCCGTCACGTTTTAAGAGGAAATCTGCGACCCATGTCGATGATCGAAACTAAGACCGAGCCCATGGTGATCAACATGGGACCGCACCACCCGTCAATGCATGGCGTGCTGCGACTCATTGTGACCCTAGACGGCGAGGACGTCGTAGACTGCGAACCGGTGGTTGGCTATCTCCATCGCGGGATGGAGAAGATTGCCGAGAGCCGCACCAACACCATGTTTGTGCCCTATGTGAGCCGCTGGGACTATGCCGAGGGCATGTTTAATGAGGCGGTCACGGTCAATGCCCCAGAGAAGCTAGCTGATATCGATGTGCCGAGACGGGCCAGCTACATCCGGGTGATCATGCTGGAGTTAAACCGGATTGCCAATCATCTGCTGTGGCTAGGGCCATTCTTGGCGGACATCGGCGCACAAACGCCCTTCTTTTATATCTTCCGCGAGCGGGAGATGATCTATGACCTGTGGGAAGCGGCTAGCGGCGCTCGGCTGATCAACAACAACTATTTCCGAATTGGTGGGGTTGCGGCAGACTTGCCCTATGGCTGGGTCGATAAATGTGAAGACTTCTGCGACTACTTCCTGCCAAAAGTTGACGAGTATGAGAAGCTGATCACCAACAACCCCATCTTTCGCCGTCGCGTCGAAGGCATTGGTGCCATCACCCGAGATCAGGCGATCAACTGGGGGCTATCTGGTCCTATGCTGCGGGCTTCAGGCGTCAAGTGGGATCTGCGCAAGGTCGACCACTATGAATGCTATGACGACTTTGACTGGGACGTCCATTGGGAGACCGCTGGTGATTGCTTCGCCCGCTATGTAGTGCGGGTGCGGGAAATGCGCGAATCGATCAAAATTATTCGGCAAGCCATCAAAGGTCTTCCTGGTGGTCCGTACGAAAATCTCGAAGCCAAGCGCATGGCTAGCGGTCCTAAGTCCGAGTGGAATGACTTCGACTATCAGTTTATCGGCAAGAAAATTCCGCCCACCTTTAAAATTCCTGAAGGCGAGCATTATGTCCGCGTTGAGAGCGGCAAGGGAGAGCTAGGGATCTACCTGATCGGCAGCAACAATGTCTTCCCTTGGCGTTGGAAGATTCGGGCTGCTGATTTCAACAACCTTCAGATCTTGCCAGAACTGCTGCGTGGGGTAAAAGTTGCCGACATCATGCCTATTCTAGGCAGCATCGACGTCATTATGGGATCCGTTGACCGGTAGGCCCTAAGGCCTGAGTCATCGCATATTCCATTGCACATTTCGGGGGGCATGGCCATTGCTATGCCCTTTGCTCTATGTCGTCTCCAAACTATGATCACCTGTTAAAAAGGCGTTTCGGCCTCAAGATGCAGCGATTTATTGAGGCCAGGGTGCCACAGCGTCAGCTCACGGGCGTGGAGGTGGAGCCGACAGCTAGGCTCTCCGCCATATAGGCGATCGCCCAAAATAGGCGCACCTAGACCCTCTGGGCTGGCCAAATGAATTCTGATCTGGTGGGTGCGCCCCGTTGTGGGGAAAAGCTCTAGGCGAGTTTGTCCGTCACCGCGCTGCAGAGTCCTATAGCGAGTATGGCTGGGTTTCCCTGAAGTCCAATCTACGCGACGTTCAGGGCGGCAGTCGGGATAGCGGCCAATGGGAAGGTGAATATCCCCTTGATTGCGGGCAACGCCCGAGGAGACCAGCGCTTCGTACCGCTTTATGACCTCTCGCTGACGGAACTGCTGGCTGATTTGCCGATGAACTTGCGGCGATCGGGCAAAAACCAGGACGCCAGAGGTGTCTTGATCGAGGCGGTGAACGCTCTGCAGCCCTGGGTCCAGAAGCATCCCTCGCACTTGGCTGGTGGCGTTGCTAGGGTTGAGGACCGATCGCCCCGGAATGGATAAGAGTCCGGGAGGCTTGTTGATGGCAACGAGCCAGTCATCTTCATAGAGCAATTGAGCGGGCAGCGTAGCATCTGCCTCGATGTGAGGCAGCCCCGAGAGCAGAAACCCCATGATAGGCTGACAGCGTTCTATGCAGGCTCCGTAGAACTGGCGGTGAATACGGCTCTCGCCCACAGACGACGGGCTCCACCAGAACTCTGCCATGGAGATTGGGGTGAGTTGGTGGACTGCAGCGTAGTGCAGTAATTTTGGAGCGCAGCATTCTCCCGTTCCGGTGGGCATGCCGTGATGGGGCACAATCTCGCTGAGGGTGCGCTGCTCACCGGCAAAATTGGTCAAGGTATAAACTGCATGCATCTGCGCCTGGAGCTGTCGTGACAAGTCCTGGCGTCTAGCTTTTAGGGCTTTTATAGTCCCGTCAGCGGCATCAATAGACTGTTTAAGGGGAGCCAGGGTGCGATCGCGCTCTCGCTTCAACTGCCGCTTTTTGATGCCATCACGTCGACTTTGCTCATCTAGATCAAACTGTTGGGTCTTGTCTGTACCCTGGCGCTCAAGCTGCTGGCGCTGTTTGTTGCGCTCAGCCTTTCGCTGGCGGTGACTCTCCGCCAAGCAGGCTAGCCGCTCAGCAAATTGACGAGACTGGTGGTGATAATTAGCTCGCGCAGGAAGCTGAGCCAGATCTGCAAGCAGCTGCTTGATCTGGTCTAGCTCTGCAACCACCTCAAACTCAGACAGCACCAGCTGCTTTTCTTGGGGAATGAGAGGCACCCACTCCCGACCATTATCTCCAGAAGAGCGCCCTGAAAATGCCTTCAAGACGCGAGGCCCAGCAGGAGTATCGACGAGTAGGACACCATACATACAGTGTTCAGCTACGTCAGCATCGCTCAGCTGGGCCATCAGTCCGCTGGCGACTTGCTCTGCGAGCACCGTGCGGGGCAGACAGAGGCGAGTACCGCTTCGAGGGCAAACGCCCTCATATTCGTAGGTGATACAAGACGCCAGCGCGTTGACATTTAGGCTGTTTGAGCGCTTGTCAAAGCCTGACTCATCGTAGATACCAAATTGGTCAAGCCTAAACAGCTCGGCTTGTGCGGATGGAATGACAGCAGACATAGCCTCGAAAAAAGCGCCCCAGGCCGCAGCTACGCTGACCGCTGCCTAGCGAATCAGACCAGCCCTTAGAGCCCGAACCGCTGCCTGAGTGCGATCGCCGACACAAAGCTTGTTCAAAATGCTGCGCACGTGGGTCTTAACGGTACCTACAGTAACATACAGTTCCTTGGCGATATCGGCATTGCTGCAGCCAGCGACAATGAGCTCTAAGACCTCTAGCTCTCGCTCCGTCAGAGCGCAGGTTTTCATCACCTGCTCATACTCTGGCTCTAAAGCAGATATGCTAGTGATTCTGGCATCATCACTCTCTACAGGAACCGTATCCAAGGCACCTCGCTGCGCTTGACGCAACACAATGCGAGCAATGGATGGGTCGATCCAGTTTTCCCCCGAATGGGTAACCTCAATAGCCTCAATCAGCTTTTCGATGCTGGCGTCCTTGATGCTGTAAGAATCTGCTCCTGCAGCGAAGGCCGCTAAAACCTCATCTTCACCATCGTGCATTGTCAACATCAAAATTCGCGGACCCTCTTCTCGCCGCGCACGCTGCTGCTTAAACTGGCGGGTCACTTCAATACCGTCAATCACCGGCAGTCCAATATCGACAATTGCCACGTCGGCGTCAACGCGCTGCAGCAGATCTAATCCCTGCGCTCCAGTCCTAGCTTCACCAACAACCTCAATGGAACCTTGCTGATGTAGAGCTGATTGAAGACCAATTCGAGTTAGATCGTGATCCTCTATGAGCACGACGCTAATTTTTTGCATAGCATTATGGACCATCCTATCAGCTCTATACACGATAGATGGTTCATCAGCTGTAGGGCATCTATCAATAGGTGGAGCGCAGTGGTCAAGGCGCTCTTGATAGCGCGAAGGGGGATCAGCTGGCTCGATCAAAGCAGCAGCGCGACCATCGGATGAACGGACCAAGAATGCCTTAAAACTATGCCTAAGTATTGATGGCCAAGTCATCAGTTCTCTATAAGAAGACCCATCCTTTTGCAAGACCCTGGGCTTACTATAGAAGATAGAGTATTAAAAATGATGAAGCCGACACAAGCAGTTGAGTCAACGCCGACACCGATGCCTTGCCAAAGGCACTGCCGCACAAACCAGCCGGATTTAAGCGAAGCATGCCCGAATAGAGTGCGACCAGCGATTTCGAACCTATTCGAATTTACGATGTGCAACGTCTCCTTGCTGAGCCTGCGGACGCTGCCATGTAATTGATGATTATGATACGTATTGTATTACTCGACGATGGCTCAGCTGACGCCAGAACCCTTAAAACAAAACTAATATCTTGCAGTATAGCCTGCAGAATCCATTGTGTTGCCACGGCTGCAGATTTACTAACCATGCTAGACCGCGATGTCCAAGGTCACCCACCTCAGACCTTGATATTGGCGAATAGCTGCTTGCTTGATGTGATCCATGGGGAAGCCTTGAAGTCTATTTGTCATCATCACCCCAACAGCCCCGTTGTTGTCATCTCTAGGGTCCCCGAGGTGCGAGAGGCGATCGCCGCTGTCCGACAGGGGGCAGTGGACTATATCGACAGCAACCACGTTGCCGATGAGATTCCTAGCTTGGTCAAGACTGTGAGAGAACGCAGTGCCATAGCATCGAAAAACCAACAGCCCTACGCCACTTTAGAGTCGCAGCTGTCGCGGCAGGCTATGATTGCGGAGCTGTCGCGGCAGGCTTTGACCGGGCTTGAGATCAGATCGCTGTTTGAACAAACGGTTGAGCAGCTTGAGCAACTGTTCAACGTTGACTACTGCGGCGTGTTTGAGCTGATGTCATACCAGCGTGGATTTGTGCTGCGAGCCGCGATGGGATGGCCCAATGAGGCGATTGACCATATGACTGTGGATATTGCTTCTGACGCTGTCATTGGATCAACGGTGCTAACTGATGGGCCTATTCTTGTCCCAGATATTCGCAGCGATTCACGCTATGACGGTATGCCGTCTTTCTATCCGACTCCAATAGCAAGCCTGGTCAGCATAGTGATATCGGGGTCGGGTCGTCAGCCGTTTGGGTTTGTTGTTCTTGCAAGCACCGAACTAAATCACTTCACGACTGAGGATGCCTCATTTTTGCAGGCGATCGCCAATACTCTAGCCATGGCAATTGAGCGTAAGCAGTCAGAGCAGTCTATTCGTACCCATGCCAACGAGCTTGCCAGCATAACGGCGATATTGGCTAAAACCAATAGCGAGCTTGCCGAACGCAATCGTGAGCTAAACGAATTTGCCTACATCACATCCCATGATCTCAAAGCACCTCTACGGGCGATCGCCAACCTGTCTGAATGGATTGAGGAGGACCTTCAAGACCGCACAGAACCCAGCACGTTTCACTACACAAGCCTGCTAAGAAAACGCGTCTATCGAATTGAAAATTTGCTCAATGGCTTGCTCAAATATTCACGCGCTGGTCGGCTTCATATCAAAGCGGAGACTGTATCAACAGCAGCAGTCCTCAAAGATGTAATCGACCTACTCACTCCGCCGGCATCTTTAACAATTGTCATTGGCGACGATATGCCCGTCTTTCGGGCTAGGCGACTGTTGCTGCAGCAAGCCTTCTCTAGTCTGATTGGCAACGCAATCAAACATCGCCGTGACCCAAAAGGACGTATTGAGATCACCGCTAGGCCAGTAGGCAAGTTCTACGAATTTACCGTTAAAGACGACGGCCCTGGCATTGCTCCTGAGCACCATGACAAAATTTTTATGATCTTTCAGGTACTTGAACCTCGGGACAAAACCGAGAATACGGGGGTAGGTCTTGCGATCGCGAAAAAAATAATCGAAGCTGAGGGGGGAGACATTAGCGTTGAATCTGACCTGGGCTGCGGAGCGACGTTCAGATTTACATGGCCTGTAGAGTAGTGTTTTCAGAGGCCATGTTCAAAGCAATACATCTTTTTGTGGAGGTCATAGCTTGGGTCAGCGCTTTACAGTTAAGAATATTGTGTCAGTGTGGATAACAGTACCAGTATCGATAGCGGTGTTGAGGCGGTATTGAGATAGATGTTGTGTTGAGTTCAGATGTTGTGTTGGGGCGGATGTTGTGTTGAGTGCGGATGAAGCTACAGATAGAGCGCTTCATATTCTCCTGGTCGAAGATGACGAGGTAGATGTGATGAAAGTGAAGCGAGCGCTGAAACGCAACCGATTGCGCCATCCCATCTATATCGCTGGGGACGGGCAGCAGGCTCTCGGGCTCCTCAGGCAGCATGATGCTGCTGGGTCGCCTGTCATACCCCAAGAGCGTCGCATCATCTTTTTAGATCTGAATATGCCCAGAATGGGGGGAATAGAGTTTCTCAAGGTGCTGCGCTCTGACCCTGACCTTTGCAACATTCCGGTTGTTGTGATGACGACCTCAGATGACGATCAAGACTTGGTCAACGCCTACGATTTCAACGTTGCGGGCTACATCCTCAAATCTGTTCCCTTTGCTGACTTTGTAGAGGCAATGGCCATCGTGGATCAGTATTGGACCGTCAACGAGATTCCATAGGGCCAGCGGCCCCAGCAAACCCAGCCACCAAACGATGTGCCAACTATGGAAGAGCCGTTAAGCATTTTGGTTGTCGACGATGATGAAGTCGACCGGATGATATTACGCCGTGCGCTGCGGCAGGCCAATATCTTATCCGACTTACGGGAGGCTGAAGACTGCGCCACCGCATTGGCAGCTCTTGACGAAGCCTCTTACGACTGTATTTTCGTGGATTATCGGCTGCCAGATAAAAACGGAATGGCTTTGGTCCAAAACCTGCGCAGTGATGGCATTGAGACGCCGCTGGTGATTTTAACAGGGCAGGGCGATGATCAAATTGCGGTTGACCTGATGAAGGCAGGGGCGTCTGACTATCTCTCCAAAGATCGCCTGTCGGCCAAAACGCTGGCGCAGGTTCTTAACAATGTCATTCGCCTTTACCGAGCAGAGGTGGAAGCAGCGTCAGCCAGTCGGCTGCTGCGGGAAAGTGAAGAGCGCTATCGCTTTGTCCTAGAAGGGGCCAATGACGGTATTTGGGATTGGGATTTGGACCGAAGCCAAATTTACTTCAACGAGCGACTGCTTGACATTGTGGGCCTATCTCGGGATGACTTCGAACAAACGTTTGAGGAATTCTGCGACCTAGTCTACCCGAATGACCGCGATCGCTTTAAACAATCAATCACGGCCCACTTGGAACGGAGTAAACCATTCGACATCGAGCTACGGCTGCAGCGCCGTCCGTCCTATGACCACCGCTACTGCATCATCCGCGCCAAGGCTCAGCGAGATCAGCAGGGCAGTCCAATCCGCATGGCTGGCGTTGTTATCGATATCACTGAACGGAAGCGGGCGGAAGAGCGGCTAGCTCGCCAGAATGACCTCCTGCGGCGCACCATAGAGGAGCGAGACCAAATTGCGTCTCAGCGGGAAGATTTCGTCTCCCGGCTGACCCACGATCTGCGTACGCCCTTAGTCGCGGCAGACCGCATGCTGCAGCTAATCAACAGCGGCGCGTTTGGCAGCGTGTCTGAGGCGCTGCGCCAGGCTCTTGACGTCATGGTCAGCAGCAACCAGAACCTGCTCAACATGGTCAATACGATGCTAGAAGTCTATCGCTATGAGGCGGGCCGCAAAACGCTGACATTCTCGCCGTTTGACATCGCGGCTTTAGTAGAAGAAGTGGTCAAAGAGCTATCGTCCTTGGCTTCGGAAAAGCAGCTAGCCTTCAAGTTTGATCGAGGCTTCGACGATAGCGCCGGGGCCGTGGAAGAACAAGAAACAAAGGTCATGATGCGGGGCGATCGCTTCGAAATCCGCCGGGTTGTGATGAATCTTGTCAGCAACGCCATCAAGTTTACGGATAAGGGCGGGGTCGCGCTGCGCCTGCGGCCGTCGTCAAAGGGCTGGATCGCTCTGGAGGTGGAAGATACTGGTCCCGGTATTGCGACAGAGGATCAAGCGCTGATTTTCGATCGATTTCGCCAGATCAAAGACCGCCGGGCAGGCAGCGGGCTAGGGCTTTACCTATCTCAGCGAATTGTCGAAGAACATGGTGGGGCGATCGCCGTGCTGTCTGCCCCAGACAAAGGCAGTCGATTTACGGTCACGCTGCCAGCAAACCCTGACGCTTGAAGCCTTTACCAATCGAACCGGCAGATTGGCCAGACGGCAGGCAGGCCGCCGTAAACGCAAGTAGGGCGATGACCGCGCTTTATCCCAATGCAGATCAGTTTAGCTAATTCGTGCAAGCCCCGCGCCGTATGCGCAGCATCAGCGTCGGGATGTAAACGAGCGAGCCTGTGACGAGCAATTCTAGGGAGCAACACAGCTCCTCCTAAACTTTGCTATAATTGGCACATGCTTACCTTGAACTACTCCTACCGAATTTATCCAAGCCTTGAGCAGGAAGCCCGCATGATTGCGTGGCTTGAGACCTG
>JGI12210J13797_10670747_pt1 | contig 14947 bp, 10 predicted proteins | sample ElkSlonscriptome_3_FD_13797 | JGI IMG/M metagenome (IMG submission 13797)
CGGATGATAAAGCAATTCTCGCCATATCCAAAGCCAATCGCCAATCGAGCAAACCATGATAGGGAAGATTGCTAAAATCCCGTAGACAGAGATTACAGGAGGTATCACATTTGCTTCCATGAGGTTGTGATCCCTGGGGATCAAGCTTAGAATCGATCCATTCCCAAGCAATCCCATCCTGATTTGTTGGTTGTGCCAAATTCATTAAAGCCGCAAACTCTTGGGGTTGCGCCAACAATCGACAATAACCTGCACCATTTTCCAGTTGATCGCACAAGAACGCTTGACCAATGGGCTGATCATCCTCACCCGGAAGGGAACGAAATCCCGCCTGTAGTTCCAATGCATCCACATCTAAACGATAACCCGCCGCAATCCGTAACCAAAAGGCAAAGGAGTACCAAGCCGCCCGTCCTGCTACAGTGGTTGGGTCAGCAAAGACTCCTGGAGACCATTGCCCAATATTAACCAGTAAAACATCTGTCTGACGCCGTGAAATTAAAGCAATTCGGTGACAATTTCCTGATGCTGCAACCGCGCCGTCTTCCTCCTCGGTGGCTCTAAGTTTAACTGCATAGGCTCCCGGCTTGGGGACTTTACCGTAAATTTTTACACTCGTGTAAAAGTCAAACCCACCGTTACCCCCATTATCATTCACCGAGAGAATGCGATCGCTCAAATTCATCACGGTACAGTTACCAACCGTCGCCGAATCGGCATTTTCCGTCTGAATACTCAGAGACGGACGAGTTGAGCGCGGTTGCCATTCAAATTGTCCCTCAAAATCCTCTGGCTCTAAATCGGTGAAAAATCCCTTTGGTTCCCGTACATCCAAGGGTTTGAGTGAGGGTTGAGCATAATTACAAACCGGACAAGTCTGCTTCTGTGGCTCTTGACTACCCGGTAAAGGGTCTGATAAAGAGGGTAGAGGAACGACGGCTTGACAATGTTCACAGAGTCCAATTGGGTGAGGATTGCCCTCAGGCAGGGGCGGATACAGTCCGGGTTCAGAACGGATGATTCCCCCTGCGGGCTTGAGTGAGACAACGCCCACAGCCGTATGCACCGCCTTATCCTTGACCGTTTGCGAACCCGGGGCAAATTGACTCAGCGCCACATCTAAATTGCGGTCAATCACGCCATCGCTGGGGGGCCATTGGGATGAACGATGGGGGAAGCGAGTATATAAGGCTCTGACGCGAGTGGGAAAGCCAAACATCGGCAACAACCCTGCATTCGCCAAACGCTCACTCAAGGCATCCTGGGTATAGGAGTCATCCTCGACAATTTCACGGATTTCCCGAATCAGGCGATCGCGTAAATACTCTAGCATTTCTATCTCAAACCCTTCACCCCCAGAACCCGCCCAAGGGGTTTCTCGGCTCAGTGCTTGCATAATCGAGCGAATCGTGGCTTCCTGGTTCGGATCGTGCAACCATTCAGCGATATCTGATTCATAATCCTGCCACTGCTCAATCGTGCCAAACTCCCCATGAACATTATCGCCCTTACTTTCCTGGGCTAAACTCGTTGTATCGGCAAACCCTTGGCGCAACACTTCCTTAATCAGCACTCGCTTAAAAATAGCCTCTCGTCGCATATCCACATAAGGGGGAGGTGGCGAATCTCCCGTCATGCTTTCTGGTCGCTGATAATAGAAATCATCATGACTCCTTCCCCGACAAAACGTCACCGCCAAGGAAACCCCACTAGCACGTCTTCCCGCACGTCCCACCCGTTGCTGATAGTTAAACCGTCGCGGTGGCATATTTGCCATCATCACCGCATTGAGAGCGCCAATATCGACACCGGCTTCCATAGTGGTGGTGACACTCAACAGGTCAACCCCGTAGACTTTTTTCTTGGGTAACTCCTGGGAAACAAACACCTCTTGAAACCAACGCTGTCGCTTCGGGCGCTCTTCGCTATTGGTTTGACCGGTTAACTCTTCACAGTTCATCCGAAAACAGGTAGCATCGGCTCTGTCTGTTAGTTCTGTGTAATAATCAAAATCTGTAGTCATTGGGTCAGGAACCACAGAAATAGCGGGTTCGCCCTGCTTATACTTACTGTTACACTCTGGGCAATTGCCAACATTGTGTAGGAAGAAGCCATTGCACTGGGGACAACGGTAGCCCGTGAGCGGATTCTCTGGAGTCGGCACAATCGTTAAGTTATCAGGATTTAGCACCAATCCACTCGCTGAGGTAATGGCTGCACCTGATTGTTTGAGTTGCTGTTGGATCTCCATATCATCCAGTCCACAACTTTTGATGTAATTGAGAATAGAACGGCGCAGCTTTTCCTCACTTCCAGGAATAAAGGTAGGGTAGGGCATATAACAATGCTGACGCTTAACGCCCAACTGACGAATGACAGCTTCAGTGACATCAATTATCTTTGGTGATGGATTATTATAGGGTCGATAGCTAACCCAGCCTTGACCCAACCCTTCTAGGGTTCTGGCGATGTGGGGGAAGAGGGCATAAATAACTTCCTCAACTAAAAGGGCTTCCATGCGCGGGATATGATCGCGCTGTCTTTCTGTGGGATTGACTAAGGGTTGAGGAACGTCATTACTCCAGTCATAGCAGTTGAACCAATCATCCCAGTATCCCTCAGATGACTTATATTTCTTGGCTTTGAACGCAGAACCACCGGGACAAATTCCCTGCTGCACCAACGCATCGCGAATGGTTCCCCGCAGGTTTGCCAAGGGAACCCGCCCGGGATAAAGTTGGAGTAGTTCCTCCCAGACTCGACGAGCGGATTGATTGACAGGAGGCATACCCATGCACCATGCCATCGCCTCACTGATTAAATTCGCATTTGCTGTAGCAAATCTGATTTGCCCGATCGCATCTTCGGCTTGGGGCGGTTGGGTGACGTCAGCGTGTAAGCGTGGGTTCAATGTTTGTAGGGTTGATAGGCTGGGACTGGTGGGATTGAATACAAAGATTTGCCGTAGATACGCCACCAAATCACTCCAATACTGCCGAAAGGCTTGAATCATCGCCAGACGTGCCATATCGCGGTAATGATCGCGCTCTATGCCTGCTGCTAGCTTGGCTGCATCTTGGCGACTATCGGAGAAAATCACCAGTTTTCGGGATGAGACACCTGCACCACTTGAACCCATTTCTCGCAACGTCGCACTTGCCAACACCTGACAGGCTTTTTGGAATCCAGTCCGATGACTCCGCAGAGGGGTTTTGAAGGTTCTGCGACGGCTGTAGTCTGCATCGCATCGAGGACATTTAGTTGGCATGGAAGACTGTTGCTCGGCTTTTTCCCCCATTACCTGATAAAGCCAACCTGGGATTTCATCGGGCTGACAAGGTGTCTTATCCATCCTCAGTAAACCGGTGATGCGATGGAGTTTGGCTTTAACCCATCTCCGTTTAATCTTGTCTACTGTCCACTCTAAGTCTTGGGGTTCTACTGTCTGATGATAGGGCAGAGACCAAAACACAGCATACTGTCCATATCGCTGTCCCAGATTCACTCGATCTGGCATATTTTCCAAGTCAGGCTGATCGGCTGTCAAGACAAAACCCTTGCCCACCGGATGCTTATAACCGCCCAGAAAAACATCGCCACAGACTTCACAGACAATGAAATCGAGAACCCGAGCACCGCAATCACAGGAAATTCGATGAGTATCGTGGATGGCGCCAACTGTCGGTTTTTGAGTCGAAGCCGCATCCAGACGAGCCTGACGCGCCTCACCTGTCAAAGTTGTACAGTCTGGATTGCAGCAAGCCCAGAGATTTTGTAAGTTATGGAAGAATAAATGTCCCCGCACAGGTTGAGGCGATCGCCCATTGCTTCCCACAGACATTCCCAATGCTAGCAATAAGCCTCTCATGGCATTAGACGCGATTGCGCTCCGCGCAGTGGCAAAGCCAATCGCATCCTCTAGAGAACTTGGTCCCGGAAATAACTGCCCATCTAAGTCCTGAATCTGGGTTGGTCGAACTGTTCTATTAACAGCTTGACAAGCATCCCGCAGTGCATCGGGGGCTTGAATCCGGGCTAAGGCTGCTCCTAATCGTTGCTTGGCACTCATCCCTCCTTGTCGAGGTTGTCCTAACTGAGTGGCTAACTGGCTGATTTGAGTGTCGCAGTTTTCTACATCCGGAGAACCTGCTAACCAATCTGGTTGCACGCTTTGGGCAAATTCTTCAAAGGCATGGCGATACGGTAACAGAAATGTCCGCGAACCGGCTACTGGCTCGATTTGTTCACCACTAATAAATTCAAATTGATCTCTGCCAAAAAATTCTCGCAGGAATCGTCTCCCTTCCGGGTTATCCTCCAAACTCGCTGTTGTTGTCAGAATTCGCAGCTTGGGTGAGTCGGGTGTTAAACCAAGGCGATAGAGCAATAAGCGGAGAATATAAGCTACCTCCGTTCCTGGCGTCCCTCGGTAAGCATGAAGTTCATCAATAATTAGGAAAAACTCTCGCTCTGGATGTCCGGGTTCAGCTAACCAGGCTTGAGTTTCCTCAAAAATACTGTCCTCAATACTCCGCATCATCATAATGTTGAGCATGGAGTAGTTAGTAATTAAAATATCTGGGGGAGTTTTCTGCATATCCCACCGCGACCACATTTCACCCCCATCGAGCCTAGGGAAATAGTATTGCAGTTCGCGATCGCGTTCAGGATCGTTTTGCAGTGCATTCAGTACATCTTGCCGCTGTTCCTGCATCTGGAGCAAGATTTGGCGTAATCGTTCCCGGTTTTGGTCTGTTTCGATTCCAGAAACCGGTGTTAATCCGGTATAGCGTCCAAAGGTAATCCGATTCCCCCCTCTGCGTCGATCAAGCCATTGATGAACGGTATCATCATCCAGTGCCATTCTCAACCTTCGCAGTTGATCTTCGACTAGAGCATTGAGAGGATAGAGGATAATCGCTCGCATAGCATGGGGGCGCTTGGTATGCGCCCATTGGGAAACACGTCCCTGAGATTTTGAATTCCACCAATATCGGTCAGACTTGGCTGTTTCCACCGCATCCCAGGTGGCAGATTCTCGTGCGAGTTGGGCAAAAAGGGGCAGCAAAAAACACTCTGTTTTGCCAGAACCTGTACCCGTAGTGACGACAATATCCCGATGGTTGCGGATGGCAGCATCAATACTCTGCCACTGATGGTGATAAAGCTCAATATTTGCTGGGAAGAGTTTTTTCGCTAATTCAGCTAAATCCCCATCCTCCGGACATTCTGAGGACAAACGCTGTGCAGCAGCAGCCAGATTTAATCCGGAGGAAGGATAAACCGGAACCGTCTCTACCAATGGGGGTTGACTCAATACTCCCCGACGATTAAGAATTGTATCTCGCTCTTGACTAAGAACCCGCGATCGCAGGGGAAAGGCACTTTTAATATACAGCCGATAAAGGCGGTCAAGCCGTTGATATGCTCCAATTAAATCATGCATTAGTTGTTACCTCATCCTCTTCCCAAGTTACCTGAAGTTTTTGGGTTAACTGCTGCACCAGTTCTCGCCCCACATTTTCATAAATTAGCCACAAGCTTTGCTCTGTTTTTTGATAATTTGGAAGTTGTCCAGATGCCAACACTAAGGCTCGTTCATACAGTTGGGGCCATCGTTGGCTGTACGGAATGGCTAAACGTGCTTTTACCCTATCGTAACGGGCAATGCAGGGTTGCTCACGATGCTGCAATGCCAGAAATCGCAAACCATACCAATCCCCCTGTCGCCAACTGTTGGTTGCGGCGTCATAAAAAAGAGTTAGACGAGAGCGATCGCCGCCATCTAAATCCCACATCTGGTACAGTCCCGTCTGTTGGGAAAACACGCATTCAGTAAAGTCATCACTCTCGAAGCGTTTCCAGTGATAGAGACTGGGTACAATTCCTGGTAGACTCCGCAGTCTTAATGTCCATTCTTTGAGTTCAGGTAAGATTTCAGCGAGTTGATTGGCGACGTTTCCTCTATTTTGGATTGATAAACCCAAGGACGTTTTTACCTGCTCAATTATGGGATTAATCTGGGTTGAATCGGTTAACTGAATTTGAAGACCATCCGGTGCATGACCTCTTGAGTGGTGAATCACATTAACCTGGGCGTACTGTTCTAAAATAGACAACAGGTGTCCAGTTTGTTGACCACAGAGGATAAATTTTTCTGTTTCCGACTGAGACTCAATTTGAACGAGACTTGTTGGTGCAGCCGACCAACGTCTTCCATCAACAGAAGACTCAATATGTCCTAACAGTTTGAGTCGCCGCAAAATGCGACCCGGGGTTTCTATTTCCAGCGCTTGACAAGCCTTTTTAAATAATTCCCACGTACCATTACCCGTAGCAGATAACCAGTATAGTAGTTGTTGATACCGTTGAGAAATGGCTTCAATATCGGGTATTTTCTGCTCCGTCGATGTTGGTATTATCTGGAAAGGATCGTCATTTCGGTCAGACTCAACGATTTTGTAGGGAATCGGATTCGTGTAATCATGAACATCATGAGCCGCACCAACCATCGGCTTAATTTCGTCATAGCTGAAGCTGGGTTTACCTTTAATCGGAGATTTAAAGAACGGTAGTGGCATTAAATAAGACTGCACCGATTCAGGTAAATCCCCCGGTTGAACCGTTTCTACCGCGATAAAAAAATAGAAGCCCTTAGGTTTAGCTCCTTTTTCAATTCGCACCAGTGGCACAAATTCACTCAAATCATGCTCTAAAACCTTTTCCGAAATTTTATCCACCAGTTGTTTAACATTGCCTCTGTACCTGAAACCAGCATACCATCGTTGAACATTTGTCATAGCCTTTTTAGCGTTTATATTAATCAAGTAATGGGCAGAATTATACTGCCACAAATGGAGTATTTATCTCCAATATTCATAAATTCCCGACGTTCGGGTTGGGAAAGTTCCAGACTGTTCCAGTCCAAAATTCTCACCAATCGCTCTGCTGACTCCTTCCCATAAGTGGCTCTAACTAAATACAATCCCGTTCCCGGTAAATCCAAGGATAGGGGTTGGTTCATTTTCTGCGATCGCGTCACGATGACTTGTTCATTCAGCAAGTTGCTCACCTCCAGTTCAACCCTTGGAGCAAAGCCAAAAACAGTCACTTGAGGACAATGTCCCGCCAACCATCCGCGTTGATTGGGAACCCGCAAACCACCAGAGAAGCTAATGGATAACCGAACCCTTGGCTGCAACGCATCTTTGAGGGTTTGGTTATCCATAAATACCCCATCATACGCTTGAGACGTAACCAAACATTGAGTCAGTTCTACCCAATTTGAATTCTCCGCAATCGGTTCAGGTTCACCACTCCATTCCAATAAACGCTCATCTCGCAAACGGTAAATATCGTTCAACAATTCCCGCTTACAAAGTAAGATAAAAGCTGTACCCAATGCTGGCGTTCCCCAAGACGCATAAACGCCGGAGTCGGGATTTTCGGCATCAGGAATCAGTAGCCAAAAATCACGAGCTGGAAGGATGAGTTGATCCAGTTCAGGCGGAGAAACCACTGAGCATCTGAGTCCCTGTTCTAAGTCATCCACCTTTAGCGGATTACCGATAGGTAAGTACCATCCGGGACGCTCCTCACTTAAAGTTTGAGTCCTGTTTTCATACTCAACCTGTACCGATTCTAATTGTCGCCCTCGTTGTTGCTTGGGATAAAGATAATAGTCAACTTGACCAAAGAAGGGGTCTTCTACGCGATACAGTCCAGCAAAAAGATTGCGACTCCAGGTACGACCAACCTTATTCGGTGTTGCGGGACTCCCTTGAACTTGCCACTGCTGATACACCTCATGAATGACTTCGGCAACGATTTCCGTCCGTTGTTTATTTTCCATCACTAATTCCTGTAAATGATGGGAAAGGGGTTCACGACGAATCTGAGTCAACAATGTCTGAGCATCCCACGAAACCGTCCATTGTTTAGCCGCAAATAAAACTTGTAACTTATCTTTATCAGCCTGTCGCAGTAAACATTGAGAAATCGGATAATTAATATATTTTTGCGGACCCCTTCCTGGGTAAGCAGAAGGCTGAAATCCCTGCTCCCATAGCCAATAATTCCAAGTTTTCCACAGGTGTTCTTCTGCCTCTTTACCCGATTTCATGCCCTGGGGACGCAGAGAACCCGAAAGATGCAAAATTTCTCGCAATCGCTTAAAGTAGTTTAATTGAGAGATTTTTTCTTCATTCGCCATTCGGTAGGCGGCTAAAACGCAGGCTCCGAGAAAAGCCACACAATTAGGATTATCGTTTTCATCTCGTCCTTGGATGCGATTCAGGTTAACCTGTTTGTCAATAATAACGTCTTTTCTGATCGCCTCCTGAAAATCATCACTCCAATTATCAGAGCCAGAAAGGGTTAAAAAAAAGCCTTGACCCATTCGATCAAGTACATCATCGTCAACGCTCAGATAAATCTTGCTTCCCCGTGGTACTCCTTTGAGGAAGTAAGATATTAACGCTTGGTTCCATTCCGTATAATTTGCCATAACTGATTGTCCCTATTGACTTGCCGAAGGGGGGTTACTCGTAATCACCGTAGAGTCCTACCCCAAGCAATAATCAATTCGCCATCTCTGTGAACTCATGGAGACGGCAAAAATCAGGGTCTAGTTGTTTCTATTATGAATTCTAGCTCAAGATTTGGACAACGATAACACCAAATTTTTGGCACAGATAACAGGGTCAAAACTGTAGAGTTGTGTTTAGATGCCCCCCACCCGCATTTGAGTTAGCTGTAGCCCTGGTTATAGACCTGGGAACGATCACCAGGATAATTACACCCCAGCTCCCCCAGCGTGTTAAATTGACATAACAGCAACGGCTAAATTTGCCCAATTCTGTTGTTTACGTGAGGTAGGCGTGCCGACTAAATCCCTAGAGTCAATGGTTGGATTGGCGAAAGTAGAGGACTTGCCCCGGATTAAAGCCCTGGCAGATGCCCATCGCCAAGAACTAGGCTTTGTCAATCGGGCGACTCTAGCGGCTGCGATCGCAGGGTGTGAAATTCTCTGTTGTCTTCAGGGATTTTTGCACTTTCATCATCGGCGCGACAAAATTTCTACGCTTTATCATCTTTGTGTTTCCCCGGAATACCGCCGACAAGGGGTGGGGCGTTCTCTGGTTACTTTCTGGGAAGAACATAGCCGCACCTGTGGCATGGAAACATTGCGCCTTAAATGTCCCCTCGATTCAGAGGCGAATGGTTTTTACTGGCGATTAGGCTTCACTCGAGTGGCTATTGAACCCGGTAAGCATCGCCCTCTAGTGGTTTGGGAAAAGAAACTGCCGGAGGCGACACCAAGCCATCCTAAATTTGTCGCGTCTCTGAGTGCTGGAGGTTCCGATATAAAGCGTCTGTTTGAACTTTGGGACATCGGTGGTGATCCGCGTAATCCATTTCAAGACGTTCTCACCTCACCCCTAGCTTGTCCGGCTTCGACGATGACGTATTTGCGCCACGAAAAAGACAAGGGGCGAATTAAAGAAATCTGGCTCGATTGTGGCGCTTATCAGGTGCAGCAAGGGAAAATAACTTATGATAAATTATTAGATAAATTAGACAAATTGTATCGCCATAATCAGTGGGCCGATGGATATGTATTGCCAGACATAGTACCGCTCTCGACGGATTCCGATCAGATTGTGGAATACAAAGTCCGAGAAACACTCTACCATTGCACCAGATTTTTCCAAACAATGCCCGCCTACATCCAAGAACGCGCGATCGCACCTGTACATGGACGTACACCTGAGCAAATCAACCGTTGTCTGGAAACATATAACCAGACTGGCATTACGACAGTCGGCTTTGGATCTTGGGGAACCTCTGGTCCGAATAGCAGTGTAAATATGCTCTCCCAAGAAAGTTTAGCCATGTTCTCAACGGTTCTGGATATCGCTAGTGAACATAGAATGAAAGTTCACTGTTTTGGTATTGGCGGTCCAAGTAGCTTTAATCGTCTCCGTTCTCATAAACTAATCCCCCACACATTAGATAGTACAACCTGGTGGAAAGCCGGAGGGTTTGGTGCCGTGTTTTTCCCCAATACCGCTCAAATTCAACTGACGAAAAGACGTGGCTTTGAAACGACAAAAATTGGCTTAGAGCGGCTCAAAAACTCGACCAATCATTCCTGTTATTTTTGCCAAATTATTGAAAAATTAAGAACAAGTCGTAACTACCGAATCATGCACAATCTTACGGCGTGGTTAGACACATTGGCAGGCTAAAATGGGAAAGAGATTAACATTACACCTACAACAGAATACAACCTTAGAAAGAGTAGCGACCATTATTGAGTTTTTTAACACTCAAGAGAAAGACATCGAAGAATTAGCAGCAACCTGTAACATAGGAGTTACCGTGTTACAAAAACTCATCTTCCCCTTCTTGCGGAACATTTCAATTCTTTCTAAAACAAATCCACCTGAATTAACCTCACTAGGCAAAGTTGCGGCTCATATCCAACAGTCAAATCCTGACATACTGGGTGATTTTTTTCATTTACAACTTTATCACCTACATCGAGAAAAACCTGACAAACGATTCTCCTATGCTTATGCGACTATTGTGCAGCAACTCTGGTTGCGAAAAGAGGTTATGTTATCACCTACCGAGAAAAAATCCTTAGTTGGAGAAGTGATTGCAGCCGCTGCCCATAAATTTGAACTACCTGCTAGTGAAATCGCCTTTAGTGACAGTAGTGTCACCGGTGTACTCAACTGGTTACGCGGCTTATCACCAACGGTAATCGAATCAGAAGGAAAATCTGAAGACTTTAGCCGTCGCTACTTTTGCGCTGCTCCTTTATTGATCAAGGCAGTAGATAAAACTTATCAACAACTGCAACGAACCTATGGCTCTAAAATTTTCTTACGACAAGAAATTCAAGAACAGCTTTGTAAAATGTTGGTGTTAGATCCGAGTGGATTAGATGGCACTCTAGATAATACTAAACGCACCTATGATTACGATCAAGGCGGTTTCTTTGACTATGGCTATGAAGGCGGTTACGGGCAATGGGTGATGTTGACTCAATCTCCAGAATGGAGTCAATTACTTTAATTATATGATAAGAAATTACCAGTGTCAAAGCCGTAAAAGCCGCGCGATCGCAGCCGCCAGCACCACCACCGACAAGGTTTCCCTCACAGGCAAATACAGGGAATAGGAATACGCGAAAACAGGCAGAAAAAGACAACCAGAAAAAATTCCCCAATCATCAATCACCACTTGTTCAAGATCAGGAAATTCGACAAAGTGCAACTCAGGCTTCAACGTCACAACCATGCCCTTATGACCCGTTTGATTTACGCTTAAATGTGATGAAATATACTACGCCTTTGCGGGCAAAACTATTAATTTTTTCTCTACTCTATCATCCGATAAAAAAAACGCAACATGATTGGTTATTGATGAAAGCCAAGCCCCTAGACGATTTGTTATTTGAACTGTTCTCAACTTGTGCCACGCTTGAGGAACTCGAAGCCAAGCTTTACCAGACAGCACAAGCCCTAGAAGACGCCGATGAAAACACTCAAGCCGCTGGCGCGATCGCACAATCAATGAAACGATTCTATGAACGTTAAAGAACTCCTACACCGCTATGAAGCGGGAGAAACCAAGTTTACTGGCATCAGTCTCAGCGGTGTCAATTTGTTTGGTGCAGACTTAATTGGCATTGTTCTCAATGGTGCTGATTTGCATGGCGCTACGCTAATTTTTGCCTACCTGAGTCGCGCTAACTTCCGGAAAGCGAATTTAGTGGGGACACGGTTAAGTGGCGCGAATTTAAATCAGGCGTGGCTGAGTGGGGTTAATTTAAGTAATGCCGATTTACATGGGGCAAGTTTGCAAAGTGCTGACTTAAGAAGCGCCAATTTGACATTAGCTAGTTTGCTCGATGCTAACTTAATGGATGCTGATTTGCGGGGGGCAAATTTAAGTGGGGCTGATTTAACTGGGGCGTGTTTGCGCGGGGCGAATTTGCGAGAAGAAAAGCGGATGTATACTGCCAAGCTGCGGGGCGCTATCTTGCAGAAGGTAGATTTACAAGGGGCAGATTTGCGGGGGGCTGATTTATTGAAAGTGAACTTAAGGGGTGCTAATTTAAGGGAAACGAATTTGCGGGAAGCGGATTTACGGGGGGCAAATTTGAGTGACGCCAATTTGAGTTCGGCATTTTTGACAGAAGTGAATTTGATGGGGGCGAATTTGCGTGGCGCTATTCTGAAGAATGTCAAATTGGAACGGGCAATTTTAAGTGAGGCAGATTTAACGGGCGTGAATTTACAGGGGGCTGTAATGCCAGATGTCAGGTTAAGTAAAGCCCAAGTAAGTCGGGGAAATCTGAGTTTTGCGCGATTGAATCGGGCAGATTTGAGTCGGACAAATTTACGGGAAGCGAATTTGAGTGAGTCGGATTTAATTGAGGCATATTTGGCACGAACAAACCTGATGGGGGCGAATTTGAGCAATGCTAATCTGACACGGGCAGAATTGAGTACCACGAATTTAATGGGGGCAAATTTGCAGGGGGCGACAATGCCTGATGGTAGGATTCATGACACAGATTGACACAGATTGAACGTCTATTAGAATTAGAACAACTCGATGCGATCGCGAGTAGAATATCGCTAATATCTACATCTGCCATATCCAAGTCCTGGGAGGACTCAAAGTAAACGACATGAAAGCCTTGCTGTTCGAGTTCAGTTTTCAGGCGCAGTAATTCTGTGGATTTGCCACAGCCAATATGTCCGGTAAAGAAAAGAGGGACGAGATGTTTATTGTTATTTTGATAACGATGAACATCCATATTTATCAAGTAAAAATCCCGCCCCCAGTCAGTGATGCTGGTAGCACGGGATACCTTTTACCTGCAATTGCGCGATCGCACGCCTAATAGAACCAATCAATTAGCTGGGTTTATTTCTGGGATCGATAGCCGCTAACAGATCAGCAAGTTCACTAGCATGATCTTCTTCATCTTCGAGAATGCTTTCGACGATATGACGAGTTGTGGGATCAGCATGACCAAAAAAGCCAACTAACTTGCGGTAAACTTCAATAGCAATCCGCTCGGCGACTAAATCTTCTTTGATCAATTGAGTCAACTCAACATTCGCACCTGTGCTACCATACTCCGTAGACGAGCGCTCCATAATTGTTGCCGGATTAAAATCAGGATCACCCCCAAGCTGATCAATCCGCTCGGCGAGCATCATCGTATGTTCTTGTTCTTGCTCGGCGTGTTCCGCAAACTCCGCCGCAACTTGAGGATAATTAATTCCCTTAGCAATAACCTGATGGTGACGGTAGCGCATTACACATAGAATTTCCGTGGCTAGCGCTTCGTTGAGGTACTGACAAGCTTGTTCGCGATCTAGGGGATAATCTTCAGTAACGGCTCCCTCTTCAATAGATTGACGCGCCTGCTGACGGATCTTATCAATATCATAAAGTTGATTTTTTGTTTGTGTGGCTGTCATACGTGTTCATCCTTCTCATTATCAATTCAGGGATACTCACCGATGCACCAACGATAAGTCGTTGGCTCTCGACGTTAATTGAGTAACCCAAATCTTTATTACTGAACTTAACTTTAAACAAAGAGCCGAAAAGGTGCTTCTGTCGCAGGAGAGAACTATGATTTCTAACTTCCGAACTATTTCGACTTAGGCGGAAGTCGGCTCTTGATACCCCTGAATTGCTTCGGGTTCAAATTGGCGCAACACACCAGTGGCTTGGCGGATTAAATCCTCCGATGCTTTTACCGCAATCAAATATTTACCCGCATTCAGGCGATTGCGATACGTCAAAGCATCACCCCCACCAATGGCGATACCTACGCCACCGCCAACCAAAAGAGCGCCCAGCGCTCCAGCAATAGCGCCGAGAATTCCCGCGATAATGTGATTGAGTAGGCGACTCGCACCGGGAAAAATGGCGATACCCGTGAGGACATTGAAGACATAACCAGCAACAAATCCAAATCGTTTATACCTAGTTACCGATGAGGAATTAGGGAGATGAGGGCGTTAATTCAAAACTCGGTTGGGGCGGGTTTCGCACAGACGTTACTATTAATATCGGATTCCAACCCGCAACAAGCCAACTTAGAAAATCTTGCTAGCCCCATTGAAAATGAGGGGAGAATGTCAGAGAAAGCCGACAATCTTTAAGCTACCTGCTAAGTTGGCTTATTCTTCGAGAAGGCTCTACCTACGTACCTCAACCCAATCGACAAAGGGGATCATAGAGCCGAAAATTAGCTTGATCCAGTTAGCTGATCAGATTCTATTCAGGTGGTATCCTCTTGGATGATCAGCTATGTGCAGGAGATGCTATGGATAACTGGCAATCTGTTCGCGTTTTTGGCTTGCCAGCAGAGAAAGGCAGATGGTTTTTAATCCCGTTAGGCTCGCTTGTCCTACTGTGCCTAGGCACAGTCTATTCTTGGAGTATCTTCCGTAAACCGCTAGAGGACTTATTCGGCATCAGCGCCACCCAAAGTTTATTACCGTTCACAGTTTTATTAGTCCTCTATGCCCTGTTGATGCCGATTACGGGATTTTACATTGATAAGATTGGTGTGAGCAAAATTACAGCTATTGGTGGCGTGGTGACTGGAATTGGTTATATCCTTTCCAGTTTCGCCACGAATATCATCGTCTTAACGATTACCTATGGTGTAATCGCTGGTGCGGGAGTTGGCATTGCCTATGGTGTTCCCCTAGCCGTTTCCGCTAAATGGTTTCCCGATCGCAAAGGCTTGGCAGTAGGATTGACCGCGATCGGGTTTGGACTTTCTCCTTTGGTGACAGCACCGCTAGCCAAGGGCTTAATTGCAGCGTTTGGGGTTCTTCCTAGCTTTGCAATTCTGGGGATTAGCTTGACGGCAATTATTCTGGTTATCTCCATCACC
>JGI12210J13797_10993798_pt1 | contig 14944 bp, 9 predicted proteins | sample ElkSlonscriptome_3_FD_13797 | JGI IMG/M metagenome (IMG submission 13797)
GGCCTGCAATCGGGCGCCGCGCTGCGCTGTGGACTACCAATCCAAGATCTCCGGCCCGGTGTTCGACCGCATCGACCTGCATGTGGAAGTCCCAGCGGTGAGCCCCGCGGATCTTACCCTACCGCCTCCGTCCGAGCGCTCGACACAGGTGGCCGGGCGCGTCGCTGCCGCGCGGGCAGTGCAGAAGGCCCGTTATGGCGACGGTAATAGCGATACGCCGATCCGAACCAACGCCGAGGCGGATGGGGAGTTGTTGGAGGCCGTCGCCGCGCCGGACCAGGCTGGCCAACTCCTGCTCACCGACGCGGTCGACCGCATGCGGCTCAGCGCGCGCGGTTATCATCGTGTGCTTCGCGTGGCGAGAACGCTCGCCGATCTCGACGGAAGTGCTTCGGTCAAGCGCATCCATATTGCCGAAGCACTCTCCTACCGCCGAACGGTTCCCGGCCGAAACGCGTTGGTGGCCGGGGCTTAAAGGAAGTTGAAATCTGCCTTCATCGATGTCGGTTCGGTGAGCGGGCGGCGGCAGCCTGCATGCCCTCTAACAGGCGGAGCGCCGCCGACCCCATCATCGTTTCCGGAGAAATCCGAAAGATGTCCATGCCCGGCGTATTGAGGACACGTGTCCCGACATCGCTGTTTGCGACCATCTGCATGAACCCGACGCCTAAGGCGTGCAGGGTAAGCAGGACTTCGACGCCTTCCCCGTCTTTGAGGAACGGCAGCCGCTCTTCCAGCAATAATCCGGTGTAGGTCAGCCGGCGGCGCAGGACGTGCTTGAAGGCGAGGCCTGCATCGAACGACACGTTGCGCTCGAGGACGCCATGCAGAATCGCCAGTAGCCGCGTCTTCCTGTCCGCCCGACCCACCATGGACGTGAGAATGCCGGCGACGTCCTCGATCTCGGCGGGCGCCGGCTGGTCCAGCAGCCGGGCGTCAATACGGTTGAATTCCTTGGCGATCAGCTCGGTGGCGAGCGCGAGGAACACTTCTTCCTTGGTCTTGAAGTACAGATAGAGCGTGCCCTTGGCGAGGCGGGCTTCGCGCGCCACGGCATTCATCGAGATGTCCTCGTAGCGTGTGCGATCCAACAGGTCGAACGCGGCGCGCAGGATGTGGTTGCGTCGCGCCTCTTTCTGCTCGACCCCTACCGCCCGTTTTCTTACCCGAGGTTCCATATCATGCCAACTGACCGTCAATCTTACTCATCCTATAGCTCCTATCCGCGCTATCGAATTAGCGCAAGGCTTGCGTGCGTATTTTGCATAGATCGCACTGCGATAATTGACTTATGGGCGAAAATCTTATAAATGACTACGGGTCATTAACGTTAAATTGAGCTACAGGAGAACAGCTATGCTCCGTCAAACACTCGCCGGCCTTATGGTCGCGGCACTCACGGTTCCTGCCATCGCCGCAGACGGCGTCAAGGATCCGTTCAAGTTGGTTGAGCCGGGTTTCTCGCTCTGGCAGACCGATCAGTCGGGCAGCTCGTTCTACCGTATGGATCAGGCGTCCGGGACGGTCGAGACGATCGAACTCCCCGGCAACGGCGAACACGCCGCCGTATCGCGCATGACGGTTGTCGTGCCCGAGGGGCAGAACATCGTCGTGCAGCGGACAAGTGGACTGCAAGGTGAGATGAAGGTAACCTTGACGATCAGCCGGATCGACGGACAGTTGACGCCGCAGATCGAAACCGAAATCGCCCCGGTTCGCGCCGCCGCGACTGCGGCCTACCCAAAAAGCTGACGGCACAGTCATCGACGCATCGGGGGACGCATCGGGGCCCTGATCGTTGCGGCTCCGGCGTCGCTCTGGCGGCCCCGGACTTCGGCTGGCGCGCGGCTGTCGATCGTTTCAGCCAGAGTTCGTTATCCGCGTCGCCAGATGGTTCCCTCGGTGCCGTCTTCGAGGAAGATGCCTTGGGCGGCAAGGCCGTCGCGGATGGCGTCTGCGGCGGCGAAATCGCGGTTTTTGCGAGCCGCAAGCCGCTCGGCAATTAAAGACTCTATTTCATCCTCGGTGACGCTCTCGGTATCGGGCGGTTGCCAGCGGAACCAGGCTTCCGGATCCTGCTGGACAAGACCAAGAAGGTCGCCGGCAGCGAGAAGCTGACCCTTGATCGCCTTTTTCTCTCCTTCGTCCCCGGCTTTGTTGAGGTCAGCCACCAGCTCGAAAACCTGGGCAAGAACTGATGGCGTGTTCAAGTCATCGGATAGGGCATCGACGACGCCGGCGGCGGGCTGGCGGTCATCGGCCTTCGCTGCGATGTCCGCGACACTGCGCAGGGCCCCATAGATGCGGTCGAGCGTCTGGCGCGCTTGCGCGACACCGTCCTTGGTGAAATCGATGGGCTGGCGGTAGTGGGTCTGCAGCAGTACCAGACGGATGGCCTCGCCCGGGAACTCCTTGAGCAGATCGTGGACGGTGTAGAAGTTGCCGAGACTCTTCGACATCTTTTCGCCCTCGGTCATGAGATAGCCGTTGTGCATCCAGTAATGGGCGAACGGACGGCCGCCATGCGCGCAGGTGCTCTGGGCGATCTCGTTCTCGTGGTGAGGGAAGATGAGGTCCTGGCCGCCGCCGTGGATATCGAAGGTTTCGCCCAGATATTTGCCGCTCATGGCCGAGCACTCGATGTGCCAGCCCGGCCGCCCCCGGCCCCAGGGGCTGTCCCAGCCGGGCTCGCCGTCGGCGGACGGCTTCCAAAGCACAAAATCCCGCGGGTCCCGCTTGTAGGGCGCCACTTCCACGCGGGCGCCGGCGATCAGGTCTTCGAGCTTACGCTGCGAGAGCGCGCCGTACTCCGGCATGGAGGGCACGTCGAACAGCACGTGGCCCTCGGCGGCGTAGGCGTGGCCCTGTTCGATCAGATCGCCGATCATGGCGGTCATCTCGCCGATGTGCCGGGTGGCGCGCGGCTCCACGTCCGGGTCCAGGCATCCGAGTGCGTGCATGTCGTCCCAGTAGGCCTGGGCGGTGCGCTCGGTGATGGACTCGATGGGCTCGCCGGTTTCCCGGTGGGCGTTGATGATCTTGTCGTCCACGTCGGTGATGTTGCGGACGTAGGTCACATGATCGGCGCCGAACCGATGAAGCAGCAGCCGGTTCAGCACGTCGAACACCACGGCGGGGCGCGCGTTGCCGATGTGGGCGTAGTCGTAGACCGTGGGGCCGCACACGTACATGCGGACATTGCCGGGATCGATGGGCTCGAAGGACTGCTTTCGGCGCTTGAGCGTGTTGTACAGATAAAGGGTCATGGGCTCCGCACGTTACACAAGATTGGTAAAGCCATTGGTAATGGGGTACCGGCGGTCACGGCCGAAGGCGCGCGCGGTGATCTTGACACCGGGCGGCGCCTGACGGCGTTTGTACTCGCCCCGATCCACCAAACGCCACACCCGGCGAACGGTGTCGGCGTCGAAGCCGCCGGCGACGATATCGGCGACCGAGCGTTCGTCTTCGATCAGCGCCTTGAGGATGGCGTCCAGTTCGTCGTAGGGCGGCAGGCTGTCCTGGTCGGTTTGGTCCGGTTTCAGCTCGGCACTGGGCGGTTTGGTGATCACGCGTTCGGGAATAACCCGGCCGGCCGGTCCCAGGCACCCATCGGGGCGAACTTGATTGCGCCAGTGCGAGAGCGCGAACACGGTGGTTTTGTAGACATCCTTCAGCACCGAGAAACCGCCGCACATGTCGCCGTAGAGCGTGGCGTAGCCCACCGACATCTCGGACTTGTTGCCGGTGGTGAGCACCATGTGTCCGAGCTTGTTGCTGATGGCCATGAGCACGATGCCGCGCGCGCGCGCCTGGATGTTTTCCTCGGTGACATCGGCGGGGAGGCCGGCGAACACGTCGCGCATCATCGCGGTAAAAGCATCCATGGCCGGCTCGATGGCCACCGAGTCCAGCGTCACGCCCAGCAAGCTAGCGGTTTCGCTGGCGTCTTCGAGACTTTCCGGCGAGGTATAAGGTGACGGCATCATGACACAACGCACCCGCTCGGTTCCGAGTGCGTCCACCGCCACCGCCGCCGTCAGGGCACTGTCGATGCCCCCCGATAGGCCGAGGATGACGCCCGGAAAGCCGTTCTTATCGACGTAGTCCCGCAAACCCAGCGTCATGGCATGATAAACCGCCTCGAGACCGGTGGACTCGGGTTCCACAGGTCCGCTGTTGCCTTCTGGGGCCAAGCCCTGGCCGGTGGACCGCCAGCGGGTGAGCGTCACCCCGGTTTGCCACGCCGGCGCCCTCTCGCAAAGCCGACCCTCGGCATCCAGCTCGAACGACCCGCCATCGAACACCAGTTCGTCCTGGCCGCCGACCAGATTGACGTAGATTAGCGGCAGGCCGGTCTCGGCGACCCGGTCGGCGGCGAGTTGGCCGCGCACGCCCGGCTTGTCGATTTCGAAGGGCGAGCCGTTCAACACCACGAGGATGTCGGCGCCGTGCCGGTGCAAGTGCCCGCTGGCCTCAGGTCCCCACATGTCTTCGCACACCATGACGCCCAACTGTGCGCCGCGAAACGGGATAGGCTCGGGCAATGGTCCGTCGGCGAACACCCGCTTCTCGTCGAACACGCCGTAGTTGGGCAGAGCATACTTCAAACGAATTTCGGCGATCCGGCCGCTGTCTAGGAGCAGCGCAGCGTTGTAGAGCGCGCCGTCATGCCGCCCCCCATCATACCGCCAGGGGGCGCCCACCAGCAAAGCCGGGCCGCCGTCGGCGGTATCCGCCGCTAGGCCAGAGACAGCGTTTTCGATGTAGGCCTGGAACGAGCGTTTTAGCACCAGGTCTTCGGGCGGGTATCCGGCAATTGCCAGCTCGCCGACCACCACCAAATGGGCACCAACCGACTGCGACCGGGCGTCGCGAATACGTTCGACATTGCCGTCCACATCACCAACGGTGGGGTTAATCTGGGCCATGGCCAGGACCAGTGGGTCTGTCATCGCGTGCCTGAGTTTTCGGGTCTCGAGTGGACTACAGTCCCCGTCACGGACCGGTTTGCTCCAATCTCTTCTTGATCAGAAATTCCCGGCCGACTTTTACCGAAGCAACCCCGTCATACTCGACGATGTCGGCGGTGGCATAGGTTTCGCGCCAGCTGTCCGGCAGGAATGAGCCGGTACCAACGATATCGATGGGCGCGCCAACGTCGCCCATGACCCGGCACTTATCCACATTAAAGCCCGAGGACACGACAATCTTGACCTTGGGAAAGCCCGCCCCGTCCAGTTGCTCGCGCATATGAAAAACCGCGGCCGCCGAAACACCGGTGCCGGTGAGGTAGCGTAGTTCGGTATCATTGCGGTAGCGCCGGACCGCGATCGGCGCGTGGCGTTCGAGCACGGCGTAGGATTGTTGCGGATCGAGGCCCTCGACAAACCGTCCGCCATGGGTATCGAGCCGGATACCGAGGCGACCCTCGGCGGCCATTTCCGGGAACCGTCGGCAGACATCGAGCGTATCCCTCAGCTCGTGGCCGAAGTAATCCACCAGCACGGTCATGCTGTCGTCGGGAAAGGTCTCGACGAACATTTCTGCGGCGCGCACGGTCGATCCGGCGTAGCCGACCAAAGCGTGCGGCATGGTGCCGAAGCCCCGGTCGCAACCGAAGTAATGCGCGGTGGCGTCGTTGGCGTTGCCGATGAAACCTTTCGCCCCGCCCTCTTCCTTGGCGGCTGCGGAGCCCACCGAGGCCGCGTAGGCCATCAACTCTTCCATCTCGATACCGGCACAATGGCGGGCGTCCATGGCGAGGAACGCCGCGTGCGGCAGGTCCATGCACATGGTAAACGCGTTGTAGGCCGCCACGCACGCCGCACCCAGTTTCTGAAGATAGATCGTTTCCAGATCCACCAAGTGATAAAAAGAGCCGGTTAGATAGATCAAAGGTTCACCGGCGCCGACCCAATCGCCCTCTTTGTAATTGAGGTCGATCTGGAACTCGATGCCGCGCGCCGCGGCCACGGCTTCCAGCCACTGAACCATCAGTCGCGGCGTGAAAATCACCGGACGCCGCATGAATACCGCGTAACAGACTTTTTTGTCGCCGAAGTGGGCGACCGCCTCCTTGGTTCTCACGAAATAGCGATCCGTCCACAGTCCTACATCCGCGGGATCGGGTCCGACGGCTTGAGATAGCCGGTCTTCCGGTCCGGACGGTCCGGCGGCTTTAGGACGAGGCGATGGCCCGGCGACGATTGCGGTCACGGGTACGGCCCTCCTTCAGAATCTCGGCAAGCAGGAAAGCGAGTTCCAGGGCTTGGCTAGCATTGAGGCGGGGATCGCAATGGGTATCGTAACGATCACTGAGACGCGCTTCGGTGATCGCCTGAGCCCCGCCGACGCATTCGGTCACATCCTGGCCGGTCATTTCGAAATGAACGCCCCCAGGGTAGGTGCCTTCTTCTTCGTGGACGTCGAAGAACGCCCGGACTTCCTCGAGGATTTGGTCGAAGTGGCGGGTTTTGTATCCGTTGGCACTTGCGACCGTATTGGAATGCATGGGATCGGAGACCCAGATCACATTGCGCCCGTTGTTTCGGACGGCACGGATGAGGCCTGGGAGCACCTGCCGGACCTTATCCGGTCCCATTCGGACGATGAGGGTGAGTCGTCCAGGTTCGTTCGCGGGACTGAGAATGTCGATCAATCGCAGAAGTTCATCGGCCTTGATGGTCGGTCCAATCTTGACACCAAGCGGGTTGGCGACGCCGCGGAGGAACTCTACGTGCGCACCATCCAGTTGCCGGGTCCGTTCGCCGATCCACAGCATGTGCGCAGACGTATCGTAGCGGTCGCCGCTGGTTGAATCGACCCGCGTCATGGCTTCCTCGTAGGGCAGCAACAGCGCTTCGTGGGAAGTGTAGAGGCTGGTATAGCGCAGCTGTGGGATGGAGTCCGATGTCACGCCGCACGCGGCCATGAATGCAAGGGACTCGGTAAGCTGATCGGCCAAGTCCTGATACCGGTGTCCCTGGGGGCTGTCCGAGACAAAACCCAGGGTCCACTGATTGACCTGGTTGAGATCCGCGTAGCCGCCCTGGGCGAAGGCGCGAAGCAGGTTCAATGTGGCTGCGGACTGGTTGTAGGCCTGGATCATCCGGCTGGGATCGGGAACCCGCGCCTCCTCGGTGAATTCCATGCCGTTGATCATGTCGCCGCGATAGCTCGGCAGCGTCACGCCGTCGATGGTCTCGGTATCGGCGGAGCGCGGCTTGGCGAACTGGCCGGCGAACCGCCCCGCCTTTACCACCGGCACCGTGGCGCCGAAGGTGAGCACCACGGCCATCTGCAGCAACACCCGAAACATGTCGCGGATATTGTCGGGGTGAAACTCTGCGAAACTCTCGGCACAGTCGCCGCCTTGCAGCAGAAACGCCTGACCCTCGGCCACCTCCGCCAGTTCCTTCTTGAGACGCCGCGCTTCGCCGGCGAATACCAAGGGTGGGTAGCGACGCAGGTCCTTCTCCACGGCCGCCACCTTCTCGGGATCCGGATAGGCGGGAACCTGGCAGATCGGTTTGTCGCGCCAGCTCGTCAAGCTCCAGGGATTGCTCATTAAAGACATCTCTGTGTAAATGGGGTATTGTTTCAGGCTATACGCCAGTGCATCTCATTTTTCAATGAAAGCCCCCTCCCTCCGAGTTCTTGGAGGTCGTTTTCTGCCCGTTACGAACCTAAACGTCGGGACGCTTGTCGCGCATGGTGACGAATTCCTCGGCCGCCGTGGGATGAATCCCCACCGTAGCATCGAACTGGGCCTTGGTCGCCCCGCACTTCAGCGCAATCGCGATTCCCTGAATGATTTCCGCGGCATCCGCACCAACCATGTGGCAGCCGAGCACCCGGTCGGTATCGCGATCGACGATCAACTTCATTGTTGTCCGTTCCTCGCTGCCGGTCAGGGTGTGCTTCATGGGCCTGAAACGGGAAATGTAGACATCGATGGGGCGGGCCTCGCCGGCCTCGGCCTCCGTCAGCCCGACGGATCCGATGGGTGGCTGGCTGAAAACAGCCGAGGGAACGATCGTGTGGTCGGGTTTGGTGGGCTGTCCGCCAAACACGGTCTCGGCGAAGGCTTGCCCTTCCTTGATGGCCACCGGGGTCAAATTGATCCGGTCGGTACAGTCACCGACTGCGTATATGTTGGATACGGAGCTCCGGGAATACCGGTCGACCACGATGGCGCCATATGGGTTGAGCTCGACGCCGGCCGCCTCCAGACCCAGGCCGTCGATTTTCGGCCTGCGGCCGGTGGCGTACATGACTACATCGGCCTGGATGGCGGAACCATCGGCCAAAGTGACATTCAGCGCCCCGTTCTGCTTGTCGATCTTAGAGACATTCGCGTCAAATCGGAGGTCCACGCCTTTCTTTCGCATCTCCTCGGCCAATGCTTCGCGCACGTCGTCATCAAACCCGCGCAGAAACAAGGGCCCGCGATACAATTGCGTCACCTGCGCGCCGAGACCATGAAAAACGCCGGCGAACTCCACGGCGATATAGCCGCCGCCGACGACAACGATCCGTTCCGGCAATTGCTCCAGGAAAAAAGCCTCGTTGGACGTGATCACATGTTCGATGCCCGGGATGTCGGGAACGGACGGCCATCCACCAGCGGCGATAAGGATGGTTTCGGCGGTGAAGTTTTTATCGCCTACCGCCACCGTGTGCGCATCCACCAGATGGGCGCTGCCATCGATGATTTCGACGCCGGCATTGCCAAGGAGTTTTTCGTAGACACCGTTCAGCCGTTGGATTTCGGTATTCTTGTTGGCGATCAACCGCGACCAGTCAAAGCGGGACTCGCCGACGGTCCAGCCGAAACCCGCCGCGTCATGAAACTCCTCGCGATAGTGCGCGGCGTACACCAGCAGCTTTTTCGGCACGCAGCCGACATTGACGCAAGTACCCCCAAGGTACCGCTCCTCCGCAACGGCCACGCGCACTCCAAGGCTCGCCGCGACACGAGAGGCCCGGACGCCACCCGAGCCGGCGCCGATAGTGAAAAGGTCGTAGTCGTATTGGGTCATGATTTCCGTGCTGGTTGGTCGTCAAGCCAGGGCGACCGGTTGGTCCCCTTCAGGCCGGTCAGATACCGCCCATGCACAGATACTTGATCTCGACAAAGTCGTCGATGCCGTATTTGGAGCCTTCGCGGCCGATGCCAGATTCCTTGACGCCGCCGAACGGTGCCACCTCGGTGGAGATGATGCCGGTGTTGATGCCGACGATGCCGTACTCTAACCCTTCCGCCGCGCGCCAAATCCGTCCGATGTCCCGACTGTAAAAATACGCCGCCAAGCCAAACTCGGTGTCATTGCCCATGGCCACCGCCTGTTCGTCCGTCTGAAAACGGAACAGCGGCGCCACCGGACCGAAGGTTTCCTCGCGGCTAACCATCATATCCGGCGTGACATCCGCAAGCACGGTGGGCTGGAAGAACGTTCCGCCGAGCGCGTGACGCTCGCCGCCGATGACTGTGCGCGCGCCTTTGCCGACGGCGTCGGCGATATGCTCCTCCACCTTTTCCACCGCCGCCATGTCGATAAGCGGCCCCTGCTGCGCTCCGTCTTCCATGCCATTGGCCACTTTCAGATCGGCGACCGCCTTGCAAAGCCGATCCGCGAAATCGTCGTAAACGCCGTCCTGGACGAGAAACCGGTTAGCGCAGACGCAGGTCTGTCCGGTGTTGCGGTATTTGGACGCGATGGCGCCTTCCACGGCGGCGTCCAGGTCGGCGTCGTCGAATACGATGAACGGCGCATTGCCGCCCAATTCCAGCGATACTTTTTTTACCGTACCGGCGCACTGTTCCATCAGTACCTTGCCGATCTCGGTGGAACCGGTGAACGTCAGTTTGCGCACGGTCGGATTGGTGGTGAGCTCGCCGCCGATCTCGCGGGCCGAACCGGTGACGACGTTGAACACCCCCTTCGGGATACCCGCCCGCTCGGCCAATTCCGCGAGCGCCAGGGCCGAGAACGGCGTCGCGCTGGCCGGCTTGGCGACCACGGTGCAGCCGGCGGCCAGCGCCGGCGCGCACTTGCGGGTTATCATGGCGATGGGAAAATTCCACGGCGTGACGGAGGCCACGACGCCGATGGACTGTTTGATAACCACGAGGCGTTTGTCAGGCTGGTGGGGCGGGATGACGTCGCCGTACACGCGTTTGGCTTCTTCCGCAAACCATTCGACGAATGCCGCGCCGTAAGCCACCTCGCCCAGCGACTCGGTCAAAGGTTTACCCTGCTCGGCCGTCATAAGCCGCGCCAGATCCTCCTGATTCTCCATGATCAGTTCGAACCATCGGCGCAAGATCACCGAGCGTTCCTTGGCCGTGAGCTCGCGCCAGTCCGGCCACGCCGCATCGGCGGCTTCGATCGCCCGGCGGCATTCGGCGCCCCCCATGTTCGGGACGGAACCCAGCACCGAACCGTCGGCCGGATTGGTGACATCGGTAGTCGCGGCGGAATCCGCGTCCTGCCAGGCACCGTCGATGTAACATTGCTGCCGAAACAGGCCTGCGTCCTTAAGCTGCATCAGGATCTCCGGATCATGAGGGGTTGCTCAGAACATATAAGACCCCGGCAGGCCCGTGTTAACCTTAACCTATGTGTATGGAACGGACCCTGCAGAAAAGGTGCGCGCGTTCGAACTTCTTCACCTGCAGATAGGGCGACCACTCCTGAAGAAATGGCGCGCCCGGCAGGATTCGAACCTGCGACCCCAGGATTAGGAATCCTGTGCTCTATCCGACTGAGCTACGGGCGCGTCACCGCCGTCGCCAAAAATTGGGCGACGTTGAATGTTTGACATTGCCAGACAGTAAATTTTGTTCGCTGCCGGCACAAGGGATCTTGCGTGGCTCCTGCGCGCGCAGCGCCATGGATGCCATATGTCACGCGGGCGACTGGCGAAATAAGCTCATTGGTCTTGGTTAACGTGTGGGACGGCATCGGCTCCGCGGCGGAGTCAGCGATGCATTCTGTCTATGGTGTCTAAGGCGCCGTGGGAATCGCCATTGATTTCGCCGCCCACGATACGGTTGGCCTTGCAACCAGCATGGAAACACCATGGCGGCGTCAGTCCTTCAAGGGCAGAGAGCCCACCGCGCCGCGTCTGATATCCCATGCAAAAGACGCGTATATCGCCTCGTTAGAGTCGTTGGCGTCGTAGATCGGTGCACTTCGGTCGTAGCGAATTGCGGACCGCCTTGGACACTCGTGCAGTTTTACGCCGACCCGGCCCGCCAAAGTCCTTGTCGGTACCCTCGAAATGCCGCCACAATAGGCTGTGATTGATGTTCATTGGTTCGGGGGCAGCAGTGTTGTGGGTGTCCATTCGGTCCGTTTCCTTGGAACCGGCGGCCCGGCCATATCGGTCATACTGCTCCAGCCCGGGCCAGCCAGCAAAAATCAGTGCTTATCCTCTCTATCGTTAGATCCGGGATATAGCTGATGAAGGCATTCCGACCGAAGGCGCGAAAAAACCGAACCGCCAATCTTGTTGAAATGTCCATGCGGACCACTCAGGAAACAGCGGATCAAAACTGCCGAGCGATGGGTCGGTCGGCCCTGCAGGCTATGATCAATGACAGCCCGGCGGTTAGGGCCGAAGCCGAACGGCACGCCATGATCTATAACAGCCCGCAGCAGGTAGCCCAACGGAAACTCCTGGCGCCTCACCTCGATCATCCCGTTCAGCGGCAAGAGGCGTTGGACGAGGAAGAATTGCTCCAAGGCCGATTTGCCGGCGCCGAAGCGCCGATCCAGCGAGTTAAGTTTTACCTCGCTGACTATACGCGACGAAAACCAGGTCAAGCTCCAAAAAAATTCAACGGAATCGAACTCGATACCGCCGACCCAAAATTCGCTAATTATGCAACTGATAACGACTACAAGGCTCGCATCAAGAACGAATTATTGAAGATAGCCGGCGAGGATATGCGCCGCGTTAGCCCCCGTCCGGGAACCTCTCATGAGACGAAGAAGGAAGGAACGATTCTTCACTACGATGTGCCAAGCCAGTTGGAGAAAGACGAGGCCCAGGATGCTCTCGACAGTTTGTTCCCGAGCACGGGTTCAGATGGCAAAGCGACGGCCTCAAAGGCTGATGCCTCGTTCAAGCAGAACAAGATATTCCAACCCAACGATCAAGAATCTGCCCACGACGCTTTTTACCGCAACATCAACGACCTCACTGCCAAGGCGCGAGCGGAAGGGGCCAATGGCGGCAGCTCGACGGACGCAATCACTAAATTTCTGAAGCTAACGGATCCTTCGAATCCAGCCTTAGGCGGCAACACGACAAGCCCCAATGCTCGTCACAATCGAGCCTTCCTCGCCAGTCGCGTAAGGGTCGGAGCTACCTCAGACGAGAATAGCGCCTGGGGATCCGGGAAGGACGAATTGCTGCGCACTGCCGACACGCGGGAGTTCATCCGAAGAGATGCCGGACTGGTGCATGGCATCGACTCGACCTCGGAACTGGACGACGGGTCTCTCCTCACTTGGATGGACGTCCAAGAGCTCTTGCGAGCGCCCACGGACGCACTACTGTGGACGAATGCTGACGGAACTGTTGGCGGTCACACGGCTGCCGCCAAGTCCACCACCACGGACAAGTGGATGACCAGTGGGCAGGATGATTTCCACAAGACAAGGGCCGAAGCGGTATTGAATGCCACGAACCCCGTCGATGCGGCTATTGCCGCGGGCTTGACAACCATCGGCGGCACCATCCGTCCTGGTGATGAACCGCAGTTCGGCAACCGGGGCCTTAAGATTAATTCGAAAAAGCGCGGCGACATGGATGTCGATGCCGATCGACAGGAGTTCTTCGCAAAGCCAGTCCTGATTGTGCGGGAGAAACAAAAGCGGCGCTTGAGGCGGTTTGCCAAAAATGCCGGCCGATTGACCCCTCCTTTGAGTCCGGAGCGCCCCGACCCGCGCGGCAAGCGTAGCCCTTCGCCAGATGAGGGTGTCTCCAAAGAAGCCCTTGAGAGCATGTTCAAAGACAGTGCTGCCAAGCGCACCCGCAACAAAGAAACCGAATACCAAAACCAGGACAATAACAATAACGTTTAAGAATTAAAGGGAGCAGAAACAGCCAGACTCACCCGGCAAGGAGCATGGTGCGCGGTGATGCGAGAGCATCATAAGTGCCGTGCGACGTCGTCCGCATCGGGCTTTCCAGGCCGGCGAAGACGAGCCATAATGAGCCTCGATCCTTAAGATTGCCGGATGCGGGACACGCCTGATGAAAACCTTCAAACCGAAGTCCAGGAACAGCCGGAACACCGATTTTTTCCAAATGCCCATCCGGCCCCGACGGCCAGGAACGGAACAGGGTTCCCCGGCCATGGGTCGGACGCCGCTGCAAGCCATGATCGAGGACAGCCCGGTGGTGCGGGCGGAGGCGGCGCGCATCGCCAGGATCAACAACAGCCCGGCTCAGGTGGCCCAACGGAAATTGCTGGCGCCCTATCTCGATCCTCCCGTTCAGCGGCAAAAGGGGCTGGAGGAGGAAGAGTTGCTTCAAGGCAAGGCCGCGCCCGACACGCTCCAGCGCCTAAGCCTCGATGACGACGAAGAGATGCTGCAGGGCCGCTTCGATCCGGTTCAGCGGCAAGGCGACATGGAAGAGGATGACTTACTGCAAGGCAGGTTTGCCGGCACCGATCCCGCGCAACGGCTCCAGGACGACGGCGACCCGGAGGGCAACCGCACCGGGATGCCGGATCAATTGAAGGCCGGCATGGAACGGCTTTCGGGTTTCGACCTTTCGGACGTACGGGTGCACTACAACTCCGCCAGACCGGCGCAAGTTAATGCGCTGGCCTTCACGCAGGGCCAGGACATTCATGTTGCTCCGGGTCAGGAGCGGCACTTGCCTCACGAAGCCTGGCACTCAGTGCAGCAGGCGGAGGGCCGGGTCAAGCCGACCCTCCAGCTCAAGGGCGGGGTTCCGGTGAATGACGACCAAGGCTTGGAGCACGAAGCAGATGTCATGGGCGCACGCGCCATGGAGATGGGGCTGGGGCCGGCTTCTCAACCGCAAACCGAGGCCATGACCAGCGCCGGCGATCAGAGCCCAGACATAGACGCCGCCCAGGCGCGGAGACTGTTGCCACGTCAATCGCACGCGCCACTGGACCACCCCATACAACGGACCGCCTGGGAGAAAACCGCTGACGGGTGGCGACGCAGACCCTACGGGGAGGGAGTCTATGAGAAGGATACCGCTTCGGAAACGACCCCGCCTCCGGCACAGATCGGCAAGGTAGGCTGGCACTACAGCTCAACGGCGAATGCGTACTACGACAGCTACGAAAAATATAAAAAAGCCGTTCGACCGTACACAGAAGCTGAAATTGGTGACAAGGAAAACTTCAAGAGGAAATATGAGGTTCCGCCCGATCCGGTGGAACCGCGAATGATGACAACCGATCTAAAAGCCGAGGATAGACTCCTTAAAGGAACAGGGGGCGGTATCGACTTCGCGGAGGACCTTACCCGCAACTACCTGCTTTGGTCGGTTCCCAAGTATACAGGCGAGAACATAGTGAAAGAGACGAAAGGCACTCTGGAGAGTGTGTCCGGGGAGGCCGCGGCAGAGGAGGGCGTGCACAAGAAGCAGGGGTACATGATGAAGCAGACACAAGAGCACATGGAGGCTCTGACAGCGATCAGCATGTTACAAGGAGATGAGAACATACAGCAAAAGGATATCCAGGCGCAGTATGGCTCTACGGATCCGACCACTTTCGATACAACCAAAGTGGACCCGCTGCATAACCCTCGTGATCCCGAATCACAATCGAGTTTTATCGCTATACTGAAATTGATTGACAGCTATTATGAGAACCCAGACGATCAAGCCAAAACACTAAGAGAAATTGGGACAACAATAAGCACAAAGACAAGTTTGA
>JGI12210J13797_10049095_pt1 | contig 14942 bp, 13 predicted proteins | sample ElkSlonscriptome_3_FD_13797 | JGI IMG/M metagenome (IMG submission 13797)
AGCTCGAAGAGGTTACCGTCGGGGCCGAAATGGCTCAGGGTCCGGCCTTCGGCCTTGGCCTTCTTCAGCTCGGACTTCATCTTGCGCCGGTCGTAACGGTGGAAGCTGTCGCCCTCGACGATCGCAGCGCGCGCACCGACGCGCTCGAAGATGCGCGCCAGGGCGTTCTTGACTGTGCTGGTACCAGCACCGGACGACCCGGTGACGGCGATGATCGGGTGCTTTCTCGACATATCGGGCCCCCGCGGCTATCGCAAAGGTCTCGTCATTGGGCGGCTGCGCGCTGCCCGTTGCCTCACCGCGCGGCAGGGGCCGGCCCGCAGCCCGTCCCGCGGTCAGTCTTCGACGCCCATCTCGTCCTGCACTGAGCGAACGATGCGGGCGTCGATCTCCAGGAGTTCGTCGCTGCGGCCCGGATAGTCGATCTGACTCAGCAGATAGCGAATCGCGTTGACGCGCGCACGCTTCTTGTCGTCCGACTTGATGATGGTCCAGGGGCAATCGGCGGTGGAGGTGAAAAAGAACATGTCCTCCTTGGCGCGCGTGTACTCGCCCCATTTGTCCTGGGACTCCTGGTCGACCGGGCTCAGCTTCCATTGGCGCAGCGAGTCCTTTTCGCGCTTGGCGAAGCGCCGCGCCTGGGCCTGTTGGCTCACCGAATAATAGAACTTGAACAGCTTGATCCCGGATCGAATCAGCATGCGCTCGAGCTCCGGCACCGAGCGCAGAAATTCCTTCACCTCGGAGCCGCTGCAGAACCCCATGACGCGCTCCACCATGGCCCGGTTGTACCAGCTCCGATCGAAGAACACGATCTCGCCACCGGAAGGGAGGTGCGCGAGGTAGCGCTGAAAATACCACTGGGTGCGCTCTCGGTCGCTCGGCTTGTCGAGGGCGACGACGCGCGCCGCGCGCGGATTCATGTGCTCGACGAACCGCTTGATCGTGCCCCCCTTTCCGGCCGCGTCGCGGCCTTCGTTGATCACCAGCACGCGCAGACCCTGCTCCTTGACCCAGCTCTGCATCTTCAGCAGCTCGGCGTGCAGCGGCATGATCAGGTCCAGGTAGTCGGCATCGCTCAGCTTGCCGAGGCGACCTGAGCGGTCGTCCGCAGGCCCTTTGCGAGTCGACTCCTTCTTCGCCTGCTTGAGCTTGAAGGCCTCGGCATCTGGGCCGCTCGGCATGATGACAGGCTCCTTCTCTGCGCTGTCGTCGAGGGCGGCCGAGGCCTGGTTGCCGGCCGTTTCGCTCGGCATGGCGTCGAGCTGCTCGGGTCCGTTGGCGCCCTCGGCGAACATCGCCTCCTCGCGTTTCGTGCTGCGGTTGGCGTCTTCAGATCTCGTCGTCATAGGAGTTCCTCCGCTAGGTGGAGCGATCGCTGCGGGCGACCGCCTGCAGGTGGCACAGGTTCGCGCACGATGGGATTTCGTCATCGCCCGCCGGCGGCCTGGGCTCGGGGAAACGAACCTCCCAGTTCGTCCATGAGGGGGTGAAATATTACGACTTTATGACTATCCTGTGACGCCATAATGACAAAGCCGCAACAAAAATCAACCCGCGTGCATCGGCTGTACGCGTCTTTCGGGCTCGAGTCAGGGCCCGGCTGAGCGTCTGCTGCGCTTGACGGATACATATGACGCCGGTCCTGACCGGGGTCCCGCCAGGACATTCGCAAACTCAGGCGGACGACGCCCAAGGCCGGCTAAGAACGGCACCTGATTCCCGCGCGTTATACCCCGCTTTGGCCGCTGCAGGGTCGTGCGGCCTCTGCCCACCAAACGCCCAGGAGGAGACCATCGGTGGATTCCCTAACCATTCTCGTTCTCGTATCGGTCGGCGTCGTGCTGATCTTCGATTATACGAACGGCTTTCACGACGCCTCGAACATCATCGCCACGCCGATCGCCTCGCGCGCGCTGACACCGATCCAGGCCGTCGCGATCGTGGCGACCTTCGAGTTCCTGGGGCCCCTGCTCGGGGGGACCGCAGTGGCCAACACGATCGGCAAGTTCGTCAACCTGAACGACATTGCCGCCATCCTGTCGGTCGGTGTCATCCTCTGCGGCCTGTCGGGAGCGATCTTCTGGAATCTGCTGACCTGGTGGTTCGGGATCCCTTCCTCGTCTTCGCATGCCCTGGTCGGGGGGTTGACCGGGGCCGTGCTGATCGCCGTCGGCGCCGATCACGTCATCTGGGGCTTCCAGCAATTGAGCGAAGGGCACCTGACCGGTGTTACCAAGGTGCTAATGGCCTTGGTCCTGTCGCCCCTGATCGGCTTCTGGCTTGGTTTTGCGATCCACCGGATCATGTTCTTTCTGATGCGCGGCGCCAAGCCCGGGGTCAATCGCGCTTTCCGCCGCGTGCAGATTCTCTCCTGTGCCGGCCTGGCCTTCTCCCACGGCGCCAACGACGCACAGAAGAGCATGGGCATCATCACGCTGGTACTGCTCAATGGCGGATTCCTCAGCGAGTTCACCGTCCCCTTCTGGGTGATCCTCTCCTGCGCTATTGCGATCACGCTCGGCATCCTCTCCGGCGGTTGGCGCATCGTGCGCACCGTCGGATTCGGCATCTTCAGGGTCCGTCCTATTCACGCCTTCGACGGCCAGCTGACGTCGGCGACTGTGATCTTCGGCGCGTCGATGGTCGGGGCGCCGGTCTCGACGACGCATGTCGTGAGCTCGTCGCTGATGGGCATCGGCGCCTCCGAGCGGCCCAAGGCTGTGCGCTGGGCGAAGGCGAAGGAGATCGTGACCACCTGGCTGATCACCATTCCCGGCGCTGGATCGGTCTCTGCGCTCACCTACGTGGTCGTGGATCTGTTCTTGGATCTCGGCTGAGCGGGCGCGGTAGAAAGTTCTACAAATCAATCAACGCCATCACCTAGGAGGCTGATATGAGTGGGAGCAATTCCGTTGTGACGCGTCTCGTCGACCGTGTCTTTCCGCGCATGCCCGATTTCTACGGGCTGATCAACGCACAGTGCGATCTGATCTGCGATGCGATGAACGTCTTCGTCGAATTCATGGAGACGGGCGACCCGGAGATTGGGGCCCGGGTTCGCGCGATGGAGAAGGAAGGTGACGACCTCAAGGCGCGCAACATGGAGGTACTGAGCCGCGCCTTCGCCACGCCGATGGACCGCGAAGAGATCTATCGAGCCATCGTCGCGATCGACGAGATCCTGAACTATGCGAAGACGANGGTGCGCGAGGTCGAGGCCTTGGAGGTCAAGCCCGACGAACATATGGCGCAGATGGCACGCTTGATTCGCGATGGCAGCCTGGCCTTGCGTGAAGGCTTCGCCAAGCTTTCCTCGAAGCCCGCCGAGGCGGAGGCCGACGCCGCCGCGGCCCGCAAGTCGGAGCGATCGACGGAGAAGGTCTATCGGGCGGCGTTGGCCGAGCTGTTCCATGCCGACGACCACGTCGAAGCGCTCGACCGTCGGGTCGACAATGCCGAGGCGAATGCGATGCGCTATGTCATCGAGATCTTCAAACGCCGCGAGGTCTATCGCCACCTGTCGAACGCCGCGGACCGGGTCGAGTACGGGGCGGGCGTGCTGCACCATATCCTGGTTCAGCTCGCGTGAGCAGCGGCCGTTCGCCACGGTGGTCGCCCATCTGGTCTGGCTGCCGCTCAGGTCAGCGTCATGGGGGCTTCTAACGGCAGGCCCTCGTGATTCGCCGCTCGAGTAGCATTACCATGCGCGCAATGGCCCAAGACTGAGGCTCCAAGGAGGCAACGCTAGTGCCAAAGAAATCTAAGTCGCCACCTCCGATTTCAGCCGATCAGACGGGGAGCGAGGCCTTCGCCACGATCCTGTGGCACAACCTCGAGTACATGCTGATCTGGAAGGATACGGCCCGCAGCTGGGAGGATATCGAGGGGGTTCACCAAATGCGGGTCGCCGTGCGGCGGATGCGCTCGGCCCTGACGCTGTTCCGCGACGCCATCCCTCGGGAAGTGAGCCGTCCTTGGGGCGAAGATATGCGCTGGATCGGCAGCCAACTCGGCCGGGCCCGCGACCTCGACGTCTTCCTTGCTGAGGGGATGACCGGGATTTGCAATGAGCTCCCACTGCCTGGCGGCAGGCGACTCGAGGAGTTGGCCGAGAAGCGGCGCGCAGAGATCTACGAGGCGGAAGTGCGCCCGATGCTCGACAGCGAGCGATTGGAGCAATTCTGCACCGGGCTGCCGAAATGGCTGAGCGCCCGCGACTGGGAGCAGGCGGCGCTGCAGAAGAAGCAGGCCAAGCGGCTGCATTCGAACATCGTCTCCTATGCCCGCCGCATCTTGGACAAACAGGAACGCCGAGTCCTCTCAGCCGGTGCCTATGTCGATCGCAGCGACGCCTCGGAGATGCATCAGCTGCGAATCGAGTGCAAGAAGCTTCGCTATGCCGCCGAGTTCTTCCGCCCCATCTTCGCCGGGACGGACGAGTTCATCGAGCACATGAAGGGCTTGCAAGACCTGCTCGGCGTCATGAATGACGTGGCGGTCACGCGACAGCTGCTGGATGACCTCTTTGACAATGACGGTGACGCCGATGTCCGCTTCTATGCCGGTGCCGTGCTTGGCTGGCGGACTTGCGAGTTTCATCACCTGCTGGAACGTTTCGACTGCTGCTGGGAGGAGCTTATTGGGGCCAAGCACCCATGGTGGAAGCAGGGCTCGGCGTAGAGCCGCTTCGGCTGTGCGCCCGGAAGAGGCGATTGTACAGGGTCAGAAGCGGTTCTACCGGGTAGCTGAGCGGGGCCATCTTCCCGCCCAATCGTGTGAAGACTCCGGCCCACTCGGCATGGCAGCCGAGCAGGACGTGATGGTTCTCGATGCCGCCCGCGTCTAGCCAATACGTCCGGTCCTCGGACAAGACGCTGTGTCCGACGATGAAGGGTGCGCCGGGGTTGGCGCCGAGGCGCTTACGAAATCGCTCGACATCCTTGCGGTGGTACCCGCCGGGCTTTTGCGAGCGCCTCAGGCGCTGATTCTCGAGCTGATGTTGCAGCCGCGGGTGATCGTGGAGATTGATCAGGTCGTCGCGGCTCGTATTGATCGTCGGCGGCCCCGCGTGACAGGCGAGGAAATCCGCGGAGACGGCGATGTGGGGCAGAGACGCGTAGAATCGCTGCATCGCCTCGTGGTAGCGGCGGCCCCGCCGGTCGCGCAACGCCTTGCTCCACACCAACCCCTGGGGAACGCCGTTCTTGCTGATCTCTTCCGAAAAGCTGTCGTGGTTGCCGCGCAGGTAGAAAACCTGCTGTGGGAATAGCAGCTTCAGCTTCAAGATCAGATCCATCAACAGCATCGAGCTGTCCATTTCATCTTCCTTCCCGGGCTCATCTGGGTGCACGGCGTCGCCGAGAAAGATCAGCATCGCACGACCCTCAGACAGCGCCTCGAGGAACCGATTCTGTGTCAGGATCACCAGTAGATTGTCGATCCGCCCGTGGAGATCGCCGATCAGGATCGGCGCCGGACCGGGAGGCAGCTCCAGGAGGGCGCCAGGGCGCCCATCGCTGGCGCGCGGCCGGTAGGGCTCCTCCGCAACGGCCTCGATGCCGTGCTCGAGCAGGGATAAGGCCTCTGGGCGCGCGGGCGCTACGATCGGCGCTCCGAGGAGAGATGCCAAGCGCTCCATCGCGCCGCGACGCATCTCGATCTGGTGGCGGAACTGATCGAGGTCTCGCAAGATGGCGACGCAGGCCGTTGGCGCCGAGCCTCGCTTCTTGAAGCTGAGCCCTTTTGCAGTAAGCTCCAGGCTGAGATGCCGCGCTGCGACGGTCTCTGGATACTGCATCACTGCGCTCTGCAGCGGATCCTCGCGCCCGACCTTCAATGATTGGCCTGGCTGCAATCGCAGAAACCCGGCGATCTCTTGCGCGGCGCGCTCGGGATCGAAGAGCAGGTAGTTACCGCTGCGCTCAAACTCACCCTTGGCCCCGATGACCAGCTCCGGCATCAAGTCCAGGTGGTAGACATCGTCGTCTCCGAGCGTCAGTCGCAGCGGCAGCGCGGGCGTTGGAACACGAGCGCGGGTTCGGCCTAGGCGCAGCGAGGTCTGCAGCTCCGTCTCGTCGCACGCCTTGAGCCGGTCGATCAGGTCCTGGAAGACGCGCAGGAAGCTGTTGCGCGCACGAAGGGACAGATAGGGCATCTTGGTCGGCCTGGTTCGCAGCGGTGTCGGCCCGCGCGTCGCAGCGGGACATTCGTAACATTACTGTAACCCTTTGAGGGCTGCCTAGCCCAGTTGATCCGGGGACGGCAAGATCCTCGATGTCTGAGGCTTCGGCGGCGGGAATAAGGCGACTATTGAGGGTTGCAAGAGTAATCGGAGGCGGCTGGCTGCGACAGGCTGCAAGGACGTCCGTGTCAGCTCGACGGCGGACTCCCTCCCGCCGACGGTCGCCGCGACCCGCCTCCAATTGCTTCCGGGACGATTGATACAATTCGCTGCGAACGGCGATCAGGACCGGAAACCTCACCGAAGACGATGCCAGGACAAACCATACTCATAGTCGATGACGAGCCGGACGTGCGCGAGCTGCTGCATTGCTCGCTAACCGGCGCGGGCTTTCGCGTACTGGAGGCGGGGGATGTGCGGGCGGCCGCCCGCACGCTTCACGACGAGCGCCCGAGCGCGCTCATCCTCGACTGGCAACTGCCAGGACAATCGGGATTCTCGTTTCTGCAGGAATTGCGCAGAGCACCGGTCACATCGACCCTGCCCGTCATCATGCTCAGTGCGCGCACGACCGAAGAGGACCGTGTGCAGGCGCTCAACGCCGGCGCTGACGATTATGTGACCAAGCCTTTCTCAACCCGCGAGCTGCTCTCGCGCGTCCGCGCGGTCCTGAGACGCGCCGGGTCGACCGATTCCGCGCCCGAGTCGACCATTGCGTGCGGCGACTTGACGCTGGACCTCGGTGCGCACCGTGCTTGGCTGGGCGGGCGGGAGATCACGCTGAGCCGGCAGGAATATGTCTTGCTCCATTTCTTGGCTACGCATCCGGAGCGAGCCTTCACGCGGCAGGAGTTGCTGGAGCAGGTGTGGGGCCAGGATCAGGTGTTGCTCGAGCGCACTATCGACGTGCACATCCGTCGACTGCGTAAGGCGTTGGCGCTTGCTGACGGGGAGCATCTCATCGAGACGGTCCGTGGGATCGGCTATCGGTTCTCCCGCTTGCCGAGCGCCGCGCCGCTTTCGACCCTGCCCTGACGCGGCGGAAAACGCCAGCGGGATTGCGTCCGCGGTGCGATTGCCGATGTGCGGCTGACCAGCGAACGACGCCACCGGCAGCGGGGCAAGGGTCAAGCACCCCGTTGCCGGTGGCGTCGGGTGCACCCTGGTGGCCGGTCCAAGCGGTTACGGCCCGTTGACCGGCCATCAGTGGGTGCGGACGCGGCTTGCGCCTAGCTGTCGCCGCCCATCACCTGCATACGCAGGTCCAGATCGCGGTTCATGAAGGCGGCGACGCGATTGTATTCGCTGCGCTCGATGTTGGCAGACTTCAGGGCCGCAAGTGCCTTTTCCTGGGCCTGGTCACGCAACGTCTTCGTGTCTTCGGCCGTGGCATCTTGGGCCAGGCAGCGGGTGCGAGGGATGCCGTGAACGCATACTGAGGGCTTGACGAGCGCATCCCTGCTGTCGACACGACTGCGACCGGTGCCCGGTCCGAAGGTGGCCGTCACCTTGCGTCCGACGGGTATAAGCGCAAGTCTAGGAGCGTCATGAAGCCGCAGGCGATCACCAACGATGTGCTCCGCGAGAAGTACGCCCGGCCGGGCGAGGCCGACGCCGATGTGATACGGCGCCGGGTCGCCCGAGCGCTTGCCAACGGGGAGACCTGCCCGCCCGAATGGGAAGGGCGCTTCCTCGCCGTTCAGCGGCGCGGGTTCATCCCCGCCGGGCGGATCAATGCCGCAGCGGGCACCGCCCTCGAGGCGACGCTGATCAACTGCTTCGTCCAGCCGGTCGGAGACAGCATCAGTGGCATCGAGGATGGCCGCCCAGGCATCTATCCGGCGCTGCAGCAGGCGGCCGAGACACTGCGCCGCGGCGGCGGCGTGGGCTACGACTTCTCGGCGATCCGTCCCAACGGGGCCTTGGTGCACAGCACCCAGTCGCGTGCCAGCGGTCCCGTTTCCTACATGCGCCTCTTCGATCGCTCCTGCGAGACGCTCGAGTCGGCCGGGGCCCGGCGTGGGGCCCAGATGGGGGTCCTGCGGGTCGAGCATCCCGATATCGAGGCCTTTATCGCGGCCAAGGATCAGCCGGGCGAGCTGACCAACTTCAACATCTCGGTGGCCGCGAGCGATGACTTCATGCAGGCCGTCGCCGAGGATCGGGTCATCGAGTTGGTCCACGCCGCCGAGCCTTCGTGTGAGCAGCGCACAGGCGCGTCTTGCCGGCGCGCCGACGGCCTCTGGGTCTACCGGCGCGTCCCAGCGCGGCGACTCTTCGAGCAGATCACCGCGCGCAGTTGGCACCACGGCGACCCGGGCATGCTGTTCATCGACACGGCCAAGCGCGAGAACAACCTGCGCGAGATCGAGGAGATCGTCGCGACCAACCCCTGCGCCGAGCAGCCGCTGCCGGCCTATGGCTGTTGTTGCCTCGGCTCGATCGACCTGACCCGCTTCGTGCGCGGGCCCTTCGCGGAGAACGCCCACTTCGACTTTGCGGGCTTTGCGGCGCTGGTGCCGGACGCGGTACGGATGCTCGATCGGGTTCTCGACCTGACCTTCTGGCCACTCGCAGAACAGGCCCGCGAGGCGCGCGCGAAGCGCCGCATCGGGCTCGGCATCACCGGCCTGGGCGATTGCCTGATCATGCTCGGCCAGCGCTACGACAGCGAAGAGGCGCGCGCAACGGCCGCCGAGATCGGCCGCTGCCTGCGCGATACGGCCTATCGGGCCTCGGTCGAGCTAGCCCGGGAGAAGGGCCCTTTCCCGCTCTTCGATGCCGCGCGGATGCGGCGCTCGCCCTTCATCGAGCGCCTCCCCGAGGGCCTGCGCGAGGCGATTCTGGCCCATGGCCTGCGTAATAGCCATCTGCTCTCGATCGCACCGACCGGCACCATCTCGCTCGCCTTCGCCGACAACGTCAGCAACGGCATCGAGCCGCCGTACGCTTGGCGTTACGAACGCAAGCGCCGCCTCGCCAACGGCGAGAGCCGGACCTATCGAGTCGAGGATCACGCCTACCGGCTCTTCTGCGCCCGCTTCGGTACAGAGGCGCCGCTGCCCGATGCCTTCTTGTCGGCGCTGGAAATCGGCGTCGGCGAGCAGATGGCCATGGTTGCGAGGCTCGCGCCGCTGATCGATGCAGGGATCAGCAAGACGGTCAACGTGCCGAGCGGCTACCCCCTCGGCGCGTTTCGGGACCTCTATCTCGACGCCTGGCGGCTTGGGCTCAAGGCGCTGTCGACCTTTCGCCCCAGCAGCGGGCGAGAGGGAATTCTGAGCGCTGCCGCGGCTGCCGGCGATGCCGAGGGTGCCGCCGCTGGTGAACCCTGTCCGGCGTGCGGCAACAGGGGTTTCCGGCGCTTCGATGGCTGCTGGTATTGTTCGGCCTGCGGTTTCCATCGGGAGTGCGATTGAGCGATATGACCGAAACGATGAGCTATGACGCCGACTTCCACGCCTGGGCGCTGCACAACGCGGAGCTGCTTCGCGAGGGTCGGTTCAGCGAGGCCGATGTGACGCATATTGCGGAGGAGCTGGAATCGATGGGGGCGAGCGAGCGCCGCGAGCTGTTGAATCGGCTGCAGGTGCTGCTGCTACACCTGCTGAAGCATCAGTACCAGCCTGAGCGTCGCGGTAAGAGTTGGCGGCTCACGATCAACCACCAGCGCACCGCCATCGAGCGCCTGCTCGATCAGTCGCCGAGCCTGCGCCGCATATTGGACGACGAGGGCCTGGGCAAGGTGTATGACAAGGCAGTGCGGGATGCCGTGATCGAGACCGATCTCGATGCGCACCTGTTCCCGCTGGGCTGTCCCTATTCGCTCGCCGAGATTTTGGATGAAGACTGGCTGCCGGAGGCCTGAGTCTGAGCGTCGTTCGCACACCCTAGGGAAAGGGTTGGCATGAGGGAGGAATCAGGGACGAGGCGATTTGTCATCGTCTGGGATGGCGCGCCTCGCCCCATGCTCGTTGGTGTATGGCTCGTGCATCTGGTCAGAGCTCGTCAGCTGTGCTCGTCGCAGCGATGGGTTCGCCCCGCTCGTAGCGCCGCCAGCTTTGGCCGTCCCAGGCCTCGATGGGGCGGTAGCGCTCCTTGTAACGCATCTTGCGGCACGCCTCGATCCAGTAGCCGAGGTAGAGGTGCGCGAGGCCGCGGCGCTGGGCCTCGGCAATCTGCGCTAGCAAGGCGTGCGTGCCCGGTGCGTGTGCGGCTTGCCTTGGGTCGAAGTAGGTATAGACCGCGGAGAGTGCCCTAGGCAGGACGTCGGTCACCGCGACGGCGATCAGTCGGTCGTCGCGGCGTAGCTCCATCAGTTCGGTTGCACCGCCCCAGGATGCCAATAGAAAGCGACGGTAGCTCTCTTCGTCGCCCTCGGCCATGGTGCCGTCTGGGTGGCGGGCCAGGAGATAGTCGCGATAGAGGGCGAAGTGCTCGGGCTCGAATCCAGCCGGCCGGAAGCGGGCCTGCAGGCGACTTTGGTGCCGTTGATTGCGTCGTTGGGACCGGTTCGGGCGGAACTCGGCAACGGGTATTCGCACCGAGACACAGGCCTGGCAACCGAAGCAGGCGGGTCGATAGATGAAGCGTCCGCTGCGCCGAAAGCCCTGTTCGAGCAGCAATTGGTAGCGTTCGCCATCCATCGCGACCATGGGGTCGATGAACAGGGAGCGCGCGTCGCGATTCGGCAGGTAAGAGCAGGGCTGTTTGCCGGTCAGATAGAGGCTCAGCTGACCGGGTCGATGCGCGCGACCGTTCATGCCGTGACCCCAGCCGGAGCGGCTTCGGGCTCCGGGTAGTGGCGTCGGCCGTCGTCCCAGAGGCCCGGCCGGCCGGACGATCGGCACCAGTGTTGTAGCAGCTTGACGAAATCGCGGCGCGGCACCTCCTGGGCACCCAGGCGGATCAGGTGTGCCGACATCACCTGGCAGTCGATAAAGCCGAATCCCCAGGCGGTCAACTGGCGACAGAGGTGAACCAGCGCGACCTTCGAGGCGTCGTCGGCCCAGCTGAACATCGACTCGCCAAAGAAGACGCCGCCCACGGCGACGCCGTAGAGGCCGCCGACGAGGTGCCCGCGCTGCCACACCTCGACCGAATGGCCGATTTGGTGACGGTGCAGGGCGCGATAGGCGGCCACCATCTCCGGAACCAGCCAGGTGCCGACGCCGTCTCGGCGGGGCCCCGAGCAGGCGGCGATCACGGCGTCGAAGGCGCGATCGAAGGTCACGGCCAGCTCGCGCCGCCGCAGGCGCTTGCGCAGGCTGCGCGAGACGTGCAAGCGCTCGGGAAAGAGCAGGGTGCGCGGATCGGGCGACCACCAGAGGATCGGATCGCCCTCATTGAACCAGGGAAAGACGCCGTGCCGGTAGGCATTGGTGAGCCTGATGACGCTGAGATCGCCGCCGATCGCGAGCAGGCCGTTGGGTTCCTGCTCGGCCAGGGCGACATCGGGGAAGGGGGCGGCCGGATTGTAGGGGTCGAGGCGGAACAGCATCGGTGGGTCAGGGATGGGGCGACGCGGCAGGGGTCTCGCGCCGGTAGGGGCTGTGTGCCTGCATCTCGGCGAGGTAGTCGCGCATTCCGTGGGTCTCCGCGTCGAGGTATTGCGCGATGCCGCGACGGAAACGCTCGTCGGCGATCCAATGGGCCGACCAGGTGGCGGTCGGCAGGAAGCCGCGACTGACTTTGTGCTCGCCCTGTGCACCCGGCTCGAAGCGCTCCAGACCGCTGGCGATGCAGAAGTCGAGTCCCTGATAGTAGCAGGTCTCGAAGTGGAGGCTGTGATACTGCTCGAAGCAGCCCCAATGGCGACCGAAGAGCGTCCGCTCTCCGATCAAGCAGAAGGCGGCGGCGACGATGCGCTTGCCCTGATAGGCGAAGATCAGCAGCAGGTGCTCGCCCATGGTCGTCGCGATCTCATGGAAGAAGGGCAGCGACAGGGTCGGGATGCCGCCACGGCGATCGAAGGTGAGGCGATAGAGGCGATGGAAGACGGCCCACTCCGCCTCGCTGGCCTCGTGACCGAGGCGCAGGCCGAAATGGATGCCGGCTTCATTGACGCGGCGGCGCTCGCGCTTGATTTTCTTGCGCTTCTCAGCCGAGAAGGTGGCGAGGAGCTCAGCGAAGCTTTGGTGCCCGCGGTTGTGCCAGTGGAACTGGCAGCCGAGCCTTGGCATCTGTTCGTGCGCCGCGAGGAGTTCGGTCTCCGCGGGCGTCGTGAACAGCCAATGGAGTGAGGAGAGCTCTAGGCGTTCGCTGAACGACTGTGCCCCCTCGATCAGCGCGAGCTGGCGCGTGCGCCGCTCCGCGCCGGGTAGGCTCAGCAGGCGCGGGCCGGTGGCCGGTGTGTAGGGGCTGGCAATGACCAGCTTCGGGTAGTAGCGCAGCCCGGCCCGGCGGTAGGCGTCTGCCCACGACCAATCGAAGACGAGCTCACCGTAAGAGTTGTATTTCAGATAGGCTGGCGCAGCGGCAACCAGTCTGGCGGTGTCGTCGCGCACGGCCAGGTGCCGCGGGACCCAGCCGAGCGCCTCGCCGACGCAGTCGTGGCGCTCCATTGCGGCGAGGAACTCGTGGCGCAGGAAGGGCGTGTCGGCGTCGACGAGGCGGTTCCAGTCGGCGCGCGGGATGGCGTCGAGCTGCTCGTGGGTGGTGAAGGACAACATTGGCGGCTGGGCTGCACAGCGAAAACATCATCGACAGGTGAGGGCGGCTTGGCGACGGCCAAGCCCTAGGCCGTGCCGCCGACACCGCCGTGCTCGGGCCCTAGGGACACCGCCGATCTGCGAGCGGTCTCGGCATCTGCGCGCCCTTGCGCTAACGGCCGGTCATCGCGAGCGTGTCGAGGTACTTCTCGGCGTCCAGCGCGGCCATGCAGCCGGCGCCGGCCGAGGTGATCGCCTGCCGGTAGACGTGGTCCATGACGTCGCCGGCGGCGAAGACGCCGGGCACCGAGGTGGCCGTTGCGTTGCCGTCGCTGCCGCCCTGGACGAGGATGTAGCCGCCGCTCATCTCGAGTTGTCCGGTGAAAATCTCCGTGTTGGGCTGGTGGCCGATGGCGATGAAGACGCCGTGTACATCGATGTCCGACGTGGTGTCGTCTTTGACGTTCTGGATGCGGATGCCGGTCACGCCGCTGGTGTCGCCGAGGACCTCCTGCAGCACGCTGTTCCAGGCCAGGCGCACCTTCCCCTTGTCGACCCGTTCGAAGAGCTGCTGCTGCAGAATCTTCTCGGCGCGCAGGGCGTCGCGCCGGTGTACGAGGGTCACTTCGGAGGCGATATTGCTGAGATAAAGCGCCTCCTCGACGGCCGTGTTGCCGCCGCCGATGACGGCGACCTTCTGATTGCGGTAGAAGAAGCCGTCGCAAGTGGCGCAGGCCGAGACCCCGCGGCCGCGGAACGCCTGCTCCGACGGGAGGCCCAGATAGCGGGCGCTGGCACCGGTTGCGATGATCAAAGCATCGCAGGTGTAGGTACCGGAATCGCCGGTGAGGCGCAGCGGGCTTTCGCCGAGCGCGGCCTCGTGGATGTGGTCGAGGACGATCTCGGTGCCAAAGCGCTCGGCGTGCCGGCGCATCCGCTCCATGAGCTCCGGACCCTGGACCCCCTCGGCATCGCCGATCCAGTTGTCGACATCGGTGGTCGTCGTCAGCTGGCCGCCCTGCTCGAGACCGGTCACCAGCACCGGCTCGAGGTTGGCGCGGGCGGCGTAGAGCGCCGCCGTGTAGCCGGCCGGCCCGGAGCCGAGGATGAGCAGGCGGCAGTGTTTCGCGTTGGACATCGGGGCGATTCCTTAAGAGGCGCTTGAGGGGGCGACGGGCTTCGCCCGGTCGCCACGGCAGGGCGGGGCGAGGCCGCAGGGGCGCACGAGCCGGCCGCTATCGTCGTCTCGCGCACCGCTTAAAATGTTAATGGGTCGACGGTATCGGGGTAAAGGGCGTTTCCTGGGGTTGGAAAATACCCGAAAAAGTTTTGGCAAGGCTATAATCCGACAAATTTATCGGAGGTTGGGTTTCGTGGGTCAGGCAAGGCGTCAGGGGCATCTCTCTCTCAGTGACTATCTCGAACGGGTACTCCGCGAGGGGGCCATGTGGTCCCTGATCTGCGTGGCTTTGTATCTGGTCCTGTCGCTGGCGAGCTATTCGGCGCAGGATCCGGGCTGGTCGTATGTCGGGCCGACCGATGGGATCGCCAACATCGGTGGCCGCTTCGGGGCCTGGTTTGCCGATGTGTCCTTGTTCCTGTTCGGCCTCTTCGCCTACTTGATCCCCATGATGGTGGCTTGGAGCGGCTATCTGCTGTTCCACCGCCGCGAGATCGAAGTCAGCAGCCACGCGTTCCTGCTTGCCTTGCGCTGGGTCGGTTTCCTGGTGACGCTGGCGGCGGGCTGCGCCCTGGCCAGCACTCACTTGTCGGGCTTTGGCCTGACCTTGCCGAATGGCCCCGGCGGCGGCCTGGGCGGGCTGATCAGCAGTACGCTGACCGACTCGTTCAAGCCCGCCGGGGCCACGATCTTCACTGTCGCGCTGTTTCTAGTCGGTTTCGGGCTGTTTACGGGCATCTCCTGGCTCGACGTCATCGACGGCGTCGGCGAGTTGGTGCTCCTGGCCGCGCGCTGGCTGAGGGAGCGAACCACGCGGCTCGCGGCGCTCATTCGGCGGCGCGGCGCTCGGCCGGGCCGCGCCGCGCTCGAGTCGCCGGTGCTCGGTGTCCCGCCGCCCGCCGACATTGCGCCAGACCCGGCGGGCGCG